>OGIV01001805.1_pt1 | contig 11837 bp, 8 predicted proteins | sample 1571861 | NCBI WGS metagenome assembly OGIV01 (sample SAMEA2582099, study PRJEB24529) | metagenome | biome: Human gut stool | place: China | collected 2011 | reverse complement strand
CGCCGCCGATGCACAGGGTAGCCAGACCCTTGTGAGCACCACGGTGCTTCATAGCATACAGCAGGGTGACCAGGATACGAGCGCCGGAAGCGCCGACCGGGTGGCCCAGAGCGATGGCGCCGCCGTTGACGTTCACCTTCTGCGGATCGAAACCCAGCGTCTTACCCACGGCAAGGAACTGTGCGGCAAACGCTTCGTTGGCTTCGATCAGATCGATATCAGAAAGTGTCAGTCCGCTCAGTTGCAGCGCTCTCTGCGTAGCGGGAACCGGCCCCATCCCCATTAACGCCGGCGCGACGCCGCCGCTGGCCCAGGCTTTGATCCGTGCAAGAGGTTTTAATCCCGCTGCCAGCGCTGCGGATTCTTCCATCACCACCAGCGCCGCCGCGCCGTCGTTAATGCCGGAAGCATTACCTGCCGTTACTGTGCCAGACTTGTCGAAGGCCGGACGCAAAGCGGCAAGCCCTTCTGTCGTAGAGTCGGCTTTAGGAAACTCATCACGTTCAAAAATGGTCGTTTTTTTACGGGAGGTGACGCTGACCGGCACAATTTCGGCCCGGAATGCGCCGGAATCGATGGCGGCAAGCGCTTTACGCTGTGAAAGCAGCGCCAGCTCATCCTGCATTTCCCGGCTGATGCCGTATTCCTTAGCAACGTTTTCTGCGGTGATCCCCATATGATAACCGTGAGTGGCGCAGATAAGACCGTCGCGCAGGATCACGTCGGAGAGCCGCCCGTCGCCGAGACGGTAGCCCCAGCGGGCTTTAGCGTCCAGCAGGTACGGCGCCTGGCTCATGTTTTCCATACCGCCTGCGACCAGCGCTTGCGCCTGTCCGGCCAGAATCGCCTGCGCGGCCAGCGCCACGCTTTTGAGGCCGGAGCCGCACACTTTGTTAACGGTAAAGCCGCATACCGTCTCGGCAAGACCGCTTTTGAGCAGCGCCTGGCGGGCCGGGTTTTGCCCGAGACCGGCCTGTAGGACGTTGCCCATAATCACTTCATCCACGCGCTGAGGATCGAGCTGCGCGCGCTGAAGGGCTGCCTTAATTACCGTAGCGCCGAGGTCGATGGCGCTGGTGGTCGCCAGCGCGCCGTTAAAACTGCCGATTGCGGTACGCGCCGCGCTGACGATGACACAATTTTTCATCTTAATTCCTTAAAAGTGAGGGGGGCCGTCAGAACAAGGTCAAACCAATGACAAAAATGACCCCAGAGAAGAGAAGGGCGGTGATGCAGTAGCCCATAATGTCGCGTACTCCGAGTCCGGCAATGGCCAGCGCGGGCAGCGCCCAGAACGGTTGCGCCATGTTCATCCACTGCTCGCCGTAGGCGATCGCCATCACCGATTTACCGAGGTCGGCCCCTAACGCCTGAGCGGCAGGTATCACAAACGGCCCCTGGATAACCCAGTGGCCGCCGCCCGACGGCACAGCGAAGTTAATCAGCGCGGAGCTGAAGAAGGTCATCACCGGGAAGGTGTCTTTGTTGGCGACGTTGATGAAAAACTCCGTGATAAGACCGCCGAGGCCGGAGTGTTCCATCATCAGTTGGATCCCGGCGTAGAAGGGGAACTGCACCAGGATACCGGCGGTGCTGCGCGCGGCGGCGCTGATGGCGCGCATATAGGCCATCGGCGTTTTGTGCAGCAGCAGACCGGCGATCATAAACATCAGATTGACGGTGTTAATGGTGATGTTGAATCCCTTTTCGGCGAAGTAGATCGCCAGATAAGCAATCCCCAACGCGCCAATGATCAGCGCGAGGATGCGGCTCTCTTCCAGCTTTTCCGACGGCGGGGCGTCAGCCGGCAGTTTCTTCTGAAAATCGGCCTCTTCCAGCAGCAGTTTCGGATCGATGCTGATTACATCGGACGGTTTTGGCGTCATCATGCGGGTGATAAACGGCATTACCACGATAAGCCCGAGCGTGATGAAGATGTTGAATCCGGTGAGCAGGGTATCGCTGACCGGGATTAAGCCCGCAATATGTTCGACCGGGTTGCCCGGCGTCGCCGCCAACAGGGGCATGGAGCCGGAAAAGCCGCCGCCCCAGGTGAGAAAACCGATATAGGCGCAGGCAATCAGCAGCGGATAATCGGAGCCGGGCACGCGACGGGCGACCTCACGGGCAAACATCGCCCCGACCACCAGGCCAAATCCCCAGTTGATCACGCAGGCGACGGAGCCAAAGAAAGTCACCAGCATCACGCCCTGAACGGGCGTTTTCGCGGCGGAAGCGGCGGCGCGCAGCAGGCTTTTAACCGGGCCGGAACTGGCCAGCGCGTGACCGGTGACGATAATCAGCGCCATCTGCATGCCGAACGCCAGCAAGTTCCAGAAGCCGTCGCCCCAGAATTTCACCATACTGATTGGCGTTTGCGGCGTCAGCCAGAGGGCAATGCCAAAGGTCAGCAGGGTCAGCAGCATCGCGAAGATCAGCGGATCAGGAAGCCAGCGGCTGACGACCCGCGTCATAAAGCGTGAGAGACGGCCAATCATGCGCCACCCCGCTGGATCAGCAGATCTGCGGCAATGTCGAAGCGTGCTTCGGTTTTCGCCCGCAGAGTTTCAGGGGCGCACCCTTCGGCGATTTCAGTCAGCCACATCCGGCCATCAATAAAGCGGAATACCGCCAGTTCAGTGACCAGCACATGAACCGCATGCTGGGCGGTCAGCGGCATGGTGCACTGGCGCAGGATCTTCGCGGAACCGTCTTTGGCGCAGTGTTCCATGGCGATGATTACTTTGCGCGAGCCGGTCACCAGATCCATCGCGCCGCCCATGCCGGGCACCATTTTGCCGGGCACTACCCAGTTGGCGAGGTTGGCTTGTTCATCCACCTCCAGCCCGCCGAGGACGCAGGCGTCGACATGACCGCCGCGAATCAGCGCGAACGACATCGCGCTATCGAACATCGCCGCCCCGGGCACTATTCCACAGGGCTGTCCGCCGGCATTCACCAGATCCGGGTGGACGGTTGAGACGGGACCCAGCCCGAGAAAGCCGTTCTCCGATTGCAGCGTGATGTTAATTCCTTCCGGTAGGTAATTGGCGACCATCGTCGGCAGGCCAATCCCTAAGTTTACGACGTCGCCATCACGAAGCTCTTGCGCCACGCGGCGCGCAATACGTTGTTTAGCATCCATTATTTGCTCTCCTGTGGAATGACGATGTGGTCGATAACGGCGCCCGGGGTGACGATCTGGTCGGGAAGCAGCTCGCCTGTCGCCACCATTTCGTCAGGCTCAACCAGCGTAATGTCGGCGGCGAGAGCAATGAGGGGGTTAAAATTACGGGCGCTGAGCTGGTAGGTCAGGTTGCCGAGCGGGTCGGCGCGATGGGCGCGGATAAGGGCCAAATCCGCACGCAGTGGGCGTTCCAGCAGCCAGGTTTTACCGTCAAGCTGGAGCGTTTGCTTCCCTTCCTCCACCACGGTGCCGACGCCGGTCGGGGTGAGAAACCCGCCCAGCCCTGCGCCGCCGCAGCGGATTTGTTCAATCAGGCTGCCTTGCGGAACCAGTTGAACCTCCATCTCCTGGGTTATCATCCGCCGTCCGGTTTCCGGATTCGTGCCGATATGAGAAGCGATGACTTTGCTCACCCGACCATTAACGATCAGCGGGCCGACGCCGGTATCGACAAATGCGGTATCGTTGGCGATGAGCGTCAGGTCTCTGACGCCGGATTCAAGCAGGGCTTCCACAAGGCGGGGCGGGGTGCCTACCCCCATAAAACCGCCAATCATGATGGTCATGCCGTCACGAAAGAAGCCAGAGGCGTTCTGTAAGCTAATCAGTTTTGTTTTCATTATGTTTCCCTTTGCATACTCCATTTTGGGTACGCAGAGGGAATAGCAAGCGGGATGCCAGGATTGATTCGTCGGAAGGAAATTCGTTAACTTACTGAATATAAACTTTTATTTTCCCTGCGGTGCGCAGGAATATTGGCGGGCGTTATGCAGAATTTTGCGCACTGTGCAAAATTCTGCATAGCAGATTCTGGTACTAAAGGCCGGCCGGATCGATACCGTACTCTTGCAGTTTGTACATCAACGCGCGTCGGCTGATGCCTAACATTAATGCGCTGCGCGTGCGGTTTCCCTCCTGCTGTTCCAGCACTTCCATAATAATTCGCCGCTCTTCACGCTTAATCTCCTCTTTCAGGTTGCGCTCCCCTGGTTGCGCGGCTTTTACTTCGCCGCCTTTGCTCACCGGCTGGCGGAATGGGGCGGGCAGATCTTCAGCGAAAATTACTGCGCCGGTGCTCATTACCACCGCGCGCTCAATCACATTGGATAATTCGCGGATGTTGCCCGGCCACGGCCAGGCGGTAAGCCGCGACATGGCGGCGGGATCGATCTCAATCATATCGCGCTGATTTTCCGCGCTGAATTTCTGTAGAAAGTGGTTGGCTAACAGGGCGATATCCTCCCGCCGCTCGCGCAGGGGCGGAAGCAGCAGATGGATCACGTTCAGCCGGTAAAACAGATCTTCACGAAAGGTTCCCTCTTTTACCATCGCCGCCAGATCGCGGTTGGTGGCGGCAACGATACGGATATCCACCTGAATGGTTTGCTGCCCGCCGATACGCTCAAACTCTCTTTCCTGCAGGATCCGCAGCAGCTTAGCCTGCAACACCAGCGGCATTTCACCGATTTCGTCCAGCAGCAGCGTTCCCTGATGGGCGCGTTCAAACAGCCCTTGACGTTGCGTTTGTGCGCCGGTAAACGCCCCTTTTTCGTGGCCAAACAGTTCACTCTCCAGCAGCGATTCGGGCAGGGCGGCGCAGTTTATCTTGATAAAGGGGCCGTTAGCCCGCCGGGAGTTGTAGTGAATGGCGCGGGCAATCAGCTCTTTTCCGGTGCCGCTTTCGCCGCAAATCAGCACGCTGGCCTGCGAAAGGGCGATTTTCGCCGTGTCTTTGCAGATATCCATCATCCGCGGACTGTTGGTCAGGATATGTCCCCACTGCCAGCTGGTGCTCAGCGCCTGATGCAGGCTGCGGATCTCCTGCTTCATCGCCTGTAGCTGTAAGGCCCGCTGAATCAGCAGGTTAAGCTCATCAAGATCAAATGGTTTAATCACATAATCAAATGCGCCGCTACGCAACGCTTCGACTGCGGTTTCCACTTCGGCGTAAGCGGTCATCAGAATGATGGGGATCCGCGGCTGCTGCGCGCGCATCACTTTCAGCGCCTCAATTCCGTTCATTTCCGGCATCCGGATATCCATCAGCACCACGTCGGGCGGCGTGTCGGCAAAGTGTTGCAGCGCCGCCTGACCGTTACTGGCGCAGTGGGTCTCATGCCCCTGTAGCGAAAACGCGGTGGCAAGCATACGGCGAACGTTATCTTCGTCATCAACGATAAGAATACGGTAGCTGGTTTTCATTCTAACGAGGTTTCCTGCGGGTTAATCGGTAAAATAAGGGTAAAGGTCGCGCCGAATCCCGGCTGGCTAGCCACACGGATATCGCCCTGATGCGCGTTGATAATGCGCTGGCTTAGCGCCAGCCCGAGACCAGTTCCTGATGCTTTGGTGGTGAAGAACGGATCGAAGATCTTTTTTTGCACATCGCTGTCGATACCGCAGCCATTGTCTTCGATGGTCAGCGCCAGATGCGTTGACGTATCGCGCCAGGTGCGGATGCGGATTTCACCGCGCGCGCCGATCGCCTGTACCGCGTTGATTAACAGATTCAGGAGCACCTGTTTAAGCAGTTCGCGATCGGCGACGATCGCGGGCAGCTCGGCGTCGAATTGCGTACTAAAGTCGATCCGCGCCTGGACTCCGGAGGTTTGTACCAGGATCAGCGCCTCCTCAATCAGCGCTTTGAGCTGCACCTGCTGCCACTGGCTTTGCCGTGGGCGGGAAAAGTCCAGCAGCTGCTGGATGACCTTATTGATCGAATCAATTTCATTAAGGACTACCGACAGATACTCCTGATGCACCGGCAGGGTCGTCTGCTGGCGAATAATCTGCACGTAGCCGCGGATGGCGGTGAGCGGGTTGCGCACCTCATGCGCGACGCCCGCCATCAGCTCCCCCAGCGTGGCGAGTCTCTCCGTTTGCGCCAGGCGACGCTGCGCCTCTTTGCGGGCGGTTAAATCGGAGAAGATAACCAGCGCGCCGATCAGTTCGCCGTTGGCGTTATGGATGCGGCTGGTGGTGACGCTGATCTCAATCGTGCGGTCACGGCCAGGAAAACTGACCTCCTGCGCCAGATGCTCTGTGCCGTGCGCCAGGGTATCCAGCACCGGGCTATAAAAGTGGGTGTTGGCGAATAAGGTCGCATAGGGTTGCCCGACCAGCTCATCCAGTTTGTAGCCCGTGATGATCTCCGCCGCCGGGTTCATGGTGGTGACATTCCCCTCTCTGTCGATGGCGATAACGCCGTCGGCGGCGTTATCAATAATCAGGTCGTTAAGGGTTTTGGTCTCCCGCAATGTTTGCGCCAGCGCGTTGACGCTGCGGCTGATCTGCCCCAGTTCGCCGGGCAGATCGGGCAACTGCGCGGGAATTTTTTGCGCCAGCGTAGGCAGACCGTCGGTGATGATGTCGATATTGGCGCTCAGGCGGCGCGAAAAGAGGACGATCAGCAACAGGCTGCTGATAAGCCCGGCCGCCAGAACAGCAATGATCCGGACATCCATCTTCCAGGCCTGCTGGCGAATATCCTCCGTCAGCTCATTGGCCCAGATATAACCGAGAACTTCGCCATGGCGCGCTATCGGAATCATGGAATTGAGGATATCGCCGCGCACCTGCCTGCCGGAAAACACCCGCGGGGCGTTGGCGCGCATAACCTCCCGTCCGGGATGATCGGCGGCGATAGTCACCCCGACGTTGTTTTGATACAGCGCCGAAGGGGCGTAGGTGATAATGGCGTCCAGCGCCTTGTTGTAATAGCCGGCGCCAATCCCCGGAAACGCGTGGGTGATGCGTTCGGTGACTGGCGACAATTCCGCATTCAGCATGCGGATCCGTTCAGCGCGCGACAGCTGACTATGCTGGCTGAAGCGTTCGCCCAGCGCCTCGTCGAGCAGGTGTACGACGGCCGATAATTTTTTCTCTTTTTCAGATAACACCGCTGACCGGCCTTCGGTTTCTACGATATAACCAATAGAAAGCGTCGGCACAATGACCATCAGGATAGCCATCAGAATCATTTGATTGCGTAAGCGACGTGGGTATATCCTTTTTAACCAGTGCATATAGACATCCATGTAGTTCTTCTCATGCAAATGTCGATTATCGAGGGTCGCAGCACAGGTTTCTCGGGGATGTATCATATTCCCATCAAGAGAGGGCATTGCGACGCCGGGCATTTACCGCTACCTTAACCGCATTCTGTTGAGTCCCTGACGGCCGAGCATCGCCACATTGAAATATCTTGCCTCTTTTCATACAACCCTGAAGGTTTCACGTTATCTGTTCAGAGCGCTGGCGGTATTGCTGTGGCTGCTTATTGCGTTTGTCTCTGTGTTTTATATCGTCAACGCGCTGCACGAGCGGGAAGCCGAAATCCATCAGGAGCTTAATCTCAACGCCGATCAGGCCCAGCGCTATATCCAGCGTACCGCGGATGTAATGAAAGAGCTGAAGTATGTCGCCGGTAATCGCTTGTCGGCAGGGGACGCGGTAGCGCAAGGGCAAAACGGCGATATGGCGGTGCCCAACTTTGAACCCCTGTACCCCGATTCCGACTGCAGCGCGATGAGCGCCACCTGGCGTAATTCGCTGCAGTCGCTGGCATGGTTTATGCGCTACTGGCGGGATAATTTTACTGCCGCCTACGACCTTAACCGCATCTTTCTCATCGGCAGCGATAACCTCTGCATGGCCAACTTTGGCCTGCGGGACGTGCCGATTGAGCGCGATCAGGCGCTGAAAGTCCTGCATCAGCGCATAGAGCAATATCGCAACGCGCCGCAAAATGAGCGCGGCAACAACCTGTTCTGGATAAGCCAGGGCGTTCGCCCCGGGGTGGGCTATTTTTACGCCCTGACGCCGGTCTATATGGCCAATCGCCTGCAGGCGATGCTGGGCGTGGAGCAGACCATCCGCATGGAAAGCTTCTTTACGCCGGGCAGTTTGCCGATGAGCGTGACGATCTTTGACGATAACGGCCAGCCGCTGATTTCGCTGGCCGGTGCGGAAGGTAAAATCCAGAGCGAAGCGAAGTGGATGCAGGAGCGGATGTGGTTTGGCTACAGTTCGGGTTTCCGCGAGCTGGTGCTGAAAAAAAGCCTCTCGCCGTCCTCCCTGAGCATCGTCTATTCCGTCTCGGTAGATCAGGTGCTGGAGCGGATCCGTATGCTGATCATCAATGCTATCGTTCTTAATATCCTCAGCGGCGCGATGCTGTTCGCGCTGGCGCGGATGTATGAGCGGCGCATTTTTATCCCCGCGGAGAATGACGCCCAGCGCCTGGAAGAGCACGAGCAGTTCAACCGCAAAATTGTGGCTTCTGCCCCGGTAGGGATCTGTATTCTGCGCACTGCCGACGGGACCAATATTCTCAGTAATGAACTGGCGCACAACTACCTGAACATGCTGACCCACGAGGACCGCCAGCGGCTGACGCAGATCATCTGCGGCCAGCAGGTCAATTTTGTCGACGTGCTGACCAGCAACCATACCAACCTGCAGATTAGCTTTGTTCATTCACGCTATCGCAATGAAAACGTCGCCATTTGCGTGCTGGTGGACGTTTCCGCCCGCGTGAAAATGGAGGAGTCGCTGCAGGAGATGGCCCAGGCGGCGGAGCAGGCCAGCCAGTCGAAATCGATGTTCCTGGCGACCGTTAGCCATGAGCTGCGTACCCCGCTGTATGGCATCATCGGTAACCTCGATCTGCTGCAGACCAAAGCGTTGCCGAAAGGCGTCGATCGCCTTGTGACGGCGATGAACAACTCCTCCAGCCTGCTGCTGAAAATCATCAGCGATATTCTTGATTTCTCGAAAATCGAGTCCGAGCAGTTGAAGATCGAGCCGCGGGAGTTCTCTCCGCGCGAAGTCATGAACCATATCTCCGCTAACTATCTGCCGTTGGTGGTACGCAAGCAGCTGGGCCTGTACTGCTTTATCGAGCCGGACGTTCCGGAACAAATGTCCGGCGACCCGATGCGCCTGCAGCAGGTGATCTCAAATCTGCTCAGCAATGCGATAAAGTTCACCGATACCGGCTGCATTGTCCTGCACGTCCAGTGCGCGGGGGATTATCTGCAGATTAGCGTTCGCGACACCGGAGAGGGGATCCCGGCGAAAGAGGTATTGCGCCTCTTCGATCCTTTCTTCCAGGTGGGGACCGGCGTGCAGCGCAATTTTCAGGGCACCGGCCTTGGCCTGGCGATCTGTGAAAAACTGATCAGCATGATGGATGGCGATATTGCTGTCGAAACCGAGCCGGGGATGGGTAGCCGCTTTACCATCCGTATTCCTCTGTATCGCGTGCAGAATACCTCACCGGTGAGCAGAGACGGTTTCGCTGGCAAGACCTGCTGGCTGGCGATTCATAACACTTCGCTGGCGATGTTCGTCACCTCGCTGCTCAGCTACCACGGCCTGACGGTCCGCCGCCATGCCGGCGAAACGCCGGACGCCGAGGATGTCTTACTCACTGACGATGAGGCGCTGAGCGGATGGCAGGGAAGGGCCATGGTCATCTTCTGTCGCCGTCATATCGGTATTCCGCAGGAGCGGTCCGCCGGCGAATGGCTGCACAGCGTGACGACTCCCCACGAACTGCTGCCGCTGCTGGGGCGTATTTTCCATGTTGCGCTCGCCAGTGCGGAAAATAGCCCGGCGCTGATGGCCCCGGAGGCGCAGGCCGGCAATAACGACGACATGATGATCCTCGTGGTCGACGATCACCCGATCAACCGCCGCCTGCTGGCGGATCAGCTGGGGTCGCTCGGCTACCAGTGCGTGACCGCGAACGACGGGATCGACGCGCTCAACGTCCTCAGCAAGCAGCACATCGATATCGTGCTCAGCGACGTCAACATGCCTAATATGGATGGTTATCGCCTGACGCAGCGCATTCGTCAGCTTGGCCTGACGCTGCCGGTGATTGGCGTAACGGCCAATGCCCTGGCGGAAGAGAAGCAGCGCTGTCTGGAATCGGGGATGGACAGTTGTCTGTCCAAGCCGGTCACCCTCGACGTACTGAAGCAAACGCTGACGGTATATGCGGTGCGGGTGCGTAAAGGGCGGGAATAATGGGGAGCTCCGTCTCGCCGGGGCGAGACGGAGAGGGCGAAGAGATTACTCTTTGTCCGTCGCGCTCAGCGAGACGGAAGAGAGGTAGTTCAGCAAGGCGATGTCGTTTTCGACGCCCAGCTTCATCATCGCCGATTTCTTCTGGCTGCTGATGGTTTTAATGCTGCGGTTAAGCTTTTTGGCGATCTCGGTTACCAGGAAACCTTCGGCGAACAGGCGCAGCACTTCGCTCTCTTTCGGCGACAGGCGTTTATCGCCATAGCCGCTGGCGCTGATTTTTTCCAGCAGGCGAGAGACGCTTTCCGGGGTGAATTTCTTCCCTTTCTGCAGCGCGGCCAGCGCTTTTGGCAGGTCGGTCGGCGCCCCCTGCTTGAGGACGATCCCTTCGATATCCAGATCCAGCACCGCGCTGAGGATCGCCGGATTGTTGTTCATGGTCAGAACAATGATCGACAGATCCGGGAAGTGGCGCTTGATGTATTTAATCAGCGTGATCCCGTCGCCGTATTTGTCACCGGGCATGGACAGATCGGTGATCAGCACATGGGCGTCCAGCTTCGGAAGATTGTTGATAAGGGCCGTGGAGTCTTCAAACTCGCCAACGACGTTCACCCACTCAATTTGCTCAAGTGACTTACGAATACCGAACAGTACGATCGGATGGTCATCGGCAATAATTACGTTCATAGTGTTCATGTATAAGGCTACCTTCTACAGCAAGCTCTTGACGTAAGCGTCAATGTCGCTGATATATTTTTCTATGCCTTGCGCATCCTTTTCGCGAATCAGATGCTCAAGCGTTTCACATAACTGCTTGCCGGGTATCAGATTAAGCATAGCAAATGCCCCTTTGAGGCGGTGGGCGGTTTGCGCCAGAGCAGCAAAATCGCCCGCTTCGATTTCAGTATACAATCTCTGAACATCATCCGGTACCGTATCGGCAAACAGTGCGTAATAGCCGCTGGCATGGAGTTCGGCGTTACTCTCGTTTCCTGAGGTGACGGGCTGAACCGCCTCCTCCGCCAGCTGCTGCTCCTTCTCATAATCTCCGCTGGGAATCAGCAGTGCAAGGATATTCGATGCCGTAAAGGTATCCTTGATTTTTTCCTCCGCAATCTGCGAATCATTCTTCGTATAGGTCGTCAGATGCTCATAGCTGTATACATAAGGGCAGTTCTGCGAAATCAGAAAGGACGCAATCAGGCAGACTACAAAAATAATCGGTGTTACATGGCGCAGACGAATGACAACATTCGTAAAGCCTGTAATATTCGGCACAAAATTTCTGTGATGTGTGCTGTCGATTTTGCTGCTGAAGGAATACAAAAGACCCGGCATCAGCGTAAATACAGACAGAATACTCAGAATAATCGCCTTAATCAGCACCATACTCAATCTGAAAGTGCATAAATGCCATCGCAGCCAAGCCGGAAAGCGTTGTCAAACAGCTGCCGGAAATTTCAGGAATTGCCTTGCAAAGCGCCGCAACAACGGCATCCATCGGCTCGCTACTCTCTCTTTCCTCCATATATCTGTGGCATAGGATAATCGCATAGTCTATCGCCAGCGCAAGCTGCAATACAATCGCAATGGAGTCCGAAACGAAGGAGATTTC
>OGIV01001795.1_pt1 | contig 11879 bp, 9 predicted proteins | sample 1571861 | NCBI WGS metagenome assembly OGIV01 (sample SAMEA2582099, study PRJEB24529) | metagenome | biome: Human gut stool | place: China | collected 2011 | reverse complement strand
CCAACTTTATTTTCACAGCCTCTTTCAGTGTCACAACTGAGAGAGGCTTTTTTGTGTCTGCGCATATCTGCGCGTTTGCGAATCTGCTGAGGTCAGTAGTTGTCAGAAATGCGCTGCACGAAACGCTACCTCTAATAAAACGCTAGCTCTAAACGCTAGCTCTAATGGGGGCGACGCGTCCCATCGGAATAGAGGAAGGAGGGTAAAACGAACCCTACCAAATAATAGCTGCATCTTTTCCCGAACGCGGGACGCGTCACCCCCATTAGAGGTAGCGTCTTCAACAGAAAGATACTCGCGAGACGCATCGCCACCATATCAGTGAGCATATCCACTCGCTATCTGCAATATTTTTTTACCGCTTAGACATTTATTTCGACCGCTTAGGTCTTATCTGCAACCACATACGTCCGTGTGCGTTTTATGCCGGTTGAAATTTATGACTTTTTTATATAACTTTGCTTGTATAGAGACGTGCAGCGTTGTCTGCACAGTGCGTATTGTTAAATTATAAAGTTATATGGTATGAAGCGTTTATTACTTGTATTTGCTTTCATGTTGTCCATTTCATTTGTGCTGCTGGCGCAGAACAGTGAAAGGAAGGTAACTGATATCGTATTAAAGAGTGTGATTGGTTATGACGGGCAACCAATTACGAGTGGCTATGTGTATGGTCTTGACATTTCTAAGGGGCTGCCGTTGAAAGTAACTGACGACGGGGGCTACCGGTCAGAGGTTGGTATGGATTTTACCTTGCCGGGGTATGAATCGTTTTATTATGACTGGACTTACGGTGAGTCTCCTGAAATTACCATTGACTTGCGAGATGTAGCTCGACCGGCCAAATGGAAGGTTGTGGCGCATGACGGTGCTTTGCTGCCGGGTGCGGAGTTGGTGTCGACCACATCGAATAATCCGAAAGTGACCTTGGCTCAAACTGATGCGGAGGGTATAGCCAACTTTTACCTTGTAGATGATAGCAGAGCAAATTATAGACCCATGTCGATTACCGTGGTACCACAAGCCAAGTATCATACTGCTTATGCAGTACCATCAACCAAGTACAACAAGACATATTATGCTTCGAATACGCTGATAGACTACTCAAAAATGCACTTGTTCCTTATGCGCGTCAAGGATTTCAACACAGATTTGCGCAAGCGTATGTTCAGCGACGAATTGACTACAAACTACAATCTGTCGTATGAGACTGTGCGCAATGGACAGAGCACAACATCGTTTGTGCGTAGTGCTTATGTAGACGAGGGCAGTGATCGCGTGTACTACAGTATGGTCAATAATGACGAGAATTGTCCTATCACAAAGGCCTGGTATCGTTTCTCATTCAGTGGAGACAAGAGTGTCAACACCTTCTCTTCATATCCTTTCTATCGTGAATATGACAAGTTGGAAGGTGATTACGAATTCGAACTCTCGCCCACCACTTGGCGTCCTGTGCGTATAAACGTAAAGGACGACCTCGGCACAGCACTTGTGCCAAGAAACTTGTGGGTAGACGGAGTGCGACCTGTCGACTATGATCATAAAGACCCGGTTGTTTGTTTGCCACAAGGTGAGCATGTGATTGATGTGTCTGCTGCAACGGAGAGTAGTTCTGTTGTGTATGAAAATGATGGCCAGAAATCATTGCGCACTATTGTGGTGAAAGATGCGATGAATGTGCAGGAATATGACAGAGTGTACAATCATGGCGATTATGCGGGTTATGAGGTGACAGCTGTTGATGCTGATGGCAATCCGGCACAAGGTGCGTACTTCTTCCTCTCTGGCAAAGATGGCAGAGTATTAGGGGCGGTATTGGATAGTGCCGGCCGAGGTGTCGTATTTCACGAATATCCCGGTGAATGCTCTGGTGTAATATCTGGCATTCGTAACACGGCTAAGCTTACTTGGACTGATAATTCGCCCATTGGCATGCAGACTCACCATATTGACGTGAGCAAGGATCTCCGCAAGGTAAAAGTAACTGTCAAGCAGCATGAGCAGATGTTTGCAAACAAGTATGGAAATCCAGAACTCCATTTGTACCGGACAGCTGACAAATTGGACGCAATGCCTGGCTTTTATGATGATACATACATACGCTGTAATTGGGATTCGATGAGTGACACATCACATGTGTTTACCGCAAACTTGTACATGCAAGATGGTTGGTTGTGCGGTTACCTTGTGCAACGTGACTTGAGAGATAGCGTAGCGATGATGAAGGTATCTGATGCAGGTGAATTGAACTTTGATTATACAAAGTATGCCTATGTCAAGTATACGCTTGATGGCAAGCGGTTGCAGGCAGGATATAATAGCGAGGGCTTGATGGCTGCACCAGTAGGCCAGGCACCAGTGGCGGAATGGAGCAGTGCGCTTGCGCCGGAGTTCTTGCTGCCAGGCAATTATTATGCATGTGTCGTGTCTCCGAATAATGCATTAGAATTGCCCTATATCAATGCGTACGTGCCGTCGTTCAAGGTTGAATGTCCGGCAGAAAATAGTGAAGTGGAAGTGGCATTGACTACATTGCCTGACGAGGATTATGTGCAAGTACCGCTAAAGCTTGATGGCATCTTCTTCTTGGCAGGTGCAAAGGCAGAGGCTGAGGTTAAATTCCTATATAATGGACAGATACCCTTGATTGTTGGTGGTGAAAACAATACAACGGTAAATACGGAGGTGCCTTTCAGAGTGTTGAAGGGTGATTATGACTATAGTGTGAAAGGACTCAAGTTTGACGAAAAGCACCATTACGTATTGGGGCATGAGCGCAAAGTTGCAGTAGGTGACGACACCAAGGTTGTTCAACTCGACCTTTCGGGACTGCATTATTTTAATACCATCGGCTATTTTGATGCAGAGGGCAACGAAATTGACTGGCTCGATCTTTGGACACCGCTGCGTTATGCAAGCTTTTATAATGGGCAGGACTTTCTTGCAGATTGCTACCTAAGCAGTTATGAAGATGAAGGCTTGTTCATACCCGAGGGAGACTATGGTGTGAAATTGTTTGTGGGTGACTGGAGCCAGAAGATTGAGCACGATGCCACCTTGCATGTAGACAATCAAAGTGGCACCACGGCACGCATTGTGCTCGGAAAGCAGTTTACTCCAGTAGAGCAGGTGGTGGCTGAAAGCAATGGCTCAGAACTCAACGTACGCTATGTCGGTGGGCAAGCTGTGGTGACAGCACCAGTGGCAGCCCCCGTGAGAGTGGCTGTATATGCGCTTAATGGTGCAAAATTGACATGTGCGAATGTGATGCCAGGCCAGCGGATAGATATGTCTGCCCTTTCGAGGGGCGCATATATCGTTCGCTTGAGCCAAGGTAATGTGAACAGTGCAGTAAAGATTTTAAAGTAACAACCCTTGTACCCATTTGTTTGTGGCCCTGCCAACTATCCTTCGAGGCGAGTTGGCAGGGCCTTTTGCTTGTATCGTGCCCGCAGATGGGCTTATAGTCAAAAGAATATATTCAGAAGCGCCATATTAGGCAAAGGATTTTGTAATTTTGCACCAATATTTACGTTAAAGCGTTAATTACCTTGATATGAGATTGATATGTGCTATATGCTTGTTGGCTGTTTGTGGCTTCTTTGCCGCTTGTGGATCAAAGTCACAGAGCGATGCCGTGTGTGACGACAGCACACAAGTAACCGAGGACTCCGTGTTGCAGCAAATGGCCAACGAGGGGCCTACCGAAGACGAAATAGCAGCTCTGACAGACTCGGCCAAGCAGGAAAAGCCCAAAGCCCTTGACGAGAAATACCGTGGTCTGCACATTTATGTGTCAAAAACGACCATGCATCTTTACGTGCTCGATGCCAATGACAGCGTTCTGTTTAATTGCGGCATTGCTTGCGGCTTGCGTCGTGGCAACAAAACAGCTAAGGGCGACTATCGCACACCTGAGGGCCAATTCCATATCTCGGGTATGTTTAACAGCACCGACTGGGTGCATCGCACTCGCGACGGGCGAGCAGTCAAGGGGTGCTACGGGCCGCACTTTCTGCGGTTGGCCACGGGACGCCTTGGAGGCATAGGCATACATGGCACCAATTCGCCTCGAAGCATTGGCAAGCGTGCGTCAGAGGGCTGCATACGTGTGAACAGTGCCAATATTATTACCTTGTTTAATGAATACGCCTATTCGGGCATGCCAGTCGAAGTGTCGGCCGAAGGTGCACCATTGCCCGCGTTCAAGGGACTTGCAGCCCCCAAAAAGGACGAGGACGAGTCTGTAAGAAACGAACCAGTTAAGCACGAAAAAGACTCGCTGCACCGAAAAGAAGCGTCACACAGTGGTGCGGCAGACAACACGGAAAGCCATCATGAGCACCATAAGTCTGCCGATGAGAACAAGCACAAGCAAGAAGAAATGCAACGCGAGGCCGAGGCAGAATCCTTCTTTGAATAGACAAAGGGGTTGTCCTAAAAATTCTGTTTTAGAGTTCTGTTATTCTGAAATGTGATTTGCACGCTCTCGAAAGTGTATTTTTGAAAGGTTGTTCGGTCACATAGCCCGCTATGCTCCCTCACAACCTTTCAAAAATACACTTCCGATAGCGCACAAATCCCTATTTCAGAATTATTAGAACCACCCCAAAATGCCTTATTGCGCGCTTTGGCTTGTCGCACACATTAAATATATCTGTGCGAAATAGGGGTTGGCATGCTTATTGTATTCGCAAAAGTTCTTAAAACACTTGCATTTTGCTCCGAAATGTAGTAACTTTGCGAATGTTGATTTTGAAGAGCATTATTGCTGCTCGCTTGCCGTCGCGCAATCAGGGGAGATTGCATGGCATGGGCGGTGGTTCTTCAAAATGTGATGTAGAACCCATTAACCATTAAGATAGTGCACATAAAGAAATATGCTGCGTGTGTGGCTATGGGCGTCATGTCATTTTTTACGGCAAATGCCCAGGACATTATGCCTGAAGCACTCCCGACACGTCCCACCGCAGAAAGAATCGTGAAAGAAGTAGCACCCGTAGGTGCTGTGCAGCAAGTTGCTGCCGAAGTAAAAGAGGCCTCAGTGCCTTATAATGCCAACTTTGGCGAAAGTGTAGTACAAACAGCTTTGCAATACCTTGGCGCAAGTTATCGCTCAGGCATGTCAGGCCCCTATGCTTTCGACTGCTCAGGCTTTACCAGCTATGTTTACCGCAAGCAGAATGTGTCAATCCTGCGCTCTTCGCGCTCGCAGTACACACAAGGCACCCCCATCGCCCGAATTTCTGACCTTAAGAAGGGCGATCTCGTGTTCTTTGGCGGTCGTGGCAATTCCCGTTCGGTAGGCCATGTGGGCATTGTAATGGACGTTGATCCTTCGGGCAACAACTTCTCGTTTGTTCATGCTGCGAGCGGTGGTGTCAAGGTGTCAGACTCCAGCGAGGCATACTACAGCCGCCGCTACATTGGTGCACGTCGCATTGTCGAAAACTAACGACAGAACAATCCATCGTACATTAGATACGAATATGAGGCAGATGCAGATGCTGCCCAACGCAGTTGCCGTTCCTTGCATAAGGGTGGCAACTGCGTTGCTTTTATAACCTACATAACTCTGATATGAATAGTTTGATATTATTGCAATCGCTGCCCGGTGTTGTCAACCAGGCCGTAAACGAGGTGAGCATATCGCGAATAGACATGCTGCTCGACAAGTTGTTAGCCCTTTCGCTCACAGCCGGCAAGCGCATATTAGTGGCAGCCCTCATTTACATAGCAGGCCGTTTTATCATCAAGATCATCAACCGCGTTGTGTCAGCCATGCTCAGTCGCCGCCATGTAGATGTGGGCGTACAGAGTTTTCTGCGCAGTTTGGTGCACATATTGCTCACCATATTGCTCATTATCAGCGTAATCAGTGCCCTGGGCATCAACACCACGTCATTTGCAGCCCTGCTGGCATCAGCCGGTGTAGCAGTAGGCATGGCCCTGTCGGGTAACCTGCAAAATTTTGCGGGCGGTTTGGTCATACTATTGTTCAAGCCCTATCGCGTGGGCGACCTCATCGAGGCACAAGGCACCCTTGGCCACGTGCGTGAGATACAGATATTTCACACCATACTCACCACCTACGACAACAAGGTGGTGTACATACCCAACGGCTCGCTCAGCACCTCGGTAGTGGTCAACCACTCGCGTGAGGACACCCGCCGTGTGCAGTGGCTCATAGGCGTTGATTATGGGCAGGACATAGACGCCGTGCGCCAAAAGGTGCTCGCACTCTTTGCCTCCGACCCGCGCATACTTCAGACGCCCGATGCCCACAAGCCATTTGTGGGAGTGGAAGCCCTGGCCGACAGCAGCGTCAACCTCGTGGTGCGCGTATGGGTCAAAACCGACGACTATTGGCCCGTGTTTTACCAGGGACAGCAGCAACTTTACGACATGTTCAACCGCGAGGGCATCAACATACCCTATCCGCAGCAGGTTGTGCATGTGGCAAAAACTTGAAAAGTCGAAGCCCGTGCGCCGCTTTATCCAAATGGTTAGTATGACAATCACTGCGAAAGCGTTCTGCAAAAGGCTACGTAAATTCACATTGTTGCAGAAAATCAACACAAAAGTTTGTGCGTAATAAAATAAATGCGTAATTTTGCACCTCGCATAGAGTATGCAAAAACGCGTTGCTCAGCGCGCGTAAAAGTACGGCTCTTGCATCAAAAAATCACGCAATAAAGTAATAACAAAATAAAATCTAAACTCACAAAATGATCGTAGTACAGGTTAAAGAGGGCGAAAACATTGAACGCGCCCTGAAGAAGTTCAAGAGAAAGTTCGAAAGGACCGGTGTTGTAAAGGAACTCCGTGCCCGTCAGCAGTTTGACAAGCCCAGCGTATTGAAGCGTTTGGCCAAGGAGCACGCTGTTTACGTACAGCAGCTTCACCGCGACGAGGACTAATACAACAAATATTAGCTCCATAAAATCGCAACGCTTTTGCGACACAGAGCGGCCCACCATACAGCCGCCGTCTTAGCACAAGATAATACATAAATGTTCGTATAGACCGCTGCACAGCCACACGCTGTGCAGCGGTTTTGCATTTATCGCCCCGAGCCCGTTGCGGTGCATGGTAGCCATTTTATCCGATAGAGTAATGCGGTTGCAACAAATTTCAGTGCGAAAATTTGGCGCATTCAAAAAAAGTTGCGATATTCGCTTTCGTAAAGAGAGACAATGATGAACGAGATAGATGATTTCATAAACTATCTGTTAGCCGACAAGGGTTACTCCAAGCTGACAGCCAAAGAGTACCGCAGCGCTTTGCAGTCGTTACAAATCTTCTATCGTTCGCTCGACAACCAACTCACCTGGTACACGCTCGATGCCGATGTAGTCAGACAATGGATGGCACGTGAGATGGCGCGTGGTGAGAATGCCCGCACCATATCAAAGCAACTGAGCGGTGTGCGCAGCTTCTACAAGTATATGCGCAGAGTGGGGCGTATGGACCACAGTCCGGTGACAGCGGTCAAATCGCCCAAGATACACCCAAAGTTGCCTTCCTTCCTGCGTAACAGTGAGGTCAACCAGTTGTTCGACGACATTGACTACCCCAGCGGCTACGAAGGCATGCGCGACCGCACCATACTCCTCACCTTCTACCACACAGGCATCCGCCTCGCCGAGCTTATCGGCCTTGATGTGGAGGACATCGACCTGAACCAACGTGAATTGAAGGTGACGGGCAAGCGCAACAAGCAGCGCATAGTGCCATTCTCCGCAGAGTTGGCCAACGCGTTCAAAGCCTACCTGCCAGTACGCCAGGCGTATGTGAGCACCGATGCCGGCGCCCTGTTCTTCAACCGCCGCAAGTTGCGCATCGACCGCCGCAGGGTAGGGCTCATAGTCAAGCATTATCTGTCTTTAGTCACCACACAACGCAAAAAAAGCCCGCACGTGCTGCGTCACACCTTTGCTTCTGCCATGCTTAATAACGGCGCCGACCTTGAGGCTATCAAGGAGTTGCTCGGCCACGAAAGTGTAGCAACAACCGAGGTGTACACGCATACCACGTTTGCCGACCTTAAAAAACAATACAAACTTGCCCACCCCAGGGCGTAAACTAACAAAGGAGGTTACTATGGAACTCAAGATTCAAGCAATTCACTTCGACGCTACTGAGAAACTCAATGCCTTTATCGCTAAAAAGGCTGCAAAACTCGAAAAAACGTGTGACAATATAATCAAAGCAGAGTTTATACTGAAGGTTGTTAAGCCTGAAACAGCCAAGAACAAAGAAACCGCGCTCAACGTGTCACTTCCCGGCACCGACCTTCATGCAGAAAAGGTGTGCGACACCTTTGAGGAAGGCGTAGACCTCTGCGTAGACACATTGCTTCGCCAGATTGACAAGTACAAGGAACGTCAAGGCAAATAAGCACACATAGAAATATAATATAAATACTAACAGATAGCGGCCTGGTACATATTGTGTGCCGGGCCCTTTCCTTTACCGATACTTATGACAAATAGTCACAGTCGTATGCGGGTGGTGGGACGTTATCCTTTGTTGCTCACAATTTTTGCAGTGGTAGTACTGCTCTTCATTTCCAAAGATTCCTATCTTCACGACATGGGCAACCACTACGACTCCGCCTGGTTCCTCACTTGTGGTCGGGCCTGGGTAAACGGTCTGTTGCCGTATGCCGATTTCTCAGATAGCAAAGGTCCTTTGCTGTGGGCCATATATGCCGTGGGGTATGTGCTCAACCGTCACTCCTATGTGGGCGTATTCTGGCTGTCATGTGCGGCGTGGGCGTTTACCCTTGTGGCAGCATATAAAACCGCTCGCCTTTATGTATGCGGTGCTTCAGCCTATGTCGCAGCCTTGGCGGTAGCCCTGTTCGGCCTTTTTCCGGTTTTGCACAATGAAACGCGTTGTGAGGACTTTGCCCTGTCATTTGTGTCGGCAGCCCTTTATGCCGTTTGTGCGCAGTTGCAAGGTGGCGGACAAAGATATTACCGCTCCCTCGTGTCCATTGTGTTTGGCGCCAGTGTGACAGCCACCTTTATGCTCAAGTTCAACATAGCTGCCATGCTCGTTCCGCTGGCCCTGACTTTTTTGTGGGCCGTCCGTGGCCGACGCTGGCAAGCGGTGGCATATATGCTAATAGGTGCGTCAGCCGTTGTGCTGCCCTTTGTCATTTACTTTACAAGCAAGGGTATACTGCCACTCTTTTTCAATGAATATGTGTTGAAAACTCTGCAAACCACAGGCAACCGCGATGTGCAAAGCATGCTTGGCGTGTTGCCATCGGCATGTGGTGTCATGTTGCTGCTCATGCTGTTGCTCACCTGTGTGGGCTTGTGGCGTAAGGTGCGTGTAGGCCGCTGGCCCATGCTTTTGTCGGTGGTGCTATTCTTCGCCATCTGCTCGGTCGGTGCACGCCCGTATTACTACACTGTTTTTGCGCCTTTTGTAGTGTTTGCTGGCCTGTTGATGGCTGGTCTTTGCTCTGCCGCGTCTTTAACCCGTGCCAGAGTCCGTGCCATTGCATTGGCCACCGCATTGTTGCTAATCGGGTCAAATTTGTGGTTACACGATTTGCGCCATGCCGATACGGGCGACTTTTTTACGCAGAACAACACCATGCGTGCCAACTATTATGCTTTGGAGCAAATAGTGGCGCAAACCCCTGGTGCGCGCATAGTGAGTTATACTTGCCAGTCAGTTGGTACCTGTTCGGATGCCTTGCCCGCTTGCCGGTACTGGGCTTATCAAACAGGCAGCACCCCCGACATGGAGCGAGATCGCCTCAATGCCTGCAAGCAGCGCAAGGCTGACTTCGTGTTGTTGCAAGCCGAGCAAAAGGAACTGATAGCGCAAGTCAAGCGGTATGGCTATCACCAATGTGCAATGCCCGCCAATGTGTATGATTGTGTGGTGCTCAGCAAGCACCCTTTACCACAGTCGCTGCGGTTCATGCCAGTGAGCAATGCCGACGTGTTGCTAAAGCGTCCTCTCCGTTTGGGCGCATTTCAAGGCCATTTATAGCGCAGTCGGAGCGTTCAAACGGGTAAAAAGCGCGCAATATATGCGATTTTTAGTCGAAAAGTTTGTGGGAAATGAAAATAATAGTACCTTTGCACTCGCAAAAACGAAAAACCTTACAGAGTTTTGCTTACTGGTGTGTTAGTTCAGCTGGTTAGAATACATGCCTGTCACGCATGGGGTCACGGGTTCGAGTCCCGTACACACCGCAAACGCTTCCGAAAGTTCAATGCTTTCGGAAGCGTTTTGCGTTATACGTCATTTATATCTTAGCAAAATTCAAATCATGCTTTGACAGATTGCAGTCCGGCAAAACACAAACATGCAAACGGACTCAAGCCCAAGCGCTACCTCTAATGAGGGCGACGCGTCCCGAGGTTGTTGAAAAATACTCCGACGCGGGACGCGTCGCCCCCATTAGTGTTAGCGTTTCTTCAAGCACCAAACGCTACCACTAAGCGCTACCACTAAGCGCTACCACTAAGCGCTACCACTAAGCGCTACCTCTAATGGGGGCGACGCGTCTCGCGTCGGGAATTTTTTCAGCAGCCTCGTCTCGCGGGAAAGATGCAGCTATTATTTAGTAGAGTTCGTTTTTCCCTCCCATTTCTCTATACGCGGGACGCGTCACCCCCATTAGTGATAGCGTTTGGTGCTTGAGTCCGTTTGTATGTTTACGTATTACCAGATACGGCAAAAGTCCCTTTACAAAGCCTTCAGTTCGGCAAGGTAGTCGTAGTGCTCGCCATCAGCCACCTTGCGTGCCACGAGGCCACATTGCTGGGCCGTGCGCTGCAGTGTGTCAAAGTCCACGTAAAGCCAGTCAAAAGGCTGGCCCTTGCATTGCTTGTAAACCATCTGATAGTCCACCTCGCCATAGTAGCCCTCCGCAGGGTCCCAGTCAAAGTTTCCATCTTCGTCCTCAAACACATAGCGCAAGTCCGACGAGTCGGCCAGCACCCGTCCGCCCGGAGCCAGCAGCGCCTTGCAGCGGTTGAGCAGTGAGGGCAGACGGTCGAGTGTGCCAGCAATGCCAAGCCCGTTCATCAGCAGTACGATGGTGTCAAACCGCATGCCGTCCAGTTCCTGACCAAAAAAGTCGGTGCAGCGGGCGTCCCTCACGCCGCGCAAAGTGCGTGCGCGTGTCGAGAGCGGCGAAATGTCGATAGAGCACACCTCGATATCTCTGTTTTGCAGCGCCAGCGAGTGGCAGCCAGCACCGGCCCCCACGTCAAGCACATGGCCGCGGCACAGATTGAGTGCCATACGTTCAAGCGGAGGCATTTGCAGTTCGGTGCGAAACAGAGTAGCCACGGGAATCTCGTCATCGTCAAACATTGACGACAACACCCGCAGCGTGCCGGCATGTCCGGTCGAGGCATAGTCCCAAATGGCTTGCCCCATGGGGTCGAGGGTGGGGGATAGGAGCATGATGGTTGTAAAATAGTTAAACTGAAAACACAAGCCGTGCGGCATGTAGCCGACACGGCGGTGCAAAGTTAGTTAAATAAGTAAGTGCTCAAAATTATTTTGAACACCTATTTAACTGCGAAGCCACTGCCCAAATCTTCACATTATCGAAATACACAAGTCACATCAACGTAATATGCCATTCAGAACTTTGCAACCGGTAAATAATATTGCAAAGCAATGAAACAAAAGACAATAGTGTCTGTGCTCATGGTGCTGCTTTGCACCCTGGCCAATACCGCGCGCCGCCTTTAATGCGCAGAGCAACCAAGTGAAAGAAGCCGAATATTACTACTCGAACCGCACTACCTCTAAGCGCTACCACAAAGCGCGATCTCTAATGGGGGCATTCTATGTTATTGACCAAATTTTTTGCAAGTTTTTTTGTTAAA
>OGIV01001794.1_pt1 | contig 11885 bp, 7 predicted proteins | sample 1571861 | NCBI WGS metagenome assembly OGIV01 (sample SAMEA2582099, study PRJEB24529) | metagenome | biome: Human gut stool | place: China | collected 2011 | reverse complement strand
CCACCTGTTCCCATTCCGAACACAGAAGTTAAGCTCACTTGTGCCGAAGATAGTTGGCTGGAAACGGCCTGTGAAAATAGGTAGATGCCGGCTTCTCTTTTTATTATGGCCCGTTGGTCAAGCGGTTAAGACAGCGGCCTCTCACGCCGTTAACGTGGGTTCGATTCCCGCACGGGTCACCAAAAAATGCTCCCCAGCTTAGGCTGGGGAGTTTTTTTGGTGTTTCCGTGCGAGGAATCGAACAGGACGGCCGCCCGCAGGCGGCAAAAAACAATCCTGCGGATTGTTTTTTAGTCCGTGGGAGATGGACGCACGGGTCACCAAAAAGCACTACTTCATTTGAGGTAGTGCTTTTTTCTTTATATTTACTTTTCAACAGGTGTCGGGCGTAAATGGTGACCCATACGGGAATCGAACAGCCTGCTGCGGAGGCGACCGCCGCCTGCGGCGGAAACAGGAAGCCGGAGCAGGCGCAGCGGTCGCAGAAGGCAAGCCCCGCCCAAGGGGCGCAGCCTGATGCGGTAACCGCAAGTCGCAACCCCGCGTCAGCGTCCCGCGGGGCAAAAACAGCCCCGCGGGCTGTTTTTAGGGCGCGGGAGATGGACGGGAGGGTCACCAAATGTAGTCCTTATTTTTTTAACGAAGATTCGTTAGAAACTAAGGGCTTTTTCTTTTACCCCTTGCTGTGTACCGCAATCGTACCACACTTTGCAGAAAGAAGTGCTGCGTGAAAGCCGCATCCTGTGTATGGATTGCAGCAAGCCGATGCAGCCCCAATAAAAGCAAACTCCGGGAGCAAACGCCCCCGGAGTTTTTTGATGGTAACTGGTCAATTTTATTGTTGACCGGAAACCATCTTCTGATATAGCTTCATCAGTTCGGCCACACAGGCGCTCTCGCTGGTGCGGGCGGCGGTGCCTTTGGTAAAGCCGTAAGCGTCCATCACAGCGCGATTAAGGTTATCGTGAGCTGTTTTCAAGTCGCCTAAAAGCAAGAAATTTCTTTCCTTGTACATATTTGCAAGAGATATATTTTGATGGTTCTCGCGGGCGGTTAAAACCGATTGCACGGCCTTTTCTATTGCGCCTTTCTGCTGCTCTGTTGCAGTTGGCCAAGGAAAATTATTATACACAACACCGGCAGAGTATTGATAATCACTTTTCATTCTGCCTGCAACCACACGCATCCAAGAATTATGTACATTCGAGGAAAGTACACCAAATTGGTATAATGTGGCGTTAGGAATCATCAACGCACTGCCGTTAATGATGATACCCGGTTTAACGTAAGCAATCGGAATATAAAGGCGGTCCTCTGAAGAAACTTTTGGAATCACAAGCGCGCCATTTTTCGGTTGCCGTATTTCACCGAATAACTGGGGGGTATCAGCGGCTTTATTTGTCTGTGGACGTGTCGAACCATGCAACCGATATTGGCGGTTGGCATTTATGCGCTCCATAATAAACTTAGAGTTCATGTACAAGGCGGGGTCTATTTCGTATAGCCAGAGACACCAACGTTTTTTGCCATTTAGGACTTCATTTCCACCAACGTACTCCCGAATGAATTGGGCGTTGTTTGGATTTTCGGCAAGAGCTGCTTTAACAGACTCCTCGTCCAAAATCAAATTATTGTTATCAATAGGCATCGAACCGTATTCCATCGGTGGAACATTGCAAATCGGTGTCGAACGACTTTTGATATAAACAGTTGGTGCGTCCATCAAATATGAATTTATGTTGTCAGCAATAGCAAAGCGATTATCGGTGAAAATTTTGCGGGGAGATGTAGAGGAAGAATTCGTACTAAAACCGATGATAACACAATGAACGTGAGCCTTTTCGTATGCTTCACTAGCCCAGACAAAACTTCTATAAGCGAAAATGATGTTAGCGCCATAGTGGGACATTTTCTCCCACAAAACAGCGGGCTGTTCCCCTTGTGAAATTGAATTGGTTGATACAAAACAGGTGACAATTTGTGTCCCCTGCATATATTCAGCAGCTTTTATATACCAACCTGTAACATAGTCCATATTGCCAATGCCGGAAATTCCTTTTCCGTACATTGCTATGAGCTCTTTTTTCTGTTCAGATGTCTGCTCCTTTTTTCCAACAAACGGCGGATTGCCCATTATATAATTCAGTTCGCTTTTAGGTACAACACTTTCCCAATCAGTGCGCAGGGCGTTGCCCTCTACAATATAAGCGTTGGTTTTCAGCGGTAGAAAGTCCAGCGGCACAAGCAGGATTTTTTCGGTTTCCTTCATCATCTGGCTTTCGGCAATCCAGAGTGCGGTTTTGGCAACTGTCACGGCAAAATCGTTGATTTCAATGCCGTAAAACTGGCTGATGGAAACCTGTATCGGGCTTTCACTGGCGGTGTACATTGTCACCTGTCCGTGGGAAAGTTCCAGCAGAATTTTATTTTCCAGCCGCCGCAGGCTTAGATATGTTTCGGTCAAAAAGTTGCCGCTGCCGCACGCGGGGTCTAAAAATTTCAACCCGGCCAGCTTGCGCTGAAAAGCCCGCAGTTTGGCGTTCTTTGTGCGCTCTATGGGGTTTTCACAAATTTCGTTCAACTCCGCTTTCAGTGCGTCCAGAAACAGCGGGTCAATGACCTTGTGGATATTCTCGATGCTGGTATAGTGCATACCGCCGCTGCGGCGTGTTTCGGGGTTCAGGGTGCTTTCAAACACAGCGCCGAAAATCGTGGGGCTGATTTCCGCCCAGTTGAAATCCTCGCTGGCTTTGTTCAGCAGCAAATTGCGGATTTCATCGGTAAAGGGCGGTATCTCTATATTTTCATCACTGAACAAGCCGCCGTTGACATAGGGGAACGCGGCCAACTCCGGGTTATCGTCCTGCAGATAGGGGTCACGGTCTTGCAGCTTGGTGTCCAGCACGCGGAACAGCTCCACCAACGCCTTGCGCATACCGCGCGTGTCGAACGCGGCCAGATAGTCGTGGAACATACCGTGCCGCCCAAAAATCCCCGCGTCCTCGGCGTACAGGCAGAATACCAGCCGCACACACAGCTTGTTCAGACTTTTCAGCGATTGCTCGGCCTGCGGGTTGGCATACTGCTTGTAAAGCGCGTCATACAAAAGCCCTACAATTTCACCGGCGGCAATGGAAACCTCCATCTCGCGCTTGAGGTGTTCGCTGCCGGTGTCCACCAAGAATTGCAAACGATAGTATTCTTTTTCAAGGTTTGCCAGCGCGATGATTTCCGGCTCGCCGCCCGGGCGCTCCATATCGTAGACATAGAACTGCGCAAAATTGCAGGTCACGACCCAACGCGGGTGCTGGGAAAGCGGCAGTTCTGTAATGTAGCGTTTGGCCTGCTGGAACGGCGTCAGCATAGTGCCGTCTGATTGCTTGATGGGCTTGTTCAGGTCTTTGCCAAGACCCTTTTGCTCAATCAGCACTTTGGTGGACGGTATCGCGCCGTCAATAAAGCTGGTGTGGTCGAGGTGAACCTGTTCCTCAAATGTGATGAACTGCTCCGGCTGTTGCACGCCGTAGACATCACGCAAAAGAGAAAGCCAAAAGGATTGACTTTCGCCTTTTTCGTAGCCCTTATCCTTCCAGTAGGCGGCAAATTTCTTTGCGGCCTGTTGCTGTTGTGCGGCAGTCATAGCGGTCACCTCATAGAACAATGTTTTGTAATTATCATAGCATAAACCTATGCTTACGGCAATTACGTTTTACAAAAATAAGGCACCCTTTGGCGGTAAAGCGCATAGTCAGGGGTGTTGCACTTTCCCGCAAATGCGTGTACAATATGGCATATATATTTCTGGTAAGGGGGCGGGGGCTTGGCTACACAGCAGGTGCAGCAGCGCGCGGCGGGGGGCATTGCCTACACGCTGACGCGGCGGCGGGTGCGCAACATCAATCTGCGCGTCCGGGCGGACGGCTCGGTCGCGGCCAGTGCATCGGCGCGGGTGCCGGCCGCCTATGTGGACGCCTTTGTGGCGGCCCGCGCCGACTGGGTGCGCGCTGCCCAGCAGCGCGCCGCCGCACGGCGCGAACGAGAGGCCGCCGAGGCCCCCGCGCTGCCGCCCAAGGCCGAGGCGCTGGCCCATATGCAGGCGTTGTGCCGGGCATACTATCCGCAGTTTGCAGCGGTATGCCCGGGCGGGCAGATGCCCAAAATCGCTGTGCGCGACATGCACACACGCTGGGGCTCCTGCAGCTTGCGCACCGGCACGCTGGCGTTTGCGCAGCGGCTCTGCGTGATGCCGCAGGCTGCGCAGGAATATGTCGTGGTGCATGAATTCTGCCACTTTGCCCACCCGAACCACAGCCCCGCCTTTTGGGCGGCGGTGGAAAAAGTCCTGCCGGATTACAGGCAGCGGGAAAAGCTGTTGAAAATGCGGTGACGGCTGAAAAAGCCTTCCCCTGAGGGGGAAGGTGTCTGCGGCCCCGCCCGCAGACGGATGAGGGGGAAGTTTGCCTCGATTGCCCGTGAACGGGGTGCTGGCGGAAGGTTTGCCCTCATCCGACCTTCGCGTTCGCTCGGCCACCTTCCCCCGGAGGGGAAGGCTTCATACTCTACAAATAAGGGAGGTACACACCTTGCCATCTCCACAAAAAAAGTACACAACGCTGGTCAGCAATACGCTGCTGTTTGCCATCTCAAACTTCAGCTCCAAGCTGCTCAGCTTCTTTATCCGGCCGTATCTTAGCTACGCGCTTGATTCGCCCGATGTTATGGGTGTGTCAAGCCTGCTGCAGCAGGCCACAAACCTGCTCATCCCGGTGGTCAGTCTGGGCGTGGCCTACGCAATCATCCGGTTCGGCCTTGATAAGGAAAACGACAAGGCCAGCGTCTTTGTCAACGGTGCGGCCACCATTGGGGTGGGCTTTCTGGTGCTGCTGCTTGCCATGCCGCTGGTCAGCCTGATCCCCAACGCGGCCGAGTATCTGCCCTTCCTTTACCTTTGTGTGCTGGCAAGCTGCCTGCGCACGCTCTGTACCCAGTTCATCCGCTCCCGTATGCTGAACCGGCTGGTGGCGATAGACGGCGTGCTGACAACGCTCAGCCTGCTATTGTACTACCTGCTGTTCCTGAGCGTTTTGCGGATGGGCGCGACTGGCTTTTTGCTGGCCAACGCGCTGGCGGACCTGACCTCGATGGTGTTCGTCTTTTTTGCGGGCGGCTGTTGGCGGTATTGTAAGCCCAAGCGGTTTGACCGCGGGCTTTGGCGGGAGATGCTGCGCTACTGCCTGCCGATGATCCCGGCGTCCATCAGCTTTTGGATCATCAACGCCAGCGACATGTTCTTTGTGCAGGCCCTGTGCGAGGACTACGGCGGCCGCACCGGCAACCACTGGGTCGGGCTGCTCTCGGCGGGGTATTTTCTGCCGCAGGTCATCACGATTCTGGGCAGCATCTTCTATGAGGCATGGCAGCTTTCAGCCGTGACCGAGGAGGCCGACCGCGAGGTGTTTTTCTCCAAGATATTCCGCGTGTATGCAAGCGTGCTGTTCTGCTGCGTGGCGGGCATCATTATGCTGTGCCAGCTGCTGATGCGGGTGTTCAAGGCCGAGTATTTTGACGCATGGACCTTTGTGCCGTTCCTGACGCTCTGCTCAATGCTGACCTGCATGAACCAGTTTTTGAACAGCATCTATGTGGTCTATAAGCGCAGCACGGGGTCGCTGGTCACAATGCTGGCCGGTGCGGTGCTGAACCTGATTTTGAACTACTGCTTTATCCGGCTGTGGGGCCCGTGGGGCGTCACGCTGGCCAGCTTCCTGAGCCTGATGCTGGTGTTTTTGCTGCGCGCCTACTCGACCCGCGGCCTGCTGGAGATCGACTTCCACCCGGCGTGGCTGATTTTGAATCTGGCGCTGGTGCTGGCGGAAATCTGGTGCATGATGCGCTTGGAGCACTGGGCGCTGCCGGTTGTGGGCATCACGGCCGTGGTCTGCGTCATGAATATCCGCGAGGTTTTGAGCATGCTGGATACGCTGATCGGCAAGTTTTTGAAGAAGAAGAAATCATAATAAAATGCGGGGGCCGGGCAGGTACGCGGCCTCCCTCATTTTGCAAGAAAGACTTCGCAAATAAAATCACCCCCACCCAAGTGCAGATGTTCTGCGGTTGGGTGGGGGCTTTCTTATGTATGGAGGGTGAAATTATATGTGTTGTTGTTACTATCCTGTGGTTTATGCTCTAGCGTAGTAAAGTTTTCTTTTTCATCTTTATCGCTGAGAGTTTCATTGGTAAGGAATAAATCTTTATCACCGATATAGACATATACTTTTTTGTTGTTGCCATTTGCTGGAACCCCGTCCCCATAATCAGCAGGAATAACAATGTCACCTTTTTGGAGCGTTACATTTTGCTCATTATAATGATAAGCCTTACCTGTAAGGGGAACAATATAGTCAGCCGCTTTTTTATCTTTGAGATGCTCGTTTAAGAATTCCATGGGATCGGGAGCATTATTTAGTTTGGTAGAATCAGCTTTATAGCTCGTTTGCATGTTGTTTGGAATCTTAGTGCCAACGCTATCATAATTGTAGTAAGCGATACCCTTCCAGCAAAGAATTTCACCGCCACTAAAATTGATACTCTTATCCGTAGTGAGTTTGTGTGCCCAGTTATTTGCCTGATTAAAAGTGACCTTGGCGAGCTTTATATCAGAATTTTCCTCACTATATTTATGGTCAATCATAGAGACAGTAAAAGTATCAGCGTCTGACGGAACTGTGAAAGTAATCTTTTCAGCTTTTGTGTAATCCTGTGGCGGGGTTATCTCCTCTAATTCATAGGTCTTACCACGGCGGAGCTGTACAATATAGGGAACAGAGTCAGTGGTAAAAGATTGATAGCTAGACAATTTGGGATTACCGCTGCCGCCACTGTCAAAGTCAAGAAGAATATGATCCCCCTCTTTAGAGTGGAGAGCAAGGTTTGCGCCGGATACAGGATTTCCGGCATCATCAATTTTGTACAGAGAGGTGGTGCAGGTCAATTTCTTGCTGTTGACAACATGAATAATATCACTATTATCTCTATACTGCTCAACACGGCCCCATTCACCGTAAGTATTGTTATAAATATTTGGTTTAAACCATGTATTATGGGCAGCGGGTTGTCGTCCGGGTGTTTTCATGTATGCATTCGGAAATGGGCTGAAATTAAAAGAAAGAGAGCAGTTGACGCCACTCTGATATCCGGTAGGCGCAGTAACTTCGATGAGTTTATAAGTTGTTTTGCTATTCAGATAAACGGTTTCCCTCATGCCATCTCCGGAATTAAGCAGCAGAGGAACATAACAATAACCCTGTGAATCACTTCTAAGATTCTCAAAAATGACTTCGTTTGTTGATGCGTCTATGATGTTAAAGAAAGCATCGGCAAGGGGGGTGCCGTCTGCATCGGTTGTGAGAATTTTTACAACGGCAGTGGGAAAGTACTGCAGGGTAATCACATTGCCATCCGCAAAAGTTCCATTCGTATCGCCGCCGAAATGGAACTCTTTAAAGGTACAGCCAAGGTATTCGCCGTTATTATAAGATTGGTTAATCTGGATGGAGAAATCTTCTTTTTTTAGGGGCTGATATCCCAGTATAGGGGCCTTTTCTGTAATGGTAAAATTGTTTACCCATGCGGGTAACTGACCGGCAACAATGGGTTTGCCCGAATCTTTATCATAAATTTCAAAAGGAATATTGCCGTTTGCATCAGTAGTGACTTCGTAGGTAGTATTATAGTCGGGAACCGTTACAATGTATGTTTTATTGGCAAAATCACTGGAAGACCCTGTTACGGCATCCTGTAAATGGATAAAGACTTTGTCACTCGTTGTATAATCTACCTTTTTATCTTCCATGGTGATGGTGTTTCCGGCAGCAGATACTCCAGAATCGCCGCTCAAGCTCAATGTGTCACCGTTACTTGTAATTGCAAAGTTAATATCTGCTGCAATATCATAATTTCCGGGAGCTGAAGTTTCGTGCAGCACATAATTACCAACCGGCAAACTAACGGAATACCCTGAACCGCTGGTTGACGAAATCCAAGAAGCGGCCACCGTACCATCTTCTTTAAGAATCTGTAGCTTTGCATCGCCAAGTGGAATCTTGGTGGTGGCGTCTACTTTTAAAATTGTAACTTCTAAGAGAGTTGGTTCCGGGCCCGGTGCAGGCTCCGGGCTGGGGCTTGGTTCCGGTTTGGTATCATCAGGCTTTGGAACAACGATGTTGTCAATACTTCCGCCCACACACGCATTCGTTCCGGTGGCCGTGTATACAACCTGTATCCCATCGGCGCTGGTGTACACCAAGTACAAAACCTGACCGCTGGCATTGCAGGTCATCCACTGCACTGTACCGCTCACGCCTGCCTGTGAGGCAAGGCCGTCAGGCGTTTTGCTGCCTTTTTGAACGCTTTCTACATGCAGCAGATACTGCCCGCTGCCCTCAGTCAGTGCAACATCGCCGGTCACGGCGGGGGCCTCGTTTTTTAAATCGCCCGCCCAGCTTTTCAGAGCATCTGCACCATCGCTTTTTCCCGTTATCGAAGCGTTCTGCACCAAGGCGTAGTTTTGCGCACCCAACCGGGTCGCCGTCATCACACACGCCTGCGCCTCGCTGACGGCCTGCTTCTCCTTGGCGTTGTCAATGTACCCGGTCAGCGCAGGCACGGCAAAGCTCGCTGTTATGCCTGCAATCACCAGCACGACAACCAGCTCCACCAGCGTAAAGCCGCGGCGGCTGCGCAGGGTTCGTTTCAGACCAGTCATACGGGATTCCTCCTCTTACTCGGCGGGGTCAAAAATGCTCTGGTCCCGCTTGGCGTGGGCACCGATGTTGTTGTATTCCAGACTCAGATACCCCTTGGCCCACTCGTCCAGCGCGGGGTCGGCACCGTACTCGGCAGTCGTGCCGTCCACCTTCATGTAATCGTTGGCGGCGGTCACAACGGGGGTGTTCTGCTTCATTTCCAGCAGATATTTGTAATAGTCGCTCAGCGGCAGACCGGCCTGCTGCAGCAGGGTGGGGGCCAGCATGACCATGTCCATCCGGTTCAGCGGGTCGGCCGTGCTGGTGGCAGCGGCCGTGTGCTCCAGCGGGTAGTTGGCCCAGATGAAGAACGGCGTGCTGCGCTGCAAAAGCTGCAGATCGTTGTCGGTGGCGGCAAAGCTCGCGTCAGCCACATGCTTGACAAAGCTGGGCGCGTGGTCGCCGGCCATAGCAACAATGACCTTGCGGCCGGTCTTTTCGTACTGCTCGGTGAAATAGTCGCACAGCTCCTGCACGGCGGCGTCGGTCATCTTGATGCAGCTCAGGTACTCGTCCATCAGCTCGTCATACTCGCCGTAGTCGGTGGCGGCGTGGACAATATCCAGCGCGGAATCGTTCATGTCATAATCGCCGTGGCTCTGGATCGACACCAGAAAGCTGAACCGGGGTTTGTCCTCGGGCATGGCCTCGTACATCTTCTCCCAATCCCGGTAGGTGGCGGAGTCGGTCTGGTAGGGGCGGTCGCCGTAGGTTTCCTTGGTGGGGAAGTCGCTCTCAAAATGGGTCTCGTCAAAGCCCAGCGCCAGCCATGCGGAATCGCGCCGGTAGTTGGAGTTGGTGTAGGGGTGGGCGGCCATTGTGGTGTAGCCCAGCCCCTTCAGGTAGCTGACAACGCTGTTGGCATTGTACAGGTTCAGCCAGTTGAAGGGCGTGATGCTCGGCATCAGGATCAGCGAGTTGGAGGTCAGCATCTCATACTCGGTCGAGTTGGTGCCGCCGCCCACATGCGGGCTGATGGTGTGGCCGTAGACTGTGTTGGTCAGGTTTTTGGTCACCGGCATAATGTCGGTGTCGGCCTGCAGGTCGGTCACAAGGTCAAAGTCGTAAAAGCTCTCGGACAAAATCAGCAAAATGTCGGGGTAGTCCTCGGCGCTTTCGGGGCTGGCGGGGGCTACATAGTCATCGGCTTTGCGGGCCATGCTCGAGGCGGCCGCATCGGTGTAGCTTTCCGGCTCAATGATGGGGTCGGCCATCAGGCTGGTGGCTTCGATCGTGCCGGCCAGATAGCCGTAGGTGTAGTAGGTGTTCTGCCATGCCCAGCCGTAGGTCGTCTTGGGCTTGACACTCACCGGCCCGAAGTAGCCGAAGAACATGACCAGAAAAACACCCAGCGCACTGCCCGCTACGCGCACGATGCGTGCGGGCCAGCCTGCGCGTTTGGGCGCGCCCTTTGCCAGCAGGTGCTGCACAAGGGCAATGCCGAGGATCGGCAGATAGAGCAGGGCAATTTTTACGACATCCTGCGTGATCTTGAGGGTGTAGCTGCCCATGACCTCGGCGGCGGTGCCCAGATTCAAAATGTCCTGTGGCATCAGCGCCGAGCCGTGCAGGTCGCGGGTGTAGTAGTTGATAAGCGCAATGATCGTGAACACCGCGCCGGACAGCCCCGTGGAGAGGCTCCACCTGCCGCACAGCGCAAAGAGAATCAGTGTCAGGCAGAAGGCGGTCAGGGCGTTCAGCGGCGCGTAGAGCGGCCACTGCAGCTGCAAAAAGCTTTCGGTTACGCCGTCGGAAAGCTCAAGCTGATAGCGGGAGATAAAGCCCACCGCGACAGCCAGCAGGCAGGGGAGAAGCATCTGTAAGAGGAATTTCTTCCAATCAATCTTTTTGAAATGCTGCATAGGTGATAAAATGATACCTTTCTCTATAATTTTGTACACAAAAATACATAGTATAGTATAGCATAGCAGGGCAAAAAAATAAAGCCTCTCATAAAAGAGGCTTTGCTGAAATATTGGCTTGATTTGCGGGGCTTTACATCCTTTTTAGATTAAAACCGTAGGGGAGGGATTCATCCCTCCCGCGTACCTTGCCCTATAATTATTTCCGCGCGTTCTTCTTCCAGATCACATACAATCCCTCAAGGATCAGTGTCTCGCGGTAGGTGATGCCCGTTGCGCAGGCCAGCCGCACGCTGTCCGGCAGTGTGCCGGTCGCAACCACGGGGGCATCGGGGGAGTTCAGCGCCGCGCGGATCTGGGCAACCATGCCGTCCAGCATCGCGGCCGTGCCGAACACAATGCCGCTGTGCAGGCAATCCGCCGTGTTGGCCCCCAGCAGGCGGCGCGGGCGTGCCTCCAGCTCGACCTGCGGCAGCTGCGCTGTGTTGCGCACCAGCGCCGACAGCGAGCACTGCGGCCCCGGCAGGATCGAGCCGCCCACCAGAGCACCCGAGGCATCCACAGCCAGCAGGGTGGTTGCTGTGTCGAAGTTGACCACCACGCAGGGCGGCGCACAGTGCTGCAGCGCGCCCACGATGGCGCAGAGCAGCTCACCGCCCAGCTGGGCCGGGTTGTCCATCCGGATGCGCACGCCGCTTTTCAGCCCGGGGCCGACTTCCATGATCTGGCACTCGCACATCTTGCGCAGGGCCTCCCGCAGCCGCGGCGTCAGCGCCGGCACCACGCTGGAAAAGATGACCGCAGTGATCTGGTGCGGCTCGGTGCCGTAAAGCGCAAGCATGTTTACGACTTTATACAGCAGCTCATCACTGCTCAGCGCGGTGTCCGCAAACAGCCGCGAGGAAAAGACCAGCTTGCCGTCCGGCGTGTACCCGCCAAAGGTAATGTTGGAGTTGCCGATATTGAATGCCAGAATCATGCATAGCCCTCATTTCAAGTGTGTTGTCTTTATACTATTATAATAAGGAACAAATTGCAAGAGCTTTCCACAAAGCCCTGCAACCAATGTTGAAAATACCACCACCCACATCACCCACCCCTGTAGGGGCGTGGCTCTGCTCCGTCCGCCCCCAAGCCTTCCCCTGCGGGGGAAGGTGGCCCAGTAGGGCCGGATGAGGGGCAACCTTGCGGATAACGCCCTTTATCGGGCAATCTTTCC
>OGIV01001793.1_pt1 | contig 11906 bp, 8 predicted proteins | sample 1571861 | NCBI WGS metagenome assembly OGIV01 (sample SAMEA2582099, study PRJEB24529) | metagenome | biome: Human gut stool | place: China | collected 2011 | reverse complement strand
TGCTCGACACCAATGTCAAGGGCTTGATGATGGTGACACGTCAGATTTTGCCAAGTATGGTAGCTGCGAATGAAGGCCATATCATCAATATGGGCTCTACAGCAGGCATCTATGCTTATGCGGGCGCCGCTGTTTATTCAGCTACTAAAGCTGCAGTGAAGACCTTTAGCGACGGCCTTCGTATTGATACCATCGCCTCAGATATCAAGGTGACAACCATTCAGCCAGGTATTGTTGAGACGGACTTTTCTCAAGTTCGCTTTCACGGTGACAAGGACAAGGCAGCCAAGGTCTATCAAGGTTTGGAAGCCCTCCAAGCCCAAGATATTGCGGAGGCGGTCCTCTATGTCACCAAGCAACCAAGACGTGTCCAAATTTCAGATATGACCATCATGGCTAACCAACAAGCCACAGGGTTTACGATTCATAGGGGGGAATAAATAGATGATAAAAACATGACCTTCGGGCCGTGTTTTTTTGTTTGAATTTTCCCAAAACTATGAAAGAACCCGTGAAAATGCTATAATGTAAGGGATTACGACAATGTTGAAAGGATAAGTCATGCCACCAGTTACTCCAGAACTTGAGATAGAACGTCAATTAATCGAGCAGTTAACCTCTGGTGAGAGCCAGTGGACCTATCGCCCAGACTTAAAAAATGAAGATCAATTATGGGACAACTTTTTTGAGAAGTTAGCGCAAAATAACGTTGCCCTACTTGCTGACCATCCCTTGACCGAGCAGGAGAAGCGCCAAATCAAGAACCAGCTTAACTTCATTAACTATTATGAAGCTGCTAAGTGGTTGGCAGGTGAGAATGGTATTGCTAAAGTCGAGGTGCAACGTGAGGATGCTAGCTTTGGGACTATCCGACTTTCTGTCATCTGGCGTGACAATATTGCTGCTGGAAAATCCAGTTACGAAGTGGTCAATCAGGTGGAACGTGACAAGGCTTATCCACAAGATCAGGACCGTCGTTTAGATACAACCCTGATGATCAATGGCCTTCCTCTTATCCATATCGAGCTCAAGAGTCCTCGTGTAGCCTTTTTGGATGCCTTTCATCAAATCAAAAAGTATGACCGTGAAGGAAAGTTACGTGGTATCTATTCGGCCCTTCAGATGTTTGTTGTGACGAATAAAGTAGATACACGTTATATCGCAGCTGCACGAGAGGATAAGCTCAATAAACAATTCTTGACATCTTGGGTGGATAAAGATAATAAACCCATGACCAGTCTCATGGACTTTGCCCATGAGGTCCTGTCTATTCCACGTGCCCATCAGATGGTGATGCAGTACTCCGTTATTGACGATAGTAAAAAAGCCCTTATCCTCTTACGTCCTTATCAAATCCATGCCATCGAGTCTGTTCAGGATGCCTCTCGTCGTCAGGAATCAGGCTATATCTGGCATACCACGGGTTCTGGTAAGACCCTAACCTCCTACAAGGTGGCTCGCAACCTCTTGCAGATTCCAGCCATTCAAAAGACAATCTTCGTCGTGGACCGTAGAGACCTTGACCAGCAGACAACGTCATCCTTTCTTTCCTACGCTGCTAATGATGTCATTGACATCGACGAAACGGACAATACCCATGACTTGGTTAAGCGTTTGGCAGGAAATGATAAGCGTGTGATTGTGACGACTATCCAGAAAATCACAACCATGATGCGCAAGTTCCAAGAAGGTAAATACCAAAAGGATTCGGAAAAAATCAAGAACCTTCGTGTGGCTTTTGTTGTGGATGAGTGTCACCGAGCAGTTACGCCTCAGACCCAGAAAGACATCAAGAGCTTTTTCCACAATTCGCTCTGGTATGGCTTTACTGGTACACCGATTTTCAAGGAAAACAAACGCAAGCAATTAGGTGATTTGGCACAAACGACCCACCAACAATATGGCGAACGCCTCCATGAGTATACGGTCAAAGAAGCCATCCATGACGGAGCAGTTCTGGGATTCAAGGTAGACTATCGGAATACCATTATTTCGCCGATTCCTGAAAAAGATCTTCCTGACTCTGTTTATGAAGATAAAGAACACATGCTAGAAGTCTTGGATGCTATCCTAAACAAAAGTTATCAACAGTTGGGCTTTCCAAATGGTGTGGGCAAGACCTACGAGGCTATCTTAACCGTTAAGTCCATTCCACAAGCTCAGGCCTATTACAATCTGCTCAAGCGTATCAAGGCAGGACAGGAACGTGTCAAGGTGTCAGAGCGAGCTAAGCGCGTGCTACCCGACTTTCCAAAGGTGACGGTCACTTACTCTGTGTCGGAAAATGAAGAAGAGTCTATCGCCTACCAAGACCACATGAAACAGGTCATGGACGACTACAATCAAGAGTATGGGACCCATTTTAATATGGCTGATTTGCGTGGCTTTAACACGGATATCAATAATCGTTTAGCCAGAAAGTTAGATAAATACATTCCTCGCAATGAGCAGTTGGATTTGGTCATCGTCGTTGACCGTCTTTTGACCGGTTTTGATGCCCCATGTTTGTCGACTCTCTTTATTGACCGTAAGCCCATGCGTCCACAAGATTTGATTCAAGCCTTTAGCCGTACCAACCGCATCTTTGACAGTAAAAAGCGTTATGGCCATATCATCACCTTCCAAAGACCAGAGGCCTTTAAAGAGGCTGTGGATAACGCCCTTAAGCTCTACTCCAACGGTGGTGAAAATGACGTCACTGCCCCAGATTGGGATGAAGAAAAAGCCAACTTCATCCAAGCTTGGATAGACTTTCAAGTAAAAGTGGAAGATGTGGAAAACTATGTCATCACGATTGAGCAGGCCACTAGCCCACAACTCCGTCGCATTGCCAAGGCTTACCAAACCTTTGACAAGTATCTGGCATCTATCCGTGTCTATAGCGAATACGATGAAGCGGCTATCTATGCGGAGACAGGACTATCAGATGAAAAGCTTGAAACCTATCTAGGAATCTATCAAAATATCCTAGCAGAGCTCAAAAGCCGAGCTGAAGACGATGGTGATGATAATCTCTTTGACATCCACTACGAACTGGAATCCGTCCAAGTCGACGAGATTAACTATGCTTACATCCTGACACTGATTCAAAGTATGATTCAGCAGGAAGAGGATAGTCCACAGGCTCTCAGTGACAAGGATATCGAAACGGTTGATAACTATATCCAGAGTTTGGAACGCACCAATCCCAAACTAGCCGAAATCATCCGAAACCTGTGGAAAGAAGTCCAAGCCAATCCTAAAGATTACCAAGGACAATCTATCACTGGTGTCTTGGACACTATGATTGAAGCCATCATCGACGACCATCTCAAACGCTTTGCCAGAGAATGGTATGTCGGACTCGATGAACTTCGTTACTATGTTCAACACTATCGAAAGGGTGCTAAAAAGCAATCTGGTGAAAGCCAGCTCACCAAGAGCCAACGCTACAAAGACTACAAAGCAGAAACAGCTGATGCCCTCAACCCGCTCAGCTACAAAAAACACATCAAAGAAGCCTACACCAAACTCATTGAAGAAGTGATTGAACCATTGAGAGTGGGGAGGTAGAGGAGAGGAAAATAATGGAAAAGAAAATCGCAGTCTATGATATTACTGATACTATTACGGAAATTGAGTTAAATGCTGAAAAGATATTTAATATCGCAACTATCTTCAATAATATTCTGGGTGAGGGAGAGGGTACTAAATCACATAGTACTATTGCTGCTGAAATAAAGGATGAGAATAGTATATTGAAAGCCTATTATAATAATAAGGAAAATTTTGAAATTCAAAAGTTTGCTGAGAAATTGTTGTCCGCGGAATGTAGTGAAAGCAATGGAAGAAGAAAAGCAAGTTTACGAGAAGGATATCTCTTTATTAGAGAAACTGATTCAGAATTAATATTATTGAAATTAGAAAAAACATCAGTTGCAAATAAAGACACATTTGAAGTTCAGGGACAATTAGGAACTGATAAAAATTATTATAAAGTTTGTATTTTATCAAATGAACTGACAAATATAGCAGTCATAGATAAGAGTAGGAAAATTGCAAATTATTGGCTCGATAGTTTCTTAGGACTACAAGAAGTAAGAAATAAAAAGATTAATACATATGATTTGTTGGAGTTGATTGAGTCAAAGGAATTATTCTCTGAGGAAATAGTGAGACATGAAAATATCGACGATATTATTAGAGAGTCAAAAAAATATATATTTGATAGCAACATATTTGATAAGAGTGGGCTTATTGACTCTTTAAATGATTGTGGTTTAATAGATATTTCTACTCATGTAGAAAATTTTGAATTGAAATTTTACTCTGATAAATCCAGTAAGTTGGATTACAGTTTTGAAATTGATGAAAGAGTATTAAAGGACCATTTTAGAAATGAGATTAGAATCTCTAAAGAAACTGTAATCAAGACAGATAATTTCGAGAAACTTATTCTAGATGGAGGAGTGTCACTGGTAGGTGATGAGATTAAATTAGTAGTTGCTCGAGAGTGTCTTGGAGAAATTAGACAAAAACTAGGTGAAGAACATGCCAAATTGGAATAACCTTTCTTATGAAATAGAAAATACACCCTGCAATAGTTTCCTAATACAAAATTTAGAATCTCTTGAAATCGTAGAAAATGATTTGGAAAGGGATATTTATGTTGTGCGGACTTTGGGGTTACAATCAGTTATATTCAATCTAGAAGATTACATAGATAATCAAATATTTTTCGAGGGTACTGTCAGATTTTTTCAAAAGAAAGATTTTTCAAAAGATATTAGAATTATTACTAAGAATAGTAAAAATACTTGGATTGAAGAAAAGAAAAATTTTTCTGTTGAAATAATAAAAATAGAGAAAATGTTGAGTGACAACAACATTAATATAAATGCTGATAATAAGCTTTTATATAATATTCCGATATCAATTTTTGATTCTAATAGTAAAATCTCTAAAGTGAGAAAGTCGAAATATATTTGTCTGATGTTATTATTCAGCAATGTTACCAACTATGAAAATGATTTATTCAAGTTTAAACTAGTTATAGATAATAATGAGATTACAAATGATTATTGTTTTGGAGATAGAATTCCAGATAAACAACTTGAATTTTTAGAAGAATTATATTATTGGATTGTCGACGATGGCGATAACTATATACAAAAGCTGAGTATTGTAAGATCAATTTTATTAAAAAATAAATCATTTACTATAGAAAATAGTTTGTTAAATTCAGTAAAAAGTATTTTTCAAAGAATAATTGATTCTAATGTAGATAGATATTTCAATGAAGTTGCTCTATTAAAAGATGACTTTTTAAAAATTGTGGAACGAGAAAATGATATTTATCAATCTTTACATATTAAGCTGATGGGTTGGTTCTCTGCTTTAGCATTACTAATTTTTGATAAAATAAAGGACTATAAAGGAGAAGATGTTTTTTTTAGATTAATAGGTTCTGATAGTCAAAAGACTAAATTATTATTACTGATGTTAATTGGTGCACTAATTTTTATTTTAATTATTTATGTTTTAGAGATGCGAAAAAATCGAGCTGAATATAATAAGTTGAAATCGTTCTATATAACTAGTCTTATGTTTACTGACGGTGATTTTGAAGAAAAGATTGAAATACCTCGTCTTGATATTAGATACATTCTGTTTATTTTTTGGGTTGTCTTAATATTGGTTTTTAAAGTATTTACATTTTATTTAAATTTTATAATTTATACTGGACTCATAACATTATCTTTTATACTATCATATAAAATCTATAACAAAAGAAATAAAACAAAAAGTTCAAGAAAGTAAGGGAGTAATTATTGGATAAAAAAAATAATCCTGTGATTAGATTTCACAATTATAAAGAATTATGGGAATACGATAGATTAAAAAATATCTTCAGGACTATTAGAAATGCTTTTGTAGGGACAGCAACTCCTTATTATGTTGAAAAGGGTCATTTTTATCTAGAATCGAATAACGTTAAAAATGGTAAAATTAATTACAATTCTCAAATTTTTATTAATGATGAATTCTATGAAAAACAAAGAGATAAGTGGTTGAAAACGAATGATATTGTAATGGTACAATCTGGACATGTTGGTCATACAGCTGTCATTCCTGAAGAATTAGATAATACTGCCGCGCATGCGTTGATAGTTTTTACCGATTACAATAAAGAAGTAAATCCGCATTTCTTAAATTATCAATTTCAATCTAACAGTAAGAGAAAAGAGCTTGATTTAATTTCTACTGGTAATACTATTAAGCATATTTTAGCTTCAGAGATGAAAAGCTTTAAGATGGACCTTCCTACAATTGAAGAACAAACCGCTATCGGTTCCCTTTTCCGTACCCTCGATGACCTTCTGGCTAGCTACAAAGAAAATCTTGCCAACTACCAATCTCTCAAGGCGACCATGCTCACCAAGATGTTTCCCAAAGCTGGACAGACTATTCCTGAGATTCGTTTGGATGGATTTGAAGGTGAGTGGAAAATAAAACGTGCAGATGAGATTTTTAAGTCAGTATCTGAGAAAAATAGAGCATTATTACCTGTGCTGTCTGCTTCTCAAATTGATGGTATGGTTTTGAGAGATGAAATTGGTATTGATATTAAATATGATGAAGCTGCTCTCAATAATTACAAGGTTGTCAAACCGGGTCAGTTTGTAATTCATTTACGTTCTTTTCAAGGTGGTTTTGCTTTGTCTAAGCTAGAGGGAATAACCTCACCGGCTTATACAATTATTGATTTTATTGACAAGAAAAATAATATTCCTGACTTTTGGAATTCAATACTGACTTCAAGAGATTTTATAAAGAGATTGGAGACAGTAACTTATGGAATTAGAGATGGTAAGAGTATCAGCTTTAAAGATTTCTCTAGTTTGAAATTTGTATATCCAGAACTTGAAGAACAACAGGCCATCGGCTCCTATTTCGCTAATCTCGAAAATGTTATTGCAGCTCATCGAGAGAAAATCACTCAGCTTGAGACTCTGAAAAAGAAACTCTTGCAAGATATGTTTATCTAAGGAGAAAGTGAAATATGGAGCATGAATTCATTAAGTTAGAGCACATTGATACTTCAGTTGCGGCGAAAAATTTTGCTGAATTACTCTATGATAATAAAACATATTTTTTAAATGGTAGTTGGGGATCTGGTAAGTCGGAATTTTTAAAAGAAGTGAAGAGAGGTTCCCAAAATAAACTTATTACCATTGATTTTTGGAGGTTATCTGATACTCGTTCAACTATCGAGATTGCATTTTCAAAATTACATCCTCTTTTATACTGGACTATAAGACTAGGTATTATTCTTCTAGTGGCTGTATCTATACTGATGACTAATGTTGTTGATATTGGGTTGAGTAATTATTTTGGTGGCTCAAAACCTTTGATTTTAAAACTAGGAGGGGTAGTAGCATTAATAGTTGCTGTATGGCAAGTCTTTAAGAAAAAATCGGATGAATTTTATTGTTTCTTACTTAGTAAATTACCAAAATTTTCGAAGGTACTGATTATTGATGACTTTGATAGAATGTCCGAAAAACAACAGGAAGAAAGTTATAAACTTTTCAGTTTAATAAATGGAAAGTTACCTATTATTTTTGTTGGTGATATTACAAAGGTTCATAAAAATGATGATAATTATTTATCAAAAATAATTGATAGACAAGTTGAACTACCATTTGATTTGCATCCATCGAATATATGGGAAGAATACTTTAGAAATCTTACTAAAGCATTAGATTTTCGTGATGATAATGGATTGAAAATCTTATTTTTAAGTAAAAATTTACGAGATATGCAGAAATTTAATGATTATGTCAATCAAGAATTTTTTGTTAGGGAAAAAAAAGATAGGGTACGTCCTGTTCAACAGTTAGCAATTATCTATTTATTTTTATTTGAATATAATATGTATGAAATAATGAAAAGCTTAGATGCTGGATTCCTTACAACTATGTATCCGAATGATTCATCTAAAAAGGGAACCGCGGAAACAATAGAAAAAATTTTAATAGATAATTCTCATTCTCATAGGATGCCGATTCCTTTTAGCTCAAATAGAAGATCTTATATGTTATTTGAAGCAACTGCAAACCATTTAGAACAAAATCTTAAGGCGCAAGTTGATGGTAATGAAAGTGAATTAAAACAAGCAATTCTTCATTCAACTGAATTTACAGATTTTTATCAATATATCTTCCATCATTTTAGAGATATTGGTGCTCCTATAAAGCAAAAGTTATTTGAAACTGCACTCAATCTTTCAATTGAACACTATTATTCTGAAACAATAGATATGATTATTAAAGAAAAGGATATTGAACTTGTAAGTTTCCAATTTCGAAGAAATAAATCAGAAGAAGATTTAATAATTTATATTATTAAAGAGTGGAAAGATTTTTTAAGCTCTTATGTTACAGATCCTTCTGAGGTATTGTTGATTTTAGTGAAACATGATATTCTTTCATTTACCGAACTAGGTATTGTGTTTAATATGTTGAATGAATTATTTAAAACTAATAAGAATTTTACAACGTTTAAAGAATTCAAAAGACCAGAGATTTTATTGAGTATTTATTTAAATAGTGATAAAAAATTTGAAGTGTTTGAGAAATGGGACAATTTCATTTGGACAGCTATAAGTGATTTAAGTGATTCTCAATTCATTATATTTTGGAAACTTCAAAATATTTTATCAATTGACGGGTTTGAGAATAATATAAGTAGATTTGACTATCGATCTGAAAAGAGACATTATATTGTTTGGATAGGAAGATATTCTCCTGAATCTAACGAATTAGTTAATTACCAAGAGTCTGTTATTTCAAAAATAAAACCAAGACTTGAAAAGATGGAGAAGGATGGTTTTAGATTTACTGAAAAAATTGATGAAAGACATAAAAAGATAAGTTAAAGTACTTTCAAAGGAGACCAACATGGTATCAGTAACGCAACGTATTAAACAGATTAAGCAGCCTCGTGGTGGTTATCTGCCTGTTAAGGCTTTTACAGTGACAACGCTTGATGATGGTCAGGTTCTTAATCCTGAGGAGTCTATTGCGGCTAGTTTGGTTGGGACTGCTGTGGACTATCTTAGTCGTTTCATGGATGGGACAGCTGTTGAGGAGGCTTTTGAGATTTCCTTGCTTGGTGCTAGAGCCATGAGGATGGAGGCTAAGGCTTTTGGTCTTCTGGATGATGTTAAGGGGCTAGACGATTTGTCGATTACTAGGGCTTGTCAGTTGGCAGGTTTTGATAGTGCCTTTCGTGCTGGTCCTCTGTTTTATCGCCCAGTGGAGAAGATTATTCCAGATAAGGCGACTATTGCTAATATTCGTACCATGGTTGAGCGTAGTTTGAGCTTTTTCAAGGCCTTTGGTCCTATGACTGCGGATGGTTTTACCATGGAAGGGGCTTATACAGCTACCATAACGACTGGTGATGGGGATTTCCTGACCAAAGATACCCTTTGGGACTTTAAAGTCACCACCAGCAAGCCTAATAAAGACCATACCTTGCAGCTACTGATTTACTATCTCATGGGTAGGCGTTCGATTCATCCAGAGTTTCAAACCATTGAAAATCTAGGCATTTTTAACCCACGTCAAAACACCATTTACCAACTTCCTATTTCTGAGATTTCAGATGAGGTTATCAAGGAAGTGGAAACAAACGTGATTGGCTATTAGAACTAATAGTATAACATTCAAAAAAACAAAGAAAGAAACATTATGTCAGAAACAACACAAACCTCCCAGTCGCTTTATCAAGCCCTGTGGAACTCAGCGGATGTGCTCCGCTCTAAGATGGATGCCAACGACTACAAGTCTTATCTCTTGGGCATGGTCTTTTACAAGTATTTGTCGGACAAGATGCTCTTTTTCGTGGCAGAGACCATGGAGGAAGAGACAGAGAGCTTGGAGGAGGCGCTGGCAGTCTATCGCAAATACTATGAGGATGAGGAGACTCATGAGGACCTCTTGGCAGTTATCACTGATGAGATGAGTTATGCCATTCATCCTGACTTGACCTTTACGGCCTTAGTGGAGCGAGTGAACGATGGAAGCTTTCAGTTAGAGGACTTGGCTCAGGGCTTCCGTGATATTGAGCAGAGTGACGAGCTCTATGAAAACCTTTTTGAAGACATCGACCTCTACTCTAAGAAACTTGGAGCGACTCCCCAAAAGCAAAACCAGACGGTTGCGGCTGTGATGAAAGAGTTGGCAGTCCTAGATGTGGCAGGTCATGCTGGTGATATGCTTGGTGATGCTTACGAGTACTTGATTGGTCAGTTTGCGACGGATTCGGGTAAAAAAGCTGGTGAGTTCTATACACCGCAACCGGTTGCCAAGCTTATGACGCAGATTGCCTTTTTAGGACGTGAGGACAAGCAAGGCTTTACCCTTTACGATGCGACTATGGGGTCAGGATCGCTCTTGCTTAATGCCAAACGCTATTCACGTCAACCACAGACCGTGGTTTACTTTGGTCAAGAGTTGAATACCTCAACTTATAACCTGGCACGTATGAACATGATTCTGCATGGTGTGCCGATTGAAAATCAGTTTTTACACAACGCTGATACCTTGGATGAGGATTGGCCAACTCAAGAGCCGACTAACTTTGACGGTGTTCTCATGAACCCACCTTATTCAGCCAAGTGGTCTGCAAGCTCAGGTTTCATGGATGACCCTCGTTTCTCACCATTTGGGAAACTGGCACCTAAGTCTAAGGCCGATTTTGCTTTTCTCTTGCATGGTTACTATCACTTGAAACAAGACAATGGTGTTATGGCCATTGTCCTACCTCATGGGGTGCTCTTCCGTGGTAATGCCGAAGGGACCATTCGTAAGGCTTTGTTGGAAGAAGGAGCTATCGATACGGTTATTGGTCTGCCTGCTAATATCTTCTTCAATACTAGTATCCCAACGACGGTCATCATTCTCAAAAAGAACCGCACCAATCGTGATGTTTACTTTATCGATGCTTCTAAGGAGTTTGATAAGGGGAAAAATCAGAACATCATGACGGATGCCCATATTGAGAAGATTCTCAATGCTTATAAGAGCCGTGAGGATATGGACAAGTTTGCCCATCTGGCTAGCTTTGAAGAGATTGTGGAAAATGACTACAACCTTAATATTCCTCGCTATGTGGATACCTTTGAGGAAGAGGAAGTGGAGCCCTTGACCGAGATTGTGGCTAAGATTAATCAGACCAATGCGACGATTGAAAGTCAGACAGCGTCCCTTCTCGACATGCTTGGCCAGCTTCATGGAACGACCAAAGAAGCAGACGAAGAACTCAAGGCCTTTGTGAAAGCATTTAAGGGGTAGTTTATTAGTTAAATGATAAAAGAAGGATCAGTCAAATGAAGTTTTGATTGGTCTTTTTTCTATGAATTTGATAATATTAAATTACCAAAAAGGTAATTTAAATCGAGTGGAAAGGAATTTATGAAGCTTATCTATACAAATAAAACTGTTGAGAAACAGTGCACTGAGCTGAGGCGAGCGAAAAAGGATTTTTCGGATAAGGTTGCATTAAAGTTGCACCAGTTGATTAACCTTTTGGAAGTATCGGATTCTTTGGCTAGTGTGACGGCTTTTCCTAAGTATCATTTTCACCAATTAAAGGGAAAGAGAAATGGACAGTTTGCTTTAGATATAGATGGTCGAAGGAGTTCCTATCGTTTGATTATAGGATTTTCTGAGGAAGATTTTGAGAAGGTATTTTCTAGTCCGATAGAAATCGAAATCTTAAAAATAGAGGAGGTTAGCAATCATTATGAGTAAAAAAATGGTTGAGTACAAAGACCTGGTTGCTTTTCATCCAGGTCAGTATGTTGAAGACTTAATTGAGGACTATAACGTAACTCAGAAAGAATTTGCAGAGCTCTT
>OGIV01001791.1_pt1 | contig 11911 bp, 14 predicted proteins | sample 1571861 | NCBI WGS metagenome assembly OGIV01 (sample SAMEA2582099, study PRJEB24529) | metagenome | biome: Human gut stool | place: China | collected 2011 | reverse complement strand
ACGGCTACAATCTCCATATCTACTTCAAGAACGGCTGGAATGAACTTGTACTCAAAGTCGTTCTGTTCCCTCGTGAAAGGTTCAATGTTTGGGTCATCTACTTCGGTCGCTCTCTTATATTGAACGGCTTCAACCCATTCTCCGTTCAGAGTTGATTTCATCTTCGTGAAACCTACAACGACATACTCCGTGCCTTTGTAAAAATAATGTTTATCTTTTGCTACCATATTTGTTTATCGCAAATTGTTTATATTCTTCAAGTTTAACGCATTCGGCATTTGATAGCTTGCACCATTTACCGATATGTAAACATTCATATTCCTTCCTTTCAGGCTGATGTGACCAAGAAGGAGTATCAACCTCCATTTCATACTTAACCAGCTCCCAATCGCTATCTTTATAGTATCGGTGAAGACTTATCAAGTATTTCATTTTCTTGATATCAAGAAGCGTTTGACCTCTCCAAGCGTACTCTGGATAACAAGACGTTGATAAACCGTCATCATGACTCGGAGAAATAAGATGTTGAATATACTCATATCCTTCTCCTTGAGTTCTTTCTCTTCTGAAAAGATAGAACGTGTCTTTGGGTTTAACTGGTTTGTCCATCACTTCTTACATTTATCAGGTTTCTTGCCTTTGTCGCCTTTATTATCTACTTTGGGAACTGGTATGAACTTTCTCGGAGCTTTACCAATACCCTCTTTCCCTTTATTGAACTCATCATCGTGAGCTTTCTTTCCAATATCTTCCATAATGTTTCTATTTTTGAATAATAACTCTGTCTTTGATGTCTTGGTTGAAAGTATTTCCCCAAACATATATTAGTTCTTTCTTTGCTCTTGTAATTGCGACATAACGAAGGTTTTGCTCTTGTTCGTATTGCCAAGGTTGAGTAGCATATTTACTTGGTATCAATTCGGGCACTAAAAAGAAAATGCGGTCATTCTCCAAGCCTTTCGCCTTATGAATAGTAGATAACATTATGCCCTTAATATCATCGCTAAAAATGTTGTTAATTAGCTTCTTCAATTCAGGTACGCTTTCAACCTCCTCGCAAAGACATTCAATAACTTCTATCTTTTGTTGAAGCACTTCCATCTTCGGGTGTAGGCTCGGTTTCCGCACTCCTCGTTTCTCCAGCTTCCTCAATATATTATTCTTTTCAACCTCAAGCATAGAGAATAAACCGTTGATTGTTTTAGCTCCTGTTTTGCTTATCAATCCAAGAATACCCTCGCCAATCTCCTTGCCTCGTATCTTTGATTTGATTTTGTTCTTCATTAACCAAAGATAGGTTTGAACTAATGGTTTCAAATTTCGACAAAGTATCCAATCGCCTTGCTCTATCTCGGTCAGACTTCCATCCTTGACTGTTCCTTCATCAGCGTTCGGAGCGTATGAAATTTCAGGTACGATTTTCTGAGCTTCCTTCACGATATTAACCGCACACCGATAAGACACGCTCAAAGGCAGTTTAATTGCTTGCCCGTTAATGTTCGCCAGTCGTTCGTAACTTTCTGCGTCAGCTCCTGCGAAGCCGTATATTGCTTGCCTTTTGTCTCCTACAGTCACCAACCTTCCTTTTCTGTTCAAGCAATTCTTTATGAACTGATGTTGACATATTGAGAAGTCTTGGCTTTCATCACAAAATACATAATCGTACTTTCTGAAACGTATCGAAGGGTCAGTGACGGGAACATATATCATATCCATGAAATCAAATTGCCCCTTATCCTTAATCAGAAGCTCAAATGCTTTCATAGCAACCTTTACTTCTGTTTCTCCGATATTCAAGTCATAGTGTTCGGATAACTCGTTGATTGCTTCTTCGGTATTCTCGCAAAGATTACAACGCATGAGGTCAAGTATCTTTGGTATGATGAAATAGTACCAACCTCGCTTCTGTTCAGGAATATCCTCAAAACCTTTCAATGCTCGCTCGGTTTTAGCAATTCCCTTGTTTGGATTCATCTTCACTCTTCCTCCGTATCGGCTTAATATAGAACGCCAACCGCAAGAATGTATAGTCATGATTTCAACATCTCTTCGTTTGTTTCGCTCCTTTAACTCATCAATGATTGAGTTATTAAAAGCAAGGAACAGGGAACTGGCATCGCTCGGAATATAATTCAATAGTTCCAATAATACCGTAGTTTTCCCTGAACCTGCAACCGCTGAAATGTTGATATCTTTCTTTGTCTTTTGGAATACTTTATAAATTGTACTTTGATATCTACTCGGTTTCATTCTCTTTACAGTTTCTTTGTACCATTCGGAGCTGCCCACTTGAACCAAGTTGCACTCTTCGTGAACTCGCAACGCACCAAAACTCCTTCTTCCATTACTCGGTTGAACAACGACATAAAGTTTGTTCTGTTAGAGCACATCGCTGCATTCTTAGTAAGAAACTCTGTTATATTCACACCCTCTACTGTGTTAAAGTCAATAGATTGAGCTGTATTGAAATATCCTTCTTGCCATTTATATACGGCAAAAAACAAGAACTCATCCTTGTTAGGAGTACACACTTGAAGGATTGTATTGCCTTCCAATACCAGTTGTTCGATAGCCTTTTGATAAATGTTGACTTCCATATTAAATTTCTCCTTTCTCTTGAGATGTTGTTAATACTTCTTTTATTTTTTTCAGACAACGTGAATATTGTCCATTCGTTACTTCTGGATTTTCCTTCAAGAACTCGGAAGTTTTTTGACCTAACATTCTTGAACGACATATCCGCTTTTCTAATTCATCCAAACCAAGATGCTCCATTAAAAGCTCCGTTGTATCAGGCTCCCGATAATCGTGAAAACCTTTATTCACTGCCTCCAACGCTTCTGAAATTTCTACATGTCCATTGCTCCTCTGTAACTCCTTCTGATAATCTCGGTAAAAATTTCTTGACAGAGACTTATTGAAATAGAAATAAAAATTGTAATTGCCTTTGATTATATATTTTTCTAAACATTTGTCAAAGATGATATAACAATCAGCAACCAATTCATCTCTGTCGGGCATGTCCTTCACTTCGGTATTGTTAAGCAGATTGAGATAATTGGCAATGTTTTTCTTGACAATATCTTTCATCATTTTGAATACCAAATTCTTATACGCCTTGACTCGCTTCTCGTTCGGTGAGTATCTGATTATCGCAATCCACTTATTGACAAGTTTCGCCTTATAATGATAATCGGCTTTGAAGTACATGCTTTCTAAACTCATATCATCAACTTTTACTTGCTTCTTTGAAATTCTTTACTGTCTCGTGCAGTTGATGTTCCTTGAAAGGTTTGATTTCTTTCTCGTAATGGTCATGAGAACGTTTCTTCAACATTTCTCTCTGGGCTTGAGGAGACGCACTTGAATACTTCGCAATATCAATATTCTTTTCGCTCAACGGAATGTCCTTATATGGATTGATTTCCTCTCTTATTTCTCCACAACAAGGACACGGAGCATTGTTGCTTTGAAGTTTACCGTTGATAACTTTATAAGTATTGCTGAGATACTCCTCTTCAATGCCGAATTTTTCGCATTGCTCGTTTCTACATACAAATTTCATATCATCTTCTTTTTTCTGTTATTCTCGCATACTCCAAAATCAAAAGAGCGTCTGAAACTCTCATCCAATCTTGTTTTGTTTTCAAGTTGAACTTCGCTCCCACGCTCGGATAAAGTTGTTGAGCTCGCTCTTTCAGTTTAGTCTTCCACTGCGTAGTGGTTTTCTTACCTTTCGTGCCCAATTGTAGCTCCTTCTGCCACTTCTGAGGAGTTACCTCCATAGTAGGTATCTTTCTGCATAAAAGAGCCATTTCCAAGTGTCCAAAACCTTTACCGAAATTAAACATTGAACTGCCCCCCATTCCTGGCAGTCCTCCTACCTTTTCCAAGTAACATGTAGCATTCTTCTGATACTTCGTTATGAAGTTCAATAAGTCCTGAGGAGTTTCAGGCATATGTGTTACCATTATTATCTCTTTTCGGTCAAGTGAAAACACTACAATTCCACCTTCTTTGCCAGGGTCAATTGTAATTAACTTCTTGTCTTTTATGTATTTTATCCATTCTTTATTTTCCATCTATAATAAAAGTTTACACCGTTCATATTATCTCTAATAAACTTTGAGTTGATTTGAACCTCGCTTTCTGAGCTTCAGATATTTTACGCTTAGTTTCTTCACTATGTCGTTTGCCATACATTCCATTTAGCTTTCCTGATAAACTAACGCCATACATTGGATTGTTTTTGCCTCTTGTAGCTTTTGATATTTTCTTCTTTGCTTCTTCGGTATGATGTTTACCAGTCATGATTCCTCCTCTCTTTTTCCCAATCTCTCTCATTCTTTCTTTGAACTTTTCAGACCTGACTTTGCCTTTATTCTTTTGAGAAATTGTTCTTTTTGCTTCATCTGATAACTTCTTACCTTTGAATGAAGAAGGTTTGCCCTTTTTCTTCAAGCTCATCTTCTTCCTAACTTCGGGAAGTTTAGCAGGATTATATTCACTGGTATTAACGTCTCCTTTCGCTATATTATAGCCAATACTACGAATGTGAGATTTATACTTAACGATATAAACATGTTCCCAAACTCTTAACTCATGAAGTGAATAGCAAAGTCTCAATATCTTTCGTTTGAACTTTTCTTTGCCGTACTTATCTAACGCACGTTTGAAAAGTTCTCCGCTACCAATGTAATTAGCATTTATTTTCTTATCATTTGAAATCTCATGCTTACCAACATATATCTTTCCGTTCGCAATATTAGTAGTCAAATATATCCATCCAATAGGTTTCATATGAATTTTTGATTTTCAACTACTATAACTGAAAACTGGAGAACTAAACGAATGTTGAAATTCCTTCTCTTTTAACAACCTGTATAGAGTTTTGAAAAATAGAACTATCTTCAACATTTTGAGTTATCAACATTACAGTTATCTCTAATTTTTCCAAAATTCTTACAATCTCCATAGTGCCCATTGAATCTATGTTACCAAGACTTTCATCAAGCAATAACATATTTATTCCCTTGCCATTCAAAGAAAGATTTATAAGCCTTTGGATTGCTAATATACCAGCAAGCGTAACACGCTGTCTTTCTCCTCCTGAATAAGCTAAAAAGTTCTTTGCATCTATTCCATTGTCTGAAATAAAACAATCAATCTTTTCTCTAACTTCACCTGATTTCAAAATCGTAAATGGATTTATCATTACTCGGTAATCAATTTTCATTTTTTCCAAGAAATAATTTGTAGAGCCTTCCAATATCTTAATAGCTTTATTTGCTAAATAAGTTTGAAACCCTGAACGCCCCATATTGAACTGCCAGAATTTAATTGTATCCATTTCCTCGCTGATTGGTAAGAGCTGTTTAGTCAGCTTCTCTATTTCGATATCACATTCTCCGATACGCTGATTGAGACTGTTTAACAATTTGTCGTCCTTCTTGCGTTTCTTGATAGCTTTCTTTTCGGTTTCCCATTTAGCTATCTTTTCAAGAAGGTCGGAACGGTCTTGAGTTTTGTTCTTTATTTTACGTTCATAACCTGCTTTCTCCTCTTCAATCTCTCCAACAAGTTCTTCGGCTCTTTCAGCTTCCTTTATCTTTTTGTTAAGATTTTTGAGTTTGTTTTCTTTTACTTCGTATTTCTTTGTTTGCTTCTTAATCTCACTTTGAGCTTCATCAAGCAGTGACTTTGTATCTTCAACGGACAAATCCAGTTCTGACTCGTGTATGAACTCGTGAGAACATTTCGGACAGGTTATGGTATCTTCCAACTCTGCCTTGAGTTTCTTCTCTGTTCTTTTATTTTCGGATATTTCTGAATCAAGTTCTTCCATTTCCTCTTTGAGCTTCTTTCGGTCTTTTTTCAATTGAGTAGTATCTTCAACCGTTATCGCTTGAATTTGCTCTTCTCTTGTTTTGACCGCCTTCTCCCACTTCTTCAAATTACCGTCAATTTCTCCAATCTCTTCTTCAGCTTCACTTATCTTCTCGGATAGCTCTTTCAACTCCTCTTCGGTATTATCATTAGCAAGCACTTCTTCTCTTTGCTCCACCAATAGCTCCTTCTTATCAGATAACTTACCTATCTCATCATCAATCTCCTTGTATTCGGCATTCTTTTCTTTGTAACGCAAATCAAGTTCTTCAATGACTGGGTTAATCATATCAGCAGAAGTAATACGGTTCATGATTTCCTTCTTCTCACCATCACTCGCTGTGAAGAAGGTGTACCGATTATCTTGACTTATTATGAAATATCTTAGCAAGTCCTCACGGCTTATTCCGATAAGCTCAAGAACACGTTTGTTTGCTTCGTTTACCGATACAACTTGTTTATTCAACTTGTCGTTTTCCCATATCTCAATCTTTGCTGACTTATTACCACGAAAGAACTGACGACTGATACGGAGCTTCATTTTCAATACAGGATTGTAAAGATGAAATACAATTTTACATTCCTCTTCATCCCGATTAATGAAACTATCTTTCTTGATAGCTCGTAGGCTTTCATTGGTAAGAGCTATACAAATTGCTTCAAACAACGTGGATTTTCCCGCACCATTGTTATCTAAACCTCTGTCGGTTTCATTTCGTCCAAAAATAACAGTACAAGAATTGTTCTTGAAATCATATACTGACTCCTTGTGAGCGAATAAATTATATATCTCAATCTTACTTGGATTCCACATACCGCATTTGTTTTATTAAATCAAAACCATATTTGAATTTTCCTCCCTTGATATCATTCTCGGTACAGAACTTCAAAAAGTCTTTTGTTATCGTTTTCTTATCGTAAGATAAAACGCTGTCTGACTCGGATATTTCGATAGCTTCAGACGTTTCTGTTGACTCAAATTTGCAATCTATACCATATTTGCCTTGTATCTCGGCAATGTTTATCTTTTGACAATCTACCTTCTTACCAGTGAATACAAATCTGATATGGTTGTACTCCTCTCCTTCGTACTTTTCTAACAAGTTCATCAAAGTCTCCTTGTCGTTAGCATCAATGACTTCTTTGATATACTTCGGAAACTTAGAAGGAAGGAACTTGGTTGAGCCGTTATCGAATAAGACTGTGAAACCTTTGTCGGTGATATTCTCTCCGTAATTGTTTTGATAAGCAGAACCAGTATATATAACATTATCCGCTAACTTGGAAGCATTATGGTAATGACCAATCAATACCTTCGTCCACATCTCAAACATAGAAGGTTTGATAATGGAAGATACTCTTGAACCATCGTTGTTTACTACTCCGTCAAAGCCTGAATGGGTTATCAAAAATAACGGAGTATCTTCATCAATATCGCCATCTTTGAAATTATCTTCTATGTCCTCCTCAACCTTAGCATATTCCTCAAGCCATTTATCATCTTTGAAGTACGGAATGAATGCCATAACAACTCCACCAATAAACCTCCGAACGCCATTACGGTACAAATGAACGCAAGGCTCAGAATAAACATCCAAGTAACTCTTCTCATCATCGCTATCTGTTTTATCATGGTTGCCTGGAATGACGTGTAATTCAATATCCTCTTCGGATAACATAACAAGTATCTCCTTCCAATCAGTCAAGCATTGTAACGGCTGACCCGAACGGTTGGTAAATACGTCTCCACCACAGAATATACGGTTGGTGTTATACTCCCGACAAAGACTGATGAGCTGACGAAAAATGTCTTTTATCAAGCTCCCATTATCTTTGTCTAAATGAATATCATTCACAAGCAAACCTATTGCTTTTTTATTATTTTTCTTTTTTACATCTGCCATAATTCCAACCTTTCGGTAATGTATCGTTTCCATTAATAACCTTGTTTTCAACTCCGTTATTTATAACACGTTTACCAATATTAGCTTTTCTCAATTTTTCTTTCGTTTCATCTGTTAATTCGGCTCCTGCCCTTGGGCTCGGTTTACCTTTTCTTGAATTTGATATTTTCCGTTTAGCTTCTTCAGAAAGACATCTGCCGTACATCGGATTGTTTCTTGGGTCTGATAATCGCTTCTTCGCTTTGTCTGAAAGTTTCTTCTTTGTTTCTTCAGACAATATTTTACCATACCAATAACAATTTTTGCCCTTATATTTACCAACCTTCTTTCTCCTTATCTTTTCTTGTACTTCTGGAAGTCTTGCTGGATTTATTTGTCCAAAATTGTTAGCAGTTCCTGGCAATATGTTATATCCTTTTTCTGGATTTGTTGAATCATATTTTCTAACCATAACCGTTTCCCAAGCATCTAATTGAGCCTGAGAATAACAAAGTTTCAAAGTCTCTCGTTTGAAATTCTTCCTTCCGTTCTTTTTCAACGCATTTACAAAGGCAGTTCCGCTTCCTAAATACGACTTGTCCTGCCAATTGATAGTTTGTCCCACATAGACTTTGTTATTGACAAGACAAGTCGTCAAATAGATAATACCATACAATTCTTTCATATTGATTCAATTTTACGGTATTATAACTGGATTGGACTAATGCCAATTATTCCTCTTGTTCAGGAAGGTCTTTTGCTAATGATTCTTTCAAAGCAACCAAATCGGCTTCCATTGAACGCTTTATCTTATTATGCAGCACTTTCATGAATTTGTTGTGCGAATAATAATGTTTGAATAATTCTCTCGGAGAACTCCAAGCAAGTTTGCCATTCATGAAGGTCATTTTCTTTGCTCCTTCTTTTTTGATAATTCCTGCCTCTAAAGCATAGTCAATATCTTCCTGAGAAAGTATAATGCCATAGCCCAACAATATTCGTATGTCGGTTTTCTTCCTACTCCCGAAGTCGTTTTTGACTACCTTAACTTCAGTTATTTGAGCCACTTCTACGTCATCAATCTTTTCATGAGTTTTCAATTTCATAGAAAGTCGCAAACATGGGAGCAATTCTACCCACTCTCCACCCGTGGACTTGCGAGTTGTAACGAAACTACCAGGTGCCGTATTATCATACTGGTGATTCAACATTACAAAGTGCATTATATGGGTGTACATTTCGGACATGATAGACTTCGCAAACTTCTTAGCTTCTTTCGCAAATGCCATCATCTTCTCGTTCTTCAACTCAATGTCCTCAACCTCTGAACCTTTCTGAAGCTCCTTCTCCAACCGCTTGGTATTCTCTTCCATAGTATCAAGCTCGGACTTCGACAGAGTTGCTCCAAGACTATCCCAAAGAAAGAAAAACTTGGGCTTCATCTTCTCAGCTTTCAAGACTTCGTCAGCATCCATAACAAGTTTCTTTACTTGCATGAACATTGCTTCGACATATTTCACTTTGATGATAATAATGCGATGAACTGGAAGTCCAAGCTGCAATGCATAGTCTTTGTTATCTCGGTTTTCGCTTGATAGAATAACCGCAATACCATCCTCTGGATTTTCCTGAAGAAAGTATTTCATTGCCATAAGTCCCAACGTTGTTTTACCACTACGGCTCTTGCCTGCTATCTCTATGATACCAGTCGGTAGTCCGAAAGTACGAAGGTTATAATCAAGCGTAGGACTGCCTGTATGTGCCCAGCTCTTCACGTCTTTGAATCCGTCCTTATCGGAGAACTTAATGACATCCTCAGAGTTGAATTTGTCGACAATCTTATCAATAATACTTTTTTGTTTCGCCATAAACTTTTTGCTTTATAAGAAATAAGCCAACGATATATTTCAACCGCTGGCTTATCTCAATGTTAACAATATGAAAGTAGATGAAATTATTTACCAGCAAGTTTCTTCTTGATGTCTTTCAGAGAAACTTTTGCCGCAGGCTTTTCCTCCTCTTCTTCGTCTTCATCCTCCTCATCGGAGTCATCACCGCCCATCGCTTCTCGGATAGCTTCACGCAAGTCATCGTCTGACATAGACTTCTTAACCGATACTTCCAAGTCATTCTCTTTGATGTACTTCTTCAGCTCCGTTCTGTCCATGTCGTCCAGTCCGTCATCCTCAGCATCGTCTGACTCTTCCTCATCTTCTTCTTCGGTTTCGTCTTCATCCTCCTCGTCATCTTCTTCCTCTTCTTCTACCTTTTTTGATTTTTTGGCAGGAGCAGCTTTTGAAGACTTCTTTTTGGGCTTTTCTTCTTCCTCTTCTTCATCGTCAGAGTCATCGGCATCTTCTGCTTCCTCTTCATCTTCCTCAACTACCTTCTTAGATACTTTTTTGGAAGTTTTTTTCTTAGCAGGTTTGTCGTCATCTTCATCTTCGGATTCACCGTCATACTGAGCTTTGATTTCCTCAACGTGTTCCAGCCAAGCATCGTCCTCGAACATTTCCATTTCATGTTCCTCATCGAAGTTCTGCAAGCCTTCCAAAGCACGTTCAAAGTCTCTCATACCGTATTTCGGCAATACTTCGGTAAGCGGTTTCAGAGTCATGAAATATTCAATTTCCTCATCGGTAAGCGGTCTTGATGTAACCTTCTTCGGGAATGATACTTCATAGTAGTTTTCACCTTTCTTCTTGTTGGGATTTTTCATGTACTTAACCATGATTGGCAATCCCTCGTCTGGGTCTGTGAACGGGTCAACCTCAATAGCTTCATCCTCATCTTCGGAGAACGCCAATTTGTTCATCGCATCACGTACCATCTTTTTGAACTCCCACAACTTAGCTCGTAGCTGTTCGTCACCCGTCATACGGTCTGCGTAACACAACCAAGTGTAGGAAGGATTGAGGCTGTTTTGGTTCTGACCAGTTCCTGTAAGAGCGTCCAGCTTGTCGCTATCTTTCGCCCATTTCTTCTTGGCCCACTTAACATATTCCTCAACAAGGTCAAACTTCGTACCTCCGTGAACTTTGGAATCAAGTACAGTAGTACGTCTTGGTTCTCCGTCATTTCCAGCAACGGTAAGCCAGTAGCATTTCTTTGGAAGATAGAAGTCTTCAATGCCTGGATGTGCAGGGAAAATACGAATTTTCAACGTTTTACCGTCTTCCAAATTCAGATACTCGTTACTTTGAGCTCCAATGATTTCGTTGTCTTCATCGACACGTTTCTTGAGCTTCTTAATCGAAGTTGCTTTCAACTGTGAACGCAAATCTCCGCTTGAATTTTTCTTTGCCATAATTTTCTTAATTCTACAATTTATTGTTAATCAATCAATTTTTTCGTTCTTTTTATTAAAACGTTGTTCACTCTTCCTTCGATAACTGAATCAGCAATATCACCTTGCTGAACTGTCAAAGAAAGTTTGTCCAGTTTCTCGCTCTTATCTTTGGCTGACCAAAAGATTGAGTTGATATAGTCTCTGGTTTTCTGAACCTCGATAAACTTCTTTCTCATTGCTTGGTAAGCCTTGTTGCCTACAACCGCATTATTGAGAGCTTCGACAGTAGGAGCTTTGCCGTTATTCTCGGCTGCTAATTCACTTCTCAATCTCTCTTTGGTTTTAGCTTCAAAAACTTCCAAGTTGAGCTTTGCTTCTGCAACTTGAGATTCAGCTTCAGCAAGTAATTGACCAAAACGGTTTACAATTACTGGGAAGGTGATAAGCTCTCCGATAAGGTTTGAATAATCAATCTTCAATAAAGAGTCAATATCCATATCCTCGTCAAAGCTGTCAAATAACAACTTGTAAGTTTTACCACCAATTGTAATGAGCTTCTTGTTCATCGGTTTACTCCTTTTCTTTTTCTTCGGCTTTCAAGATATGGAGCCCAATCACCGCATATCCGATAATGTCTTTCAACGTATCTTCAATGCCCTCAAAATTCGGTTGCTCTCCACGCATCTTGTTTTCTACCATGTTACGGTATCTACTAACTTTGTCCCATAGATGAACCATATTGCCATTCAACCCAAGGTCAAAAGAAGCTCCTTTGTAATCTTGGTTCTTTTTAACCAGCAATTCGTTCATGCCATCGAAGATGCCATCGATACTCTCTTTGGTCATCTGATTA
>OGIV01001787.1_pt1 | contig 11928 bp, 7 predicted proteins | sample 1571861 | NCBI WGS metagenome assembly OGIV01 (sample SAMEA2582099, study PRJEB24529) | metagenome | biome: Human gut stool | place: China | collected 2011 | reverse complement strand
ACCCGGCAGGGGCAAGTCTGGACGCTCTGGGCGGCGAGTATCACACCCCGGAGGGCACTTCCGTCTGGCTGGCGGATGTGGAACTGGAGCCGTATCAGGCACTGCTGGTAAAAACAAATAAGTAAAGCGGAATACTCCGGTAACTTTCTCTTGGTTGGAAAGTTGCCGGAGTATTTTTGTTTCGCGCAAACTGCAAGGTCACTGGATCATTGAAATGTCGGAGATGATTGCCACCGCCAATGCCACGCGTGCCTGCGCAAAAAATCCCCCCGATACCGGGTATCCGGTATCGGGGGGATCTGTCATTCTGAGGCTTTACGGAGGAAGCGCTCAGAGGTTACTTTTTGGGGAACGCCTTGTTCCAGATCTCAATGGTCTTGAACTTGGGCATCCAGCCGTCCGATTCAAACTTGCCTTCCCGTGCATCCAGCAGACCCTGCTCCACGCACCACTGAGCGGCCTTGGCCTGCTCGGCATCGGTGATGTCTGCAAAGGCGGGCTGTGCGGCGGGTTCGGGCTTGCCCTTCTCAGTCCAGATGAGCAGTGCCAGCTGGCCGCGGTTTGCCGGGATGGCTGCGCCCTCGGGCAGCAGGTCGTTCAGGATGACGCGGGTGGCGATCTCGTAGCCGCCCCAGATGGCTGCACCGCCCACGGCCACGGCGGCAATGGTGCCACCCGTGGTATCCATGGGTGCAGGTTCTACGCCGAAGTCTTCATCAATAGGTTCGTCCGGTCCGGCCACCGCGCTGGCCGACCAGTGGGCGATCAGTTTGACCGGGTAAACGGGCATCTTAAACGTCGTGGTCGCGCTCTTGGCATTGTCCAGCTTGAGCTGCAGATTTTCCGGAATGCCACCGGGGAATTTCTCGTAGAAGCTATCGGGGTACTTGATCTCCCATTCCACGAACTCCATGCCGGGGTATTTCTCGGCATCATACGGGGTAGCTGTGATCTTCACCTCGGTGCCGATCTCTGCGGGGATATCGCTGCCCTCGCCCAGAGTGGACTTTGCCGTGCCGCCCTCAACAGTAACGGTACTCCTCAGCACGGAAGCGGGGATGCTGTAAACGGCGGTCAGCTTCACATTGCCTTTGGGCATATCAAAGCTGATCTCTGCGGTGCCTGCTTCAGTCGCAGAACCCAGACTGCCCTCGGTCGGGTCAAAGCTGGTGCTTCCCTCTTCCACCTTCCAGTGATGGAACTTCACGCCCTTGGCGGCATCCTCATCGGTGGGTGCGTTGGCCTTGACGGTGACCGTTTCGCCCTCAAAGGCGGTATTCAGGCCGGTGGTGTCGTCGCCCACCTGCGCGGTGCCGTTCGCAACGGTAATGCTGTAGTAAGTCTCCCTCGGCTCAATGCGCAGGTAGCTGCTTCCTGCCGTATCAGGGAGCGGATGGATGCGCGGGTCGATCAGCTTTGCATCCTCGGCTTCGCTGGTATAGTAGACGTATTTTTTGCCGTCTGCCTGTGTAAAGTCAACAGTGCCCACAGGGCCACCCTCTGCGGTATTCTTCAGGATCACAGTGCCGGAAGCCGTGATCTTGGTGTTTTCGGAAATCGCTTGTGTGTCCTTGATTATAACAGTAACATTATCAGCCTTGTCGATCGTCAGGTTTTTCGCCGCTCTACCATCGGTACTCTCAATGGTCACGTTACCACCGCTGGTAATGGTAAGAGCCTTATTCGAAATACTATTGCCGTTTGCATAAAGATCAACATCACCGAGATTGTTAATACTCAGATTTCCATTCACAACCACGTCTCCGCCGCTGCGGATATCCACCTTACCGGTGCAGTCGATTGTGCTGGTATCATCTCTGGCGAAAATCGCAGCCATTTTATCGCTGTTGACCTTCACATTATGTGCATCCTCCACAATCAACTTTGCAGCCACAGCAATCTGATCTTTACCATCCAGATTTATATCCTTGTCGGGTGCATTGATTTTCAGAGACGAGCGCCTTATTTGGCCATTCGACTTCAACGTTTGGGTGGTCGGGTCGTAACTCAGCACACCATTTCCTAAAATGTCTTTATGGTTTTTGCTGGTAACGCGGGTTGGTGTAGTGTTCTCGCTGCCCACCGCAATGCCATAATCCTGTACAACATTGTAATTCGGGATCAGAGTCACGTTATTGCCCGGCATAGTAAAGGTGACTGTGGGTTTCGCCTTCTGCTCATTTGTAAGCGTGATGCCCTCAGCAGTCCAGCCGGTAAACTCAGCGTTTTCTTTGCCTGCAGCGGTCACGGTGACCTTTTCGCCCTCGTGGACCGAGGTCACTGCCTTACCATCCACGGTGATGGTGGCATCGTCTGCCGTGGTAATCGTATAGGAAACTTTCGGCACAATGCGCAGGTAATTTACCGTATTGGCCGGAATCGTCCCAGTGCCCGCATCCGTCGGCGTTGCATCAGGCGCATCGCTGGTATAGTAGACAAAATCGCTCGCACTTACCGGAGCGGCAAACTCAATTCCGCTAATTGCAACTCCATGATTTATGCCTGCTCCCGTGTGCTCAAGGGTAACAGGGCAAGCACAGTAGATGAACACTTTTCCATAAACCGGTGCCCAACTACCAGTGCTGGAAACTTTCACGGAACGAGCGTTTTCGATCAACAGATTAAAATTCACAATCATATTTGTGGATTCCAGCACCACGTCCGTGTTCGGTGCATCGATGGTCAGATAATTGACTGTGCTGGCACTCGAATTCAGCAGGGTCAACTTTTGCTTATCAGGATCATACTTCAGGAAGCCAAGAATGTTGTTGCAATTATCGCTGTCAACTTCCACCTTACCTCTGCCATAGATTTCAATGGTAATGCCATACTTCGTAGCAACAGACGCATTAGCATCCGTTCCGCTGTTCTCCGCGTCCAGCACGCTCACGGCGCTGCGGCGGGTCATGCTCAGCTGCATCAGCGCGTCGGTGCTCTCGGCCAGCGCCGGAGCGGAAAGGGTGAACATCATGCATCCGGCCAGCGCCGCCGATACTGCACGCCGGATAAGTTTGCCTTGTTTCATGGTACAACCTCCTTTTTCCCCTCGCATTTTTACGGGGGGGGGTATATATTACAGTATCTTGATTATTTCACACTTTACCGCATTTTGGAAGCAAACCTGCGTGAATCGCCCTAAAAGCAGCGTGAAAAGCACCATTTGTGCCGGTTTTGTTGCACTTGCCCGGCCCGCAGGCACAGCAAAGCCCCCGGCAGGTTTGCACCTGCCGGGGGCTTTGCTATGTTATGAAAGATCAATCCTTCTTCTCTGCTGTGCGGGCAAAGAAGTTGGCGAGGATCGCACCGGAAATGTTATGCCACACGGAGAACACAGCGCCGGGAATGGTAGCCAGCGGATACTGTGCAAAGTGTGCGGCGGCCAGACTGGTTGCAAGGCCGGAGTTCTGCATGCCCACCTCGATAGAGATCGCGCGGCACTTGGTGGAGTCCAGCTTGAGCAGCTTGCCCACGCCAAAGCCGGTGAGGTAGCCCAGCACATTGTGCAGGATGACCACCACAAGGATCAGCAGACCGCTGGTCATGATCTTGGCGCTGTTGGCGGAGACCACGGCGCAGATGATCAGCACGATGGCGGTAGTGGAGACCAGAGGCAGCACACGGACGGCTTCCTCGGTGAACTTATGGAAGAAGTGATTGACCACAAAGCCCAGTGCGATGGGCACCAGCACCACCTTGACGATGGACATGAACATGCTCATGGGGTTCACGTCAACACGCTGGCCAGCGTACAGCAGGGTGAGCAGCGGGGTGAGGAACGGAGCCAGCACGGTGGAAACAGCGGTCATGCCAACGGACAGTGCAACGTCGCCCTTGGAAAGGTAGGTCATCACGTTGGAAGAGGTGCCGCCGGGGCAGGTGCCAACCAGGATCACGCCAATGGCCAGCTCGGTGGGCAGGTGGAACACCTGCGTGAGCGCCCATGCCAGAAACGGCATGAGAGTAAACTGTGCAACGCAGCCCACGATCACATCCTTCGGGCGGCTGAACACCACCTTGAAGTCCTCCGGCTTCAGGGTAAGGCCCATGCCGAACATCACGATGCCCAGCAGGTTATTGACCCACGCCGTCTTTACCACGCTGAACGGGCCGGGGAAGAACAGGGCACCCGCAGCCACCACAATAACGATGGCGGCCATGTACTTGCCCACAAAGTCGCTTACTTTTTCCAGTGTCTTCATAATTGTTTCTCCTTTTCCTTCTGACATGCTTTGGGACAAAAGCATCCGCAAAATAAAACGCCCTTGTCCCCTACGGTCTGTAAGAGACAAAGGCGTGTAATATCCTCTGCGGTACCACTCTTATTGCCAGCACAACGCTGACCACTCAGTGCACGTCCAACAACGCGCGGCCCGTGATAACGGGGGCCTGCCGTTCCTGCTTACTGGGGCGCACACCGTCCATTCAGCCGGAAAGCTCGGAGAGGATCTTCCCACGGATGCCCTGCACTGCCTTGCACCAACCGGCAGCTCTCTGCAGCATTCCTTCCGGGTACTTTTTCTCGTCATAGCCGTAATATTCTTGGTGACATGGAGTATACTCCCCTGCAAAGGCAAAGTCAATAGAATGGGGCCTTCTGATTTTTCATGCAGTTCATTTCAGGAGTGAAAGTGGTTCACGCAGCAGACAAAGCAGAACGGCATCGGCACCGACTGCTCCGGCAGGATGACGCGAAGTCATGGTCTAAAGAGTCGGCGGTAATGCCATCCCATCACACAACAAAAGACCGCTCATCTTTTCGTGTGAGCGGTCTTGCTGTTTCTGCGGTTTATTCGCCTTTGGCTTTTGTAAGCAGCATGTGCACGTATTCCGCGCAGGCATCCCAGTCGCGGGCGGCGGCCTTGTCCTTCGGCATCAGGCTGCTGGCAAGGCCCACGCCAAGGCAGCCAGCCTTGCGGAACTCCGGGATGTTCTCCGGCGTTACGCCGCCAATGGCAACATAGTTTGTGTCGTCCTGGAATCCGATAATCTGGGGCAGGAGAAAAGCGACCTCTGAGCCGTTTTTTCCTGTCTGATACGCAAAAAAGATCCCGTTCACCCAGAAGTGGACGGGATCTTTTATTGCTTATGGGGCTTTACTGCAGCCGATCAGGCCTTGACGAAGGCAGCTGCTTCCTCAGCGCAGATATAGCCGCTGTCAATGCACAGGCCATAGCAGAAGCCGGGGATATCGTAGTAGGGGCTGTAGTACAGGCTGCCGCTGTCGGTGCCGGCAACGTACAGGCCGTCGATGGGCTGGTTGTCCAGATCCAGAGCGCGGCAGCAGTCGTCGGTGCGCACGCCGCCAAAGGTGCTCCATGCACTCGGCTCACACTGCACAGCGTAGAAGGGGCCTTCCTTGATGGGGCTGAGGTACCACTTGTTAGCACCAAACTGCTCGTCCACGCCCTTCTCGCAGTACTCGTTGTACTTTGCAACGGTCTCAGCCAGATGGGTCAGGCCGAACTTCTCGCCCAGCTCTTCAATGGTGTCAGCCTTGACCAGCCAGCCTTCCTTCAGGCCCTCTTCAATATCGCTGGGCAGGTTGTCCAGAATGCGGTCCTTGAAGTAGTTGCCAATGAACCAGTTCTCGCTGGTAGCGCCCTTTGCAGTGGTGTACTCGTACAGGCCCTGCGTGGTCATGGCATCCACATAAGCCTGATCCACAATGCCGTACCAAGGGGCGTTCAGCAGGATCTGCTCGGAGCCGTAGCTCATGGGGTAATCGCACAGCAGGCCCTCGTTGATAAAGCGCTTGCCTTCGCCGTCCACCAGCAGGTTGCCGTACAGGCCGAACTTGAAGCAGTAGTTCTGGTCGTACTTATCCTGCTTTGCGGGGCGGCTGGCCTTGCTGTTGGTTCCGCCGTACTCGCAGGGGCAGTAGCCAAAGGTCTTGCACAGCACAGCGCCTGCGTCGTTTGCCATTACAATGCCGTCGCCGGTGCACAGGCTGTTGCCGCCTGCAGCTGCGTTCAGCTTGCGGGTGTGCAGGAACTTCTCCTGCAGGTCGCGGTTGCCAAGGAAGCCGCCGGATGCAATGATGACAGCGCCTGCATGGACGGTGATGGGGGTGCCGTCCTCTTTTTCAGCGGTAAAGCCGCAGATCTTGTCGTTCTCCACGATCAGGCTCTTGGCTGCGGTGTTGTAGATCACCTGCACGCCGTTGTCGTCCAGAGCCTTCTCCCACAGCTGCACGCGCTCATCCAGAGCGTTGGTGATCAGGTGGAAGCCGCCCTTCTCATCCTTGAAGGGGGTCTCGAAGCGGAAGTTTGCTTCCTTCATCTCGTAGCCGATGCCCACCAGCTCTTCCACAGCGTCCTTGGAGGTCTCCAGGCAGCGCTTGATCAGGCTGGGGTTCGGGGTCCAGTGGGTGTAGTTCATGGCATGGTTGAACACTTCGTCCACAGTCAGGGTGGTGCCGCCCTCACGTGCGTGCAGCACGCTGGTGTCCACTGCAAAGGGGCCGGAGACCTTGATGCCGTTTACGCCTGCAACGCTGCCGGCCTTTTCCACGGTGAGCACCTTCATGCCCTTCTGGGCTGCCACGATGCTTGCCATAAAGCCTGCTGCGCCGCAGCCAATGACGGCCACATCCACATCGTATTCCTCAGCTGCGCCTGCGGTCTTTTCCACAGTCTTGGCCAGCCATGCCTGACGGTCGCCGCCTGCCTGCGCAACACAGTCTGCAATGGCTTCCTTGACAGCGCGGCTGGAATTGGTAGCACCGGTAATGCTGTCCACGCCGCCTGCCTGATTGTCCAGAATAGCGGGGATCAGCTCGTTCTCCACCTGACTGAACAGCGCGGGAGTCTCGTTCTGGCCCACGATCTTCACATCGGTCAGCGCAGTCTCAGAGAAGGTGCACTCCAGCTCAATGTCGGAGATATTGCCGTAAGCCTTGGCGGTGTAGGTGCCGGGCTTGAAGGTAAAGCCAGCCTCGGAAGCTGCGCTTGCAGCAGCAGAGGAAGCGGTGGAGGAAGCAGCAGTGCTGGAAGCAACAGAGCTTGCAGAGCTGCCGCAGCTGGTCAGCACACCGGCAGCAGCAGCGCCGACGGCACCGGCAGCAGCCTTTTTCAGGAAGTTGCGACGGGAAATGCGGTTTGCCATGATAAGGTTCTCCTTTACGTTTTCTTTCTTCTTCGTGTGTACGATGTTTTCCGGTCAGGCACCGCCGGGCAGGAACTTCGTTTGACATTTCACGAACAACACTTTACAGCATAAACCGGGTTTAAGGTCAAGCACCGTTACCGTTTTGAAACTTTGTTTGTCATTTAACAACAAGAAAGCCCCTGTGAGTTTGTGCAAACTCCACAAGGGCTTTTTGTGTCTATTGTGCTGTACCGCGTTTTTGGCTCAGATTACCGGCAGGATCACCGTCTCCATGTCCTTTCCGCAGCCATCCAGATTCAAAAAACCGGGCAGGATCATCATTTTTTCCCGCATATGGTAGCCGTGGGCAGTCATCCAGTCCAGAAGCAGGGCAAAGGTTTCCTTGCGCACGCTCTCCTCCCGCGTCAGGCTGCGGTGATACACGATGCATTTGCCCAGATTCATCCAGTGGACATGGGTGCGATCATATGTTCCAAGCCGCCACTCCTCCGAAGCCGGGATGGCACAGACATAGCTGGGGTCCAGCTCCGGTTTTTCGGAGCTGAACTGCGCCGTCTCGATCACCCGCGCATAGCTGGAAATGGACAGCAGCTCCACAAAGCGGGAAATGGTCTCCCCTGCCTGCCCCGCCACGCTGAAGTCCCGCCCATTGGAAGCATAGACATATATTTTATCCGGCACATCCTGAACCGAAAAGTCTGAACCGGGTTCCATGTTCAGCAGGCCAATGGCCTCATCCAGCGCCTGCAGGCGGTATTCCAGCAGCTGCTTCTCGTGGGTCAGGGTGTAGCGCTGCCGCTTGAGAGATTGCTCAAACTGTTCGGTCTGCTGCTTTTCGTCCAGCATCCGCACCGCTTCCTCTATGCTGAAGCCATACTGCAGCAGGCAGCGGAAAGCGTTCACCCGGAATGCATCCTCCGGGCTGAACCAGCGGTAGCCGTTTTTCATCCGCTTCACCTTGAACAGGCCGATCTTTTCGTAATACCGGATCTTGCTCTGGGGCAGACCGGTCATGTTGGAAAATTCTCGGATATAATAGCCCTTTTCGTTTTCGCTCACCGTGCTTCCTCCTTACCCCGGAGCCGCACCGCCCGGCACCGGTTTCTTTGCGGTTTCTTTGCCAGTTCTATTGTAACATACTTTTTATAAAAAGCAAAAAGGCAGGCCCTTTCCCAGCGGAAAAAGCCTGCCTTTTCTATATTTATATCAGAACTGCTTACTTTGCAGCCAGGTATTTGCCCAGTTCGCGGCCCAGCGTCAGGCACATACCAATGCTCACACCGGGGATCGGGGTGATATACTCGGGACCAAAGCGCATACCGCAGGTGTTGCCGGAAGCGTACAGGCCCTCGATGGGCTGATAATCCTCGTTCAGCACCTGCTGGTCATTGGTGGTCACAAAGCCGCCGGTGGTCACCAGTGCAAAGCCCAGACTCGGGGTGGTGACATGGGCGTAGAAGGGAGCCTTTGCAACTGCATTCAGGAAGTGCGGGTCCTTGGCAAAGTCGCTGTCGTAGCCCTCGGCGCAAACCTTATTGTACTGCTCCACAGTAGCGGAAAGGGCTGCAGGCTCCACACCGATGTACTCAGCCAGCTGCTCGATGGTGTCGGCGCAGTACCAGCCGTTGGCGCCCTCGGCACCAGCAGCCTTTGCGGCCTCAAAGTTGCCCTTCATGGCTTCCACCACAGCGGGCATGTCGTACTCGAATGCCTGATGGCCGGGGAAGCCGCGCAGGATCTGGGTCTCATAGGTGCTGTCGTAGATGGAGGTGATATTGCCGCGCTTTGCACGTGCCATGAAGAAGCCGTTGATCTCCGGGCCGGCAAAGGCTTCGTTCTGGAAGCGCTGGCCATTCTCGTCCACCCACAGGGGGCCGGGCAGATAGTCGGGCACGGTCATGGAGTCGAAGTTCATGGTGGAGATGTCGCCCTCCAGACGGCCGCCTGCCCACACACCCATCTGGATGGTGGAGCCGTCGCGGCCAAAGGGAGCAAAGAAGTCCTCATCCTTGGTGAACAGACGCTTGATGTCCGGCAGCAGATCGTCCATCATTTCCTTGTTGCCGCCAAAGCCGCCGCCTGCCAGCACAACGCCATTCTTAGCGTTGATCTTGAGGTAATTGCCGTTGCTGTCCTGTGCGATCACGCCGGTGACCTTTGCACCGTCCATTACCAGCTGCACACCCTTGGTGCCAAACAGAGCGGTGGCATTGTCAGAGAAATTCTCCTCCACATAATTGTAGTTGTCCCAGCTCAGGTCCTTCAGCTCCAGCTGACCGGCGGTGTTGTTGTTCTTCTCGCCGCTGGCGGGGTTCTCCCAGTAGTTCTCCCACCATTCCAGCGTGCCGGTGTAGTAGTGCATGCCGTTGTTCAGCTGGTGCACGGTGTACTCGTTGTCCGGCCAGAACTGGATGCGGGTCTTGGCCAGCGTGTCCGGGTTGATCTTGTCCAGCCACCAGTCCACAGTGCTGCCGCTGTTCTTGGCAAACTTCATCACCAGTGCGGTGTTTGCCTTGCCGTGGGTCTGCATCATCCAGTTGTTCACAAACTCCACTTCGTCCACCTTGGGCACACCGTGGCTCAGCAGGTAGTCCGAGTTGATGTGGCCAATATCGTGGCCGACCGTCCACCAGCTCTCGCGGGGCATAGCTTCCAGCACCAGAACGTTCTTGCCCTCTTCGGCCAGCTCACGGTAGCAGCTCAGGCCGGCATAGCCCATACCGATGATGGCAACGTCAACATCGTAGGTCTTGGTGATCTCACTGTCCGGGATGGCTTCCGGGGCGGTGCGCCAGCTGGCAGCCTGCTCAGAAGCTTCCGGGGCAGACACTGCAGTGCCTCCCATAGCCTGCGTGATGCAGTCGTTCATACACTGCTTCACAGCATCGCTGGTAATGGTTGCACCGGACACGCCGTCGATGGTGCTGTTCTGGGCTTCCAGCAGCTGCTTGATCAGGTCATCCTTTGCGGCCTGACCGATGGAGTCGGTCTCACCGGACAGATCCAGCTGGATGTCAGTAATGGCTGTCTCGCTGAAGGTGGCGGTCATGGTGATATCGCTCATGCCCTTGGCCGTGGCAGTGTAGGTGCCCGGGGTGTACTTTGCAGCGGCAGAAGATGCAGCCGTGCTGCCGGAAGCAGCATTGCAGGCAGCCAGTGCACCGGCGGTGATGCCGCTCATGGCAGCAGCAGAAGCCAGCTTCAGAAAGCTTTTGCGCGAGATCTTTTTCATCTTGGTGGTTCCTTTCGTTTTTCTCTTTCTTCTCAATGTGCGGGGTCGTGTGCCCCTTTCGATTGTTAATTCTATCACAATATCTCTCACTTGAAAAACATTGCTTTCTTCTTATAATTAGAAGTAAAAGTTATAAGCAATTTTTAAAGAGAAAAAGGAGCCGGTCATGACCCTGCAGCAGATGCGCTATTTTATTGCGGTGGCACAGAATTTGAGCTTTTCCAAAGCGGCACAGCAGCACTATGTTTCCCAAACGGCGGTCAGCCAGCAGATCAAGCTGCTAGAAGAAGAACTTGAAACTGAGCTGTTCCAGCGCACACGGCACTCGGTGGCGCTTACCAGTGCCGGGCAGGTATTCTACGAGTATGCGGTGCGCATCACCGACCTTGCGGAGGATGCCGCCCGCCGCACCCGCGCCGCTGCTGCCGAGTGCGGCACTCCGCTTGAGATCGGCATGATGAGCGGCATGGAAAATCTGCCCATTCTGGAAAAACTGCTGCTGTTCAAGGAGCAGCACCCTGCCATTCCGCTGCACTTTCATCTTGGGGATTTTCCCACCCTGAAAAAACGCCTGCAGCAGAAAAAGCTGGACTTTGCCCTGCAGCTGGAGCTGATCCCGCTGGAGGATACCTCCTCCCTGCTGCGTGCTCAAGTAGGCCAGCTGCGCCAGTACGTAGTGCTCAACCGCCAGAGCCACCTGTCCAGCTATGCGTCCCTGCACCGCAGCCAGCTTGCCAGCGAACAATATTATGTACCCGCCATGGACCGGGAGCTGTGGAACCAGTTTGCGCAAGTCCTCACCCGCCACGGCAGCGACCCGCAGAACATCAAATTTGCGTATTCCATGGAGGAGTTGATGCTGCAGCTGGCTTTCTACGGCGGCTATACCATCCTTGCCGAGCCGGTGCTGGCTCAGCTGCCCGCCAACAAAAACCTCACCTTTATCCCGCTGGAAAACGATACCGTTCCCGCTTGGGCCGTATGGAACCGCGAGAACATCTCGCCCGCCCTCCGGCTGCTTCTGCGTGAGCTGGATATTGACCCGTGACCTGCTGCAGAACGCATTGACGATCTTGCGCAAAAGCGCTGCTCTTTTTCAGAAATTCAGCAAGAAAGGTCTCTCCGGCGCTGCGTGGAGAAATGCAAAGGTCGATCACATGAATCAAAACGATCCTGTCCCGGACGATTTCACTCTTTCGCCGGCCTTTGTGGATGCACTGCCCGCGCTGTTTTTTTTGCCTGCAACATGGTACTGGTGGCAGGAATTTTGCTTTTATCATGAATATACAGTGAGCCGGAAGCCTCTGATCTACAGAAGGCTTCCGGCTCATTTGCTATGGATTTTTTACGTAGATGCCATTCGAGTCCTTGATCGAAACAAAAAATTCCACGTCATACGACTTGGGATTTCCTGGTAGCCTATTCTGTTGCTCAAACACCCCACTGGGGTGTTTGTTGCTGTCGCAAACGCAAACTTTCGATAAACAAAAAACGTACCCGAACCCTTTTTCATAAAGAATCGGGTTCGAGTACGAACTGTATGGTGGAGAATTAGGGACTCGAACCCCAGACCCCCTGCGTGTGATGCA
>OGIV01001781.1_pt1 | contig 11969 bp, 7 predicted proteins | sample 1571861 | NCBI WGS metagenome assembly OGIV01 (sample SAMEA2582099, study PRJEB24529) | metagenome | biome: Human gut stool | place: China | collected 2011 | reverse complement strand
TCTTGGCTAACATTAGCCAATACAGAACTCAACTCATCGGGGCTGGAGATTTTAGTATAGCCACAACCATAGAGTTTTGCAGCCCCACTGTAATCTAAACCTTGTGATGTAGAGAACAAGTAGTCAAAATGCTTTGTCCCCTTTTGCGGTAAGTATTCAAAAATACCGCCGCCATCATTATTATGCAAAATAATGGTTAAGTTTAGATTATGGGTTTTCGCTACCGCCAAGCCATTCAAATCATGGAACAAGGATAAATCCCCTGTTACTAGATACGTAGGTTTACCATTGGCTGCAAGTCCTAGAGCCGTTGAAATAGTGCCATCAATACCATTGACACCTCGATTGCCATAAAGAACCACCTTAGATTCTCCACCGAACCAGAAGTAATCAAAATCGCGAATCGTCATACTATTGGCAACAAAAACTTGTCCATCTTCAGGGATATGTTCTTGCAACTCGCGTATGGTTCGGCCTTCAAAGCAATGAGGCTCATCAATAGCTGTACTTAGTTGCTTTTTGCCCTCTTGATCTAATCGTTGCCATATTTTTAAGTACTCATCAGAGTTATTGTTTTTTCCATACAAATGGGTAAAAACATCAATGCAAGCTTGTACATGCATGGTAGTTTTACCTGTTGGATTCATGGAGTCCATCGTAGGATTTACCTCAATATACTCCACATCAGTCCAGCTAGCAATCATCTGTTGTACACGTTTCGATACAACAATTTGACCAAACTGAATCACACAGTCTGGTTTTAGCTCACGCCAAAGAGCTTGCCCTGCTAATAATGCATCATACGTAGAGATAACAACATTACTAGCATCGACACACTCCTTACCCCTTTGATTATCCGCCGAGTTATAACGTCGTCTTACATTAGACAACGGATCAGCCAAAATAGGGGCTTGTAAAGCCTCCCCAAAGGAACAAATCGTATTAGCTTCATCTATATCAATCTGTGGGCCTGCTAGGATAAGTATGCGCTCATATCTTTCAAGTAAATCATTAATCTCGTTTGTACCATCATTTCCATGAGCAATATCAACTTCATTATTAATATGAGTCAAATTATTTCTATTATCACAGCCAAACTCACTACTATAGTTTGGTTTAACCACTTTAAAGGAACTGCGACCAGCCTCAAAATGGTTACGGCTCAATTCTGGCACCAATGGTTCAAAGAGAGGCACATTAATATGGACTGGCCCTTTTTTCGTATCCATCGCTTTCATATACGCTTTACGAGCCACTTGGCGAGGATATGTATAGTAATGAGATTCTTGAGGCACAGCTAATTCTTCATAGTAGTTTACAGCAGTACCAAAGATTTTGTGCTGATCTACAGTTTGAGGAGCCCCTACATGCAATAATGTATGAGGTCTATCAGCAGATAGTACAATGAGCGGTACCCCGCTATATTGAGCTTCCAAAACAGCTGGCAAATAATGGGCCACAGCAGAACCAGAAGTACATACGAGTACAGTTGGTTCCTTATGAGCCTTTGCAATGCCAAGAGCCATAAAACTAGCAGAGCGCTCATCTATATTCATATAGGTTTCAAATCCTTCATGCTCCTTGAACAGCATGGCCATCGTCGTAGAACGAGAACCAGGGCTAAACACCGCATGACGGACGCCGAGTTGGTAGAACTCGTCTACCAAGGCAGCAATATATTCATTCATTATATTCCCTTTCAAACACCCCTAGAGGTACGGAAACAATTATAAAGCATCAAGAATGGTGCGCATTTTATTATTAGTTTCAGCGTATTCTTCATCCGCATCAGAATCAGCTACAACGCCACATCCTGCATAGGCATACAATACATTATCCATGATAAGAGCAGATCGTATGGCAACTACAACGATGCCGTCCCCCATATCTTTCATAAAGCCAAAAGGGGCTGCGTACATGCCACGTTCATGGGATTCATACTCTTGTAATAAGGCTAGCGCCTTTTCTCGAGGTTCACCACCAAGTGCTGGTGTAGGGTGTAACAATTTGGCCCATTCCACAAGAGATTTTGTACTATCCTTTGCGGTAATTATGGTACGCAAATGATAGAGGTGAGATAACTCCATAATGCCTGTTTCCCCCACCATAACATCTGGAGTAATTTGTTTCATTGTATTTACGATACGGTCGCGAACAATATTATGTTCAACGATATTTTTTGTATTAGTTAGTAATTGTTCCTTCGTCCACCCGTTAGGACCATCCTTTGGGGCTGTTCCAGCTAGTGCATAGCTAAGAATTTCACTGCCACGATGGCGAACTAAAATTTCTGGCGATGCTCCTACAAAGGTACGCCCATCCTTTTCATAGCCAAAGATAAAGCAATTGGGATTATTATCGACTAAATTAGCTAAGATACTTGACACATTATATGGTGTTTCGCTAGTAAATTCTACCTCCCGAGAAGAAACAACCTTAGTCATCTCACCGCTGCTTATGCCATTGGCAATAGCATTCATCAAACGGTTCCAATCCGCCTTATCATCGCTAGTTTCCTTGTAGTTATGACGAACTCGAGGTACCTCATAATTCTCAATGGGTACACTTTCACCAGCATGTAGATAGAAGGACTCTCCATTTTCTACGATGTAATAATGGGTAAAAGCAATCATTTCATGACCCATATTAGACCATTTAGGGTCTTTTACAGTATCAAAAAAAGTATCCCCATAAAATACATACGCATAATTATGGCGATCCTCATCATCTTTAACCGTCGCTAGACGTTTAGCGCCCACAACGATGCGGTCACTTTGGCGATCCACCCAAAACACGCGTTCTTCATTGGGGAAATTCATCCAAAATGATACCGGACTATTCAGTTTTAACGGTTCTTTGTTATATTTCATAGTTGTATGTCGCTATACGAAAAATAGACTATAGTAAAAACACCTAATATGTAGAAGATGTACTTCTACATATTAGGCGCCATCAATAGGTTTCAAAATGTTGAGATGAGCCTAACGCCATCACACGTCGATGGGCCCTCTTTATATCTACATTATTATAACATAGGTAACCATTAAAAGGTAGAAAATAAAAACCTCTACACCACATGTGCTATGCATAAATGTAGAGGTTTTTATATGTTTGAAATGCTATTGTACACTTTTAAATACATGTTTACATGATTTAAAAGACCTTTAGTTTATTTGAAAGCTTTCGCCCCAATATCTGTACGATATTGCATGCCCTCAAAATCGATGTGTTCTATACGGCCATAAGCTCTATCGAGCGCTGTTCTAAGGTCTTTACCAAGTCCTACAACGCCAAGCACGCGGCCGCCATTTGTGACATACTCTTCACCTACTAGTTTTGTGCCAGAGTGGAATACGATGGTTGTATCATGTTGTTTAATATCACCATGAATCACATCACCCTTGGAGGATGTTTCGGGATATCCTTTAGAAGCAAGAATGACACAAGCAGCAGAGGAATCTTTCCATTTCACCATATCAGCTGTTAATGTACCTGTGGCACAAGCCATCATGATTTGACCTAAATCGCTATCAAGTAATGGCAATACAACTTGTGTTTCTGGATCGCCAAAGCGTGCATTAAATTCTACAACCTTAGGACCTTGAGGCGTAATCATAAGACCTGCATAAAGACACCCTACATAAGGCATGTTCTCTTTTTGCATGGCCGCCACCATAGGTTCTAAGATGGTTTTCATCGCTTCATCACGCAATGTATCGGTAAGCACTGGCGCTGGTGCATAGGTGCCCATACCGCCAGTATTAGGGCCTTTATCACCATCAAAGATGCGTTTATGATCCTGGGAAGCAATCATAGGCACTACAGTCTTGCCGTCTACAAAGGCAAATTGAAACACCTTCCAGAACCCGGCATCTACCAGCTTCACCTGTACCTCTTTCAAATCTCCGTCACCAGGCAGTTCAAGTAATGATGTACTGCGCCCATCCATAGATGCCCCTACAGCCTCGGTACTCTTCAGCGGATAATAAAAACGCTTCACTGCCTGAAAGGATACGTGCGAACTGAACCAATTCTCCTGGTTTTTCTGCTCTACAACAGTCATTCCTTTACTGACCAGGATACGGTTCCGGTTCTCTTCGGGATAGACCGGAGCCATCTTGATGTAACAGATGATCACCAGGCTCATGGTCATGGCAATCCCCAGTCCTGTACCGAGTATGTACACACTGCTGAATAAAGGATTCTGTTTCAGGAGTTGCCAGGCCTGTTTGAAGTATAATACCATCATAGCAATTTATTTTATTTATTGGTTATTCGTCCCGCAAAGCATCCACCGGATTGATGCGGCTGAGTTTGTGTGCCGGCATCCAGATTCCGATAGAAACAACAATCAACAGCAAAAGGTATACAATCAGGGAAACAGCCGCAAAATGCAGACCGAAATGGTTAATCCAATAAACAGGCATCGTCTCTTCCGAACCGATACAGGTAGTATAGAGACCATCCTTCAACGCATATTGCAAATAGAGCAAGCAGCCTATCAACGTCCCCAATGTGGTCAGCACCCAACCTTCGTATAAAAGCAGGCGGGTGATATGTGAAGGATTACCGCCAAAAGAAAGCATGATGCCCACCTCTTCACGGCGCGAACGGGTCTGCATCCAGAAAGTTCCGGCCACTCCCAAACAAAGGTTCACTAAAAAGAATATACCTAAAGCCAGGTTCAGGCGATACTGGTTAGTGATACCTTCAGAAAACTCATGTTGATCCTGAATGCTGCTGAAGGGCCGTACAGACTTCACATAATAGTTGCCTACCGTCAGTCCTTTATCCATCCACTCACGGAAGTGATGCAGAAAAGCCTTCTCCGACAGATTGTCGTCTATACGAAAAGCGATTAACGGAAGATAATAGTACATATAATCAGGAAACTCTTCAAACACGCATAACTCTATGGGCATGGGTTGCATATAACTCCGGTAACGAAGAGGGGCGATCACTCCTCCCACCCGATAGTCTTCATCATCTCCATTTTCCCCCAAACGACGTCCGTAAAGCGGTTTTCCATCCTTCAGCCGATACGCTACGTCCGCAGTCAATACCGATTCGGTCCAACGGAAGTCACGGTTATCCAATTGTTCGGCCGTCATACCTTCGGCTCCCTCCATCCCCATGGTCCGGAAATAATCGGTGTGGGGCATGAAAGTAAGACGGAGAGTGCGGACCGGAATGGTATCGAACATCGTATTACCGTTACTCGTGGAATTCGATGAAGGATATTGGCCATTCAAGATGAAAGTAGTATACTTTACTCCTTCATAATGTTTCAACTTGTCGAGCAACCGCTCAAAATTGGCTTTACGCGCCAATGTATCATTCTCTTCGATATGGAATTGCTCCGATTCGGCAGGGAACGATGCCAACTGAAGCAAGAAAAGATGATCGGGACGATAGCCCTCCGGCAGATTCCGATCGTGTGTCAACACTACCAACGGATCGACAATCACCCACGTGACGATCGATACCAATATCAATTCGGCCAACAGCCATCCGTTTTTCCGACGACGGGCCCAGAGGTTCTTTATTATAAGTCGTATCATGATTTATTTCTTAGTGTTAAGTGAGTCAATAATATCGTTGTGCAACGAGCGCCATGTGGGCCACCAGGCAGAGAGCAGGTTCAGTATCAAACAAAAAGCAAACGTTACGCAAAACATTAAAGGACTGAACAGCATTTGCGGATTGATAGCCACATCGACTCCGTCGGACACAACTGTCGGATATTTGTCGAACAGGCTAAATACCCAATTACGCCCTAACACAAGCAGCCCCCATGAAACAATAAGTCCCATCAGCCCGCCGATGCAAGTAAGAAGCAGATTTTCCCATAACACTTGATTCAATAATTGTTTCCGGTTGGCCCCGAACGCTTTTCGTATCCCCATTTCCGCCAGACGATCGTCCATGCGACTGGATATCATCCCACTCAAATTAATAGCAGGCACTAACAACAAAGCCAAAAGAGCTCCTCCATACAGTTTAATGACCGACATCCAATCAATCTCGTTCGTATTGCCCTCTCTGAACCACGTCTGCCAATACGGATCCGGCTGATGAAAAATATCAACTGTATATTCTTTCTGGGAAATATTGTATTTATGCACCATTTCATTGACCTCCGCATACAGTTTCGGCATATCTTCTTTCTGGCGAACCTTAAAATAAACGATATAGGTACCGACTTTATGACTGCCATCATTGTTACTGTCATATCCCGGCAAGCAAGAATAGGGCATATAGATTTGCCCGTAAGATGCCGGCAACAGATAACTGCCCTCACGTACCACTCCGACGACTTTAGACTCTTTGAAATCCAGTTTAAACGTTTGCCCAACCACATCGGTCCTGCCGAAAATGCGGCGGGCCATCCGGTCAGAAAGTACTACATTACGGATTCCACTGGCTAAATCCGCTTCCGAAAAAGGCTTCCCGTTCAAAAATTCAAACTCAAATAACCGAAAAAAATTAGGATCGGTATACTTTACCAAAGCCGGTATCTGCTCACCTTCCCCGGCCGGTTGTATATAAGCCCCCTCCCGGTTCAGAAAGTGTTCGTTTACAGCGGTAACCAGCTCCGCTGATTTCAGTGGGTAGAACCACTCTTTCAGCATTTCATAAGAACAGAGATATGAATTTCCGCCTCCTTTCACATGCATGGCACTCACCCCTTTCATCCGCATCGTCACCGAACGGTTCACTTCCGGATAAATAGGAGCTATTTTAATATAATACACAATGGCAATAATCATCGTCATGGCAATGGCAAGCCCCGTACCCAGTACATACAGACTGCTGAACAACTTGTTCTGACGGATCAACATCCACGATTGTTTTAAATAAAGTTTTATCATAGTATGTAATTTTAATAGTTATTCATCACGCAAAGCATCTACCGGATTGATGCGGCTAATCTTCCGGGCAGGTATCCAAATGCCGACTGAAACGACAATCAGCAACAAGATGTACACCATCAGGGAAGTTGCCAGGAAGTGCCAACCGAAATGATTGATCCAATAAGCAGGCGAAGCCACTTCGGGTGACCATGATCCCCAATTTGTGGAGTATAGTCCTTCTTTCAAGGCATATTGCAAATAAACAAGGCATCCCAACAGCGTTCCGATTGTTGTCAGTACCCATCCTTCACCCAGCAGCATCCGAACAATGTTTTGCGGCCGGGCTCCGAATGAAAGCATAATGCCGACTTCCTCTCGCCGTGTACGGGTTTGCAGCCAGAACGTTCCGGCCACCCCCAGACAGAGATTGATCAGAAAGAACAAGCCCAAAGTTATATTTTTACGGTATGTATCGGTAGTACCGGCACTGAACTCCGACTGTTTACGCAAATCGGTATACGACTGCACCGAATTCACATATATATTTCCGGCTTTCAACTCCTTCCCCGTCCAAGGGATGAAGTGATGCAAAAACACCTCTTCGGAAAGACGATCCCCGATTCGGAAAACAATCTGGGGCAAATCCGAATAATACCGTTCGGGCATAACCGACAGGGGATTCAGACGGACCGGCTGAGGTTGCATATAGCTTCGATAGCGAAAAGGTTTTATCACACCCGCCACCCGATATTCGGCAGTGCTGTCGTTGTTCCATGTCGTCCGCCCGGTGAGAGGACTCTCCGGATGCAAAAAGAACTCCGACGTATTGGCTGTCAGCACATATTCATCTTTATCAAAGATACGTTCGTCCAGCTCTCCGGCCGTCATCCCCTCAGCTCCTTCAAACCCCATGGTCCGGAAGAAGTCCGAACGGTTCAGGAAAGAGATCTGCCATGCCGACATATAGGTAGAATCTCCCTTAAACGTCTGGGGAGAAGTGGTACTGCTACCGGAATAAGGCATTATACGATTGAAAAAAAACGTAGCAGACTCCACACCTTCATAATTCTTCACCTGTTGAAAAATGCGGCCCAGGTTTTCCCTGCGGGACAGGCTGTCGTCTTCTTCGGGACGAAACTTCCCGGATTTCTCCGGCAAAGTCGCCAATTCAAGAACAAACAAATGATCGGAACGAAAGCCCTCAGGTAACGTACGGTCATGGGTAAGCACGACCAAAGGGTCCGCTATTTTCCAAGAGACAATACAAACCAATACAATCTCGGCCAATAGCCACAGGTTGCGACTGCGGCGCGCCCACAAGTTTTTCAGTATTAATTGATTCATGGCTATTTATATCTTTTCGTTGATGGAATATATGATGTTTTTACGCAGTGAATACCATGCGGGACAAAAAGCCGAAAGCAGGTTGAGCAATACACACGTACCGAACGCAAGGACAAACACAAACGGACTGAACAACATATCCGGACTTAGATTAACCTCCACTCCTTCGGGGATGGGTACCGGCCACGAATTGAACAAACCGAAAATCCAATTACGCCCCAACACCAGACCTCCCCATGACAACAGCAGACCGATAAAACCGCCTACACAGGTGAGCGCCAGATTCTCCCAAAGCACCTGTCCTAACAATACCGAACGATTGGCTCCGAAGGCTTTGCGTATCCCCATCTCGGAAAGACGTTGTTCCATCCGGCTGGAAATCATCCCGCCCAGGTTGATGGCCGGAACAAACAGGAAAGCAAGCAACAGCCAACCATGTATTTTGAATACGTTCGCCCAGTCAATCTCCGAATACCCCATTTGTTTAAGAGGATACTGCCAATAAGGAAGAGGCTGATTGTTCAAGTCTATTTCCAGATCGGGCTGAGAGTGGTTGAATTTATGAACCAACTCCTGTATTTCAGCACGTAGCTTCGGGGCATCATCCGCCCCAGGCAGTTTGATAAACACCTGATAAGGACCTACCATATTGGCCATTTTATCCCCCCGATCATAACCGGTTATACAAGTATAGGGCATATACACGTCGGCATAAGAGTCGCTGAGCATATAACTGCCGCTACGCACCACGCCCACTACCCGATAGTCTTCAAAATTCAGCGAGAACGTACGTCCCACCGCTTCTGTGTCACCCAATATCCGGCGGGCACCACTCTCCGAGAGCACTACATTGTGGATTCCGCTTTCAAAATCGGCCTGTGAGAAAGCCTGTCCGCCCAGGAATTCAAACGGGAACACCCGGAAGAATGCAGGATCGGTCTGTTTCACCATTACGGGAATTACATTCCCACCATCTTCGGGCTGTACATAATTTCCCAATAACATACGTCCCAAAACGGCCGTCACTTCTTCCGCGTTTTTCAACGGATAGATCCATTCTTTCAGCATATGATAAGAACAGGAGGACTTGGTCATAGAATGTTGCTCGGTGTTTTTTACGGCTACCGACGTCAACACCATGGTCTGAGACCGGTTCGTTTCGGGATAGATAGGGGCGATCTTTACATAATACACAATGACAATAATCATTGTCATGGCAATGGCCAGCCCTGTGCCCAGCACATAGAGACTGCTGAACAGTTTATTCTGGCGGATCAACGCCCACGATTGTTTGAAATAGAGTTTTATCATGTCTGTTCGGTACTAAATTTATTATTCATAATGCAGCGCTTCCGCCGGCTGCAACTTCATGGCCCGACGGGCAGGCAACCACGTGCCCAACGCAATGATCAGCCCCATCAGCAACAGTACCCCACCAAAACCGACAGCAAAACGCCACCAGGAGAAAGGAAGATTGTACAAATCGGGAATTTCCATGTGTATCATATTGAACATGACAAACAGCACCAGCGGAGTTACGGTGGTCAGCAATAACCACCCCTCGGCAGTGAAGAACCATCCTACCCGCCTGCGTGTACTGCCCAGTGCCATCCGCAGACCGGTTTCACTACGCCGTTGCTCGATGCGTAGCCAAAAAGTTCCCGTAATGCCGAAAAGCACGTTCAGCAAGATGAAAACGGACAACAGAAGGTTAATGCTGATTTTCCGCCATTCAGACCGCAATCGTTCACTGCGTTGTTGCTTCATATCCTTCATGCTGGCAACGTAGAGATTATTCTCCGTCAACTGGCTCTTCATCCGGTTTAGGAAAGTCCCCATCTGTTCCGGAGTCAAATCTTCTTTCATCCGCACGGTTATCTCCATATTAGCTACCCCGGAAGCATTCACCTGACGTTCCAGCTCTTTCGGTCTCATAGTAAAGAAAAGTTCGGGCTCCGGCTTCACAAACTCGGTCATACGAACCGGGACGGTCACTGCCGCAATGCGTATCTCCCGCATACTACTGCCGGGATAACATACTTTCTGTCCTACTGCCGACTCCTCACCGAAGAAATCTTTTTCCAGATCCGGAGTAATAAAATATTCCAACTGTTTTTTGTTCAATAATTCACTCAGAAGCTGTCCCTCACGGCTCCGGATACGAAATACATCATAAAATTCGGGAGAAACGGTATATTGGTGATAGGATTGCTCTTTGAACTTACCGCTATCGGCCGTACAAGGCATGATCTGTGTCCATGAATTACCTCCGGAATAGGGTGAGGAATAGAAAGCAACACAAGCATTATCCACTTCCGGGGCACGACGCAGGCGTTCAAGGATCCGGGCCAATGCTTCGCCTTCGGTAGGAGCCTGAGTAGTGTCGCTGACATACTCGGCGGCATCTTCGGGATAAACATCAAACGAAAGCCGCCAGCAATTCGTGATATCATAGCCCAACGGACGGGAATAGGAATAGAACTGTACCACAAACATATCTACCAGATACCACAGCGCAACGAATACGACCAGAAGTTCCATCCATATCCAACCGTTAGAGCGGCGTTGGTTCCATATTATCTTAAATATTTGCTTTATCATAACGGGTCTTTGTTTTTAAAATTATTCCATATCATGCAACGCCTCTGTAATAGGCATCCGTGAGGCCCGCCAGGCGGGGATCGCGGCACTCAGCAAATTCAGTAACAGCGTGAAAAAGAAAGCCGCAACAAAAGTGAAGGGCTGTATCAGCATATCGTGTGTCAGAGCAATAGTTCCCGAAAAGAAAAACGACCTGCAAAGAGATAACAAGGCGTATGACAACACCAGTCCGATCAGCCCACCTATGCAGGAGATCAACAGGTTCTCGGTCATCACTTGCTCTACCAGCGAAAACGAACGAGCACCGAACGCTTTACGAACCCCAATCTCACTGCGACGTTTGCGAAACTGTGTCAGCGTTATACCTATTATATTCAAGGCAGGCAGGAGCAAAAGGAAAAGAACCGTCGCACCGGTAGTTTTAAACCATTCGCCCACTGTACCCCGATCGAAACCATTTGTACCCAGCACGGCCTGCCACTGGGTATAGGGAGAATACATATAGTCAAGTTTTGTGTTGGTAAGCGAAGCATTGAAAGCCGCCTGCAACTTCAGCATCTCTTTGCGGATCGGTTCGAAATCGGATGAAGAACGTGCCAGGATGCAGGAGGTAAACTCCCCCGTAGTTCCTTCGCAATAGTTAACATTTTCCTTTAATAAGGAGGAGTTGACCGTATAGGGCACCCATACATCTCCATAGGCGTTTTCGGCAGCTTGACTCACCTCTTTCACCACACCGCATATCTGATAATCGGCATAATTCATGCGTAAAGTCTGCCCTGTTGCTTCAACCGTACCAAATAACTTACGTGCCAGTTTATCAGAAATAACCGCTTGCCGTATACCCGATTCCCAATCGGCATGTGTAAAGGGGACACCGGAAAGAAAGGTGAAATCGAATACTTTCCAGAAGCCGTCATCGGTAAACTTAATCGTATATTTATCATAAAACTGCTGTCCGCGTATATTGACCGGAAGTTGTCTGTCGGTAAAAGCAGTCACTGCCTCGGGCGTCTGCAAAGGAGAAAGACATTCGCGTACTACCTTGTGACTCATACCCCCATTATTGATGGGATTCCCGTCACTCCCGCATGCTTGCAGACTGTTGACAAAAAGGATGCGGTATCGGTTAGACTCCGGCGCATACGCAGAGAAATTTACTTGATAAAC
>OGIV01001778.1_pt1 | contig 11985 bp, 10 predicted proteins | sample 1571861 | NCBI WGS metagenome assembly OGIV01 (sample SAMEA2582099, study PRJEB24529) | metagenome | biome: Human gut stool | place: China | collected 2011 | reverse complement strand
CCGAATATTTCAGTTTTAGAAGCGGACTATCATATGGTGTATCCGTAGATTCTTTGATGGCTGCAAGTTCAAGCTTTACGATTTCTGCTTTTCCGCGGCGTAGAATCTGTTCTTCTTTACAAGGGCATGGTACACTTAGAGTAGAGAGCAATAAAGATTCAGGAACAACGATTCATATCAGAATTCCGCAGTTACTGGAGGATTAGTAATGTACAAAATTATGATTATAGATGACAATCATATCTCGGTTGATGGGATTTGTCATAATATTGACTGGTCTGATTTAAATGCAGAAGTTGTTTGTAAAGCGTATGATGGGCAGCAGGCACTTAATTATTTGCAGAATAATTTGGTAGATTTGATTATTTCAGACATTGAAATGCCGCAGTTAGATGGTTTATCGCTTGCCGAAAATGCACTGAAACTGAATTCATCTATAAAAATTATTTTGATCAGTGCATTTGATAAATTTGAATACGCCAAACAAGCGATACGGCTGGGAGCATTTGATTATATAGAGAAGCCACTTGATTATGCTTATCTGGAAGAAATTATTCGTAATGCGCTTGATATGCTCGATAAAGAGCAGAAGAATCTTGCAATCTTAAAAAAGAGTCGTCCAATCATGGTTGACAATTTTTTCCATAAATTAATACAATCTTCAAGCGATGAAGCGCGATATACACTCTCAGATTATGCAAATTATCTTCAATTAAACCTGGAATATCATTATTATCAGGCGATTGTCATTCGAATACAAAACGCAGCAGAAATCAAAGAAAAAAACGGAATTGAAGAGTATCATATAAAGTTAATGAGTATGTCGGATACGATAAGAGAACTTTTTGATAAAAACTTTGCTTTGGTGCATACTTTGTCAACTTTTGATGAAATCGTGTTGCTGCTTGGGCATAATTATTCAAATTCAAAGTACTTCTACAGTACGTCATATGGATTGTTGACAGAGTTAATACAGATGTATAAGCATCATCTTTTTGAAGTAAATATTGGAATTGGCAGCATTGTTAAATATTTGTGGTCGTTGTCGTCTTCGTATTCAAATGCATTAAAATCACTGGAATATCGTTTTTTCTTTCCACAGAAAGATATCTTTACAATCAGTGATACAGTAGACAAAGATTATGCTGTAGAGCTATATGAGGTTTCCGGAAATGAAGAACTGATCCAGCTGTTGTGTAAAAATGATTTGGATGGAGTAAAAAAATGGATTCTCTCATTTTCAGAAGAATTGACGCAAAGCTATAAAAACAAACAATTTATCTTTTTGCGTGTCTATCAGCTTTTGGGGCATTTACTGAAATTTCTTTGTGACATGGGGCTTAACATCAATGATATGGAAAAAGATATTATTAAGACGTACCAACAGCTTGATGCGTTCTCGACAAGTACAGAAATTTTCCAATGGCTGTTTCGCTTGTGTCAGACAATTTCTGATGAAATGAACCTTTCAACGAAAAGCCATCAAGAGCATGTTTGTGCTGCAACGTTGGAGTATATACAGCAGCATTATCAGGATAACACATTATGTTTGAACGAAATTGCGGAAAATGTACATATCAGTCCGGCGCACCTTAGTGCGCTATTTAAAAAGCAGCGTCAGCAAAATATTTCGGATGTAATTACAGATATTCGGATTGAAGCAGCGTGTAGTTTATTAAAAAACACCAATCTTCCATTAAAAGAGATAAGTGCGAAAGTAGGCTATTCAAATCAATATTACTTTAGTTCTTGTTTCAAAAAGAAGACCGGTAAAACACCTTCTTCGTACAGATAAAAAATAATCGGCTGCTTTCTGTATTATTTTCAGGAAGCAGCCGATAGCTTTCTACTCGGAGACTATGCTTTTTATTCAGTTTTGAAACAAAAAAATTTATATTCTAAAGTTCGTGTAGCTACTGAATTATAGAGTAGCTGCTTTTTGAATTCGATATTCAGTAGGTGTCACTCCATAATATTTTTTAAATTGCTTACAAAAATAATCAACCGTTTCAAATCCAACGTTTTCAGCGATAACAATTACTTTTTTCTTTGTTGTAGTCAAAAGGATTGCTGCTTCCTGTAATCGATATTTTAGCAAATAATGCACCGGTGTATCATGAAGATATCTGTGAAACAAGTTTAACGCCGTGCTTTTGCTTACCATGGCCTGTTCGGCAATCTCTTCTAAAGAAAGTTTTTGGTCAAAATTTCGGTGAATGTATTGCATCATAAGTTGCAGTCGACCTTGTGATGAAACAATATTTATTTGTTTTTCTTTTGATAACTCTTCTTTTACATGGGAATAAATCAGATGCCAAAGTTCCTGTACAAGACAAGAGGTGAGTAGTTCCATTTCGCATTCTTCTATTTGGAGTGATATTATTTTTTTCATAACATGTAAAGCTTCTTTTTGCCAGGGGATTTCCGGTGAAAAAAACAAACAATCTAATGCTGATTTTTTAATGGGTTCAATGTACTTTTGATAAATTCGGCTGTTTGAAGCTGCAATAAATGTTGGAAGCAGGAGAAAATTTGGAATGACGGCTCCTTTTTCAGAATAAAAGCGATGAAGAATTCCGGAATTAACCCAGAATCCTTGTCCTTCAGTTATGGAAAACTGTTTTTCTCCTGCCCAAAATATAGCATTTCCTTTTTCAACAAACACAAATTCGAATTCGTTATGCCAGTGCCATTCGATACAGTTGAAATCGAAAACGGACAGATCTTCATAATAAAACTGGAAAGGATAGAGAGTGCTTCCGTGCTGAGCTGTCTCCATCAAATCTTCACCTGTAATGATTTTGGTATAGGTTGTACTTATATTCATAGAAACTTCCTTCTTTGAAACATACTTTACGATATTATACAATAAAATTTTATTGTAGTAGGTGTTATAATCCATGTTTTTTCTCCGTATTTCTTCTCCATAATTTTTAAATTTACGATATTATACAATAAATATCCGATATATTCCAGTGAAAAAAGAGTGAGATTGTGTTATTGTACAGTAGACGTTTTTGTAAAAAAGAACGTAGAATAAAAAAATAAGCAGAAAGGAAATTTTTTAATGAAAAGCAAGTATAGAAAAACATTAATTGCCTGCTACTTAGGATTTATCACTCAGGCAATCACTGCAAACTTTGTGCCGCTGTTGTTTTTGACGTTTCACAGGACTTATCAGATTTCACTTGGTAAGATTGCTTTTATTTCAACAGTGTTCTTTTTTACACAGTTGCTTGTGGATTTGTTTTGTGCAAAGTATGTAGATAAAATTGGATATCGCAGAAGTGCTGTTGCATCTGAAGTATTGTCCGGAGCAGGTTTGCTTGGGCTGGCTGTTTTACCGGAGTTGCTGCCTTCTCCTTATGTTGGAATTTTAATCAGTGTTATGATTTATGCAATTGGAAGTGGGCTTATTGAAGTGCTTGGCAGTCCAATTGTAGAGGCTTGTCCGTTTGATAATAAAGAGAGTGTTATGAGCCTTTTGCACTCATTTTATTGTTGGGGTTCAGTTGGAGTAATCTTGCTCTCTACTTTATTCTTTGCAATTTTCGGAATTGAAAATTGGAAAATTCTTGCATGTATTTGGGCAGTACTTCCATTGTATAATATCTTTAATTTTCTTTCTTGTCCGATTGAATCTTTGACGGAAGAAGGAGAAGGTATGAGTATCAGCCAATTATTCCAAATCCCTATTTTTTGGATCGCAATTATTCTTATGATTTGTGCCGGAGCAAGTGAAATTTCTATGGCACAGTGGGCATCTGCTTATGCAGAATCCGCACTTAATATTCCAAAGAGTCTCGGAGATATTGTAGGACCGTGTCTGTTTGCAGTCATGATGGGAGTTAGTCGTTCATTTTATGGAAAATACGGTGAAAAATTAGATCTGATAAAATTTATGATTGGTTCAGGAGTGCTTTGTCTTGTTTGCTATTTGCTTGCAGCATTAGGGCCATTTCCGATTTTAAATCTTGCAGGTTGTATCGTATGTGGATTTTCAGTCGGAATTATGTGGCCGGGAACAATTAGTATTACTTCCGGTAAAATTCCGCTTGGAGGAACTGCTATGTTTGCATTACTTGCGATGGCAGGTGATTTGGGTGGCTCCATCGGACCTGGTGTGATTGGGGTTGTGACTCAGAATGCAAATGATAACCTGAAAGCCGGCATGCTAGCTGCCTGCGTCTTTCCGGTAGTTCTGATTTTATCGGTTCTTTTTATTAGAAAAAAGAGAGCTGAAATTAAGCCAATAAATCAAAAAACAGAATCTTTTTTATGAGATAAAGTTTGAGGTGCTCGCAAAAAGCGGCACCTCTTTTTGCGTTATATTATTTTGTTTTGATAGGATTCTGAATTCATTTGATATAATTGCGAAAACAGACTATACTTAGGATAATAAGGTTTGCGTTTGCAAGATAAATAAGCCAAAGCGGAGAAAGAAAACAGTGTCAACTACCCACCTCCCAAGGGAAGTGGGGGTTCGCTTATGATAAACGAAAGGATGTCATGCGGCTTGTGGTATTTTGCAAATGTCTATAGATACCCATGGTAGAAAGGAAACGTTTATGGAGCATTTGCGTTGTGTAGTAGAGCGAATTACATATCAAAATACAGAGAATGGCTACACAGTTTTGAAATGTGCTGTGAAAAATTATAATGACCTTGTAACTGTGGTTGGCACAATGCCGGATACTCATGTTGGTTCCGTATTATCGCTCGACGGTATGTGGAAGATGGATGCCAAATATGGACGGCAGTTTTCTGTACAGAAATTTGAAGAAACCCTTCCTGCAACCGTATATGGAATAGAAAAATATCTGGGTTCTGGTCTGGTCAAAGGAGTTGGTCCTAAATTTGCAAAAAGAATTGTGGAGAAATTTGGGAAAGATACGCTGAATATCATAGAAGATACTCCTGATAAATTGCTTACGGTACAGGGAATAGGGAAAGTTCGGGTAGAACGGATTAAAACAAGCTGGCAGGAGCAGAAAGAAATCAAAAATATCATGCTTTTTCTGCAAAGTCATGAAGTCAGTACCTCTCATGCGACAAAGATTTTTAAGACATATGGCAGTGAGAGTATTGCAATTGTAAAAGAGAATCCATACCGTCTTGCAGATGATATCTGGGGGATTGGATTTAAGACAGCGGATTCGATTGCGCAAAAGATGGGAATTGAGAAAGGAAAATTTGTCCGACTGCGCAGTGGTATTTTTTATACCTTAAATAAACTTGCAGAGTTGGGGCACTGTTATGCTACAAGAGAACAGTTGATTGAAAAAGCCAGTGTCCTTCTGGAAGTAGAACAGCCGGAACTGGAGATTACATTAGACGAAATGCTCCGTACGAATGATATCATTCGAGATGTGTTTGAAGAAAAGGAAGCGATATATCTTCCACCTTATTATTTTTCGGAAAGTGGATGTGCAAAGAGACTGGTTCATTTGATGTCAGGCAGACAAAAAAAGTGTGAGAATCCGGAAAAGATTTTGGAAAAAGTGGCACAATCATCCCAAATTACTTATGATGAAATTCAGTGGCAGGCGGTGAAAACAGCCATTTCATCTAAAGTTATGGTGTTGACCGGTGGACCGGGAACCGGTAAGACAACGACAACATTAGGAATTATTTCCGCATACAAACAGGCAGGGTGTGAGATTATTTTGGCTGCGCCCACAGGAAGAGCTGCAAAGCGAATGTCCGAAGCAACGGGCATGGAGGCAAAGACCATTCACCGACTGCTGGAATATAAGCCACAGGAAGGCTACCAGAAAAATGAAGACCATCCGTTGGAAGGGGACGTTTTGATTTTAGATGAGTGTTCTATGATTGATATCATGCTCATGTACAATCTTTTAAAAGCGATGCCGGAGCAGATGTCTTTGATTTTGGTTGGAGATATTGACCAGCTGCCAAGTGTAGGTGCAGGTAATGTCTTAAGGGATATCATTGATTCGGGACGAGTTCCGGTGGTGCGTCTTAACCGGATTTTCCGTCAGGCACAGGGAAGCCGGATTATTATGAATGCACATCGAATCAACAAAGGGGAAGGGATTGATATGCGTGGTGGAAAAGATGCAGATTTTTTCTTTGCGCCAAAAGAAAGCAATCAGGATGTCGTAAATACGATTGTCCAATATTGTAAGACAAACCTGCCACGATATTATCATGTAGATCCTTTGCAGGACATTCAGGTATTGACTCCGATGCAGAGAGGAGAATGTGGAGCGATTAATCTGAATCAGGTACTGCAGGAAGCAATGAATCCATCAAAAATCTTTTTGCGAAGGGGTGGAACGCAGTATCGGCTGAATGATAAAGTTATGCAAATTCGAAATGACTATGAGAAAGAAGTATTTAATGGAGATATCGGTACAATTACAAAAGTAGACATGGAAGAGCGGGAATTGACCGTTTTATTTGAAACAAGGGAAGTTGTTTATGATGTGACAGAACTGGATGAACTGATGCTTGCTTACGCAGTTACAATTCATAAATCACAGGGAAGTGAATATCCGATAGTCGTCATGCCATTTACGATGAGCCATTTTGTGATGTTACAGAGAAATCTTCTCTATACAGGAGTGACCAGAGCGAAAAAAATTTTGGTACTGGTTGGTGAAAAGAAAGCAATTTATTATGCGATAAGAAATGAAACGACGACCAGAAGAAATACCTGTCTGGCAAGGCGTTTACAGTCGGATAGTGAAGAATCAAAGGAAGTAGAAATACTGCGTTCATGAGCAAGTAGCGAAACGGATTGTGAAAGTCTGCTTTACAGAAATTTCAGAAAGGAGAATTTCGGATGATTTACATTACAGGAGATTGTCATCGTGAATACAGGAGATTTAATACTCAAAATTTTCCGGAACAAAAAGGAATGACCAAAGAGGATTATGTGATTGTCTGTGGGGATTTTGGCGGAGTATGGAGTTTTGAAAAAGAAGATAAAGAAGAAAAACATCTGCTCGACTGGCTGGAAGAAAAACCATTTACGACGCTGTTCGTGGATGGGAACCACGAAAATTTTGACCGGCTTTATGGATATCCGATTGAAAACTGGCAGGGTGGAAAAGTGCATAAAGTCAGACCATCGGTATTGCATTTAATGCGTGGACAGGTCTTTGAAATCTGTAATAGAAGCATTTTTACCTTTGGCGGAGCAAGCAGTCATGATATCAGCGGTGGAATTTTAGAAATGGATACACCGAATTTTCGCAGAGAGATAAAGCGTTTAAATCGAGTGGGGATACCGTACCGTATTAATCATTGGAGTTGGTGGGCACAGGAACTGCCATCCAAAGAAGAGATGGAAGAGGGACGAAGAAATCTTGCAGAGCATAATAATACGGTGGATTTTATTGTGACGCATTGCTGTGCTTCGAGTACTCAGCAGCTCTTGGGGAGAGAGAGATTTGAAGATGATATTGAGACAAGATATTTGGAGGAGATACGACAGAACATAAAGTTTAAGAAATGGTTTTTCGGGCATTATCATGATAATCAGAACGTGACAGAAAAAGAAATATTGTTGTATGAGCAGGTGATAAGGATTGCATGATATGATGTGATTAAATTATAAAAAGACGCTGCCCCGTAGAGATTGATTTTTCTATGGGGTGGCGTCTTTTGGTTACTGACATCGGTCAAAGTCAGTCAAGATGTTGATTGATTTTAGGTGGTGTCTGACACCGATTTTTGCCGATTCCTTGACACCGATTCCTGTTGTTGTTTGAAACTCTTAACGAACTCAGGATATTCTTTCTGGTGCGTTTGATGGTTCTTTATGAAAAGATTAAAATGTTCTGGTTCACTTATGATTTCCTGTGATGGATATAAACTGTTTTTGCGTATTTGAAGAAGAACATTCATTCTTTCATTTTCATCTGGAATAAAATAAGAATTACTGCTTATAAAAGATTCAAGGAATACTGAACAATTAGTAAATACAGCTTTATCAGGTGCTAAAAGTCTTTTTAGTGTTTCGTCTTTACGCAGGTCTTCCAGAGTGTCTTGGTCTATGACGATTGGAGTAGAATTTAGTGATAAAATTCCACGTAGCATATTGGTTGTATTAAGATTATCAAGATTTTGTCGGACTCGGAATAATGCCATTTTTTGAAAGAGTGGTTCATGAGTTTTGTTAGTGGAAAAGGTCAGCATACCAGCAGGAATATAATATCGAATATCAGAATTTAAATTTAAATATCGAAACATAAGAGCCATAGCCCTGCGACCAGTATCGTCTGAAATGAAACTATATGCTATAGATGGATTTTCAAGAAGTTTCAAATCACCAGTGAGTTTAAACAGAGGCATAGGGTCTCCATAAAAAGTTGTATTTGTTTTTATTTCTTCAAAAGTTACGATGGTGCGTCCTTCGGTTATGTTAACATTCATTTTGGCTTCTTGAATTTTGCCATCTTTAATAGGTTTTAAATGTTCTTGATGGTGTTTGGGATTAAAATAATAACAATAGTAGTCATAAGCATGATATTGATTGGTAAGCTGATGAATCCCAGAGTCTTTAAGTTTCCCTTTTGTAATACGGGAAAAGTTAAAGTCAGATGAAGAAGGAGTCTCTGTTGTTTCCGGAAGCTCACAGATACTCCATAAAGGAATATCAAAAATCTGCGCAAGTGCGACAAGCTCTGGAAGTTTTACTTCTCTGTCGGATTCACCATCGAGCATAGCGCGTATTTTACTGGGTGAGGTTTTGATATTAAACCGTTGAAACATCATATCTGCGATACCGGAATAATTTAAAGTCTGTTCCCCGAGAGCCCGTTCAAAATCTCTCTTCCATTTAAATAATCGTTTCTTTACAAGGGAATTATAATCTTGATTTCCGTTTGAATTATCTGAAGATTTAGAGTTCATAAAAGTTCCTCCCAATAATAAAAATTTAAAGAAGTATAACTATTTTCATCATATCATTGGTACGACAGGAGTTCAATGTGAAAAAATGCCAAAAATGAATCATATTATATCAAAAATAAAAAATATAAAAATCAAATCTGTTATAAATAAAGTTAATAAGATTAATGATAAAAAATAATAAATGTGATAATATTACAGTACATCAGATATCTGACCTTTCTAAAATCTTTTTAATAATCAGAGATTTTGAATTTTAAAAGAACAGAGTTTCAATTTTAAGATAGTAGAGTTTCAATTTATGGAAAATTAGAGAAAGATGAAAGTATAAAATTATGTTTAAATAACAAGTGTAAAGGACAAGGGATAAGTTTTTAGATGGTAAAAAATAAGGGAGCGTGGTATTATGTATAAGTGACTTTGCAAAAATAGATTTATAAAAATCAGAGATACAAAAGAGAAACAGAAGAGAAAATCTGATAGAGAAGAAAAAATTAAGAAAGAAAATATATCAGAGGGGAAACGGAAAATATGAGCGAATTTTCAACTGTATTATCGCGGTTTGTGAAAGAGAAAGATGTCAACGTATACCGTCTGGCAAAATATTGTGGATATGACAGAGCTAATCTTTATAAAGTAATGCGTGGAGAGCGGAAACCGCCGAGTCTGGAAGTTTTAAATCTGTTGTGTGAATATATGCATCTTTCACCGGCGGAGGAAGAAATTTTAGAAGAAAATTATGAGATTACAATGGTAGGACACGATAACTATTATCGAAGAAAAAATGTGATGAAATTTTTTTCTGACTTTTCAATGACCAGTAACTTGGAAAATGTACTGCCAACAGTAGAAATTAAAGAGGACTTTGAAATTCCAAATTCAAGTTATATGCTGCTTCGCGGCAATTATGAAATTAATTCTGCACTTTTTCATATTATTGCAGATGAAACAAAAAATCAAAAAGGACATATTCAGATACTGGCACAGCCGGAACATGCGTTAGGAAATCTGTTGGCAATGCGTGGAAATACTTCAAACGAAATAATAATTGACCATATTATCTGCCTGGATAACAAACCGGAGATTGCATATTCAAAATCAAATTATACGTTAGATTGTCTGAAGCATATTCTTCCATTATATAATTACAATTACGATTATAACACCTGGTATTATTATGCAGACCTTGGTTCATTGGGAAGAAATTTCTCTGTATTTCCGTATATGATTTTAACTTCAAAATATGTATGTATGCTGTCGGATGATTTGCAGGACGGATATTTAAGTAATGACCCGGAACTGATTAAAATGATGAAAGAGCGTTTTGAAAACTACCGGAGACGGGCTCATCGGTTAGTGGAAAATGTGCAGGGTGAAATTGAACAGCAGTATAGGATTATGGGAATGTTAATGGCAAATCCTTATCCGAAATATGCATTTCATATGTCTCCATGTATGATGGCAGTATTAGACAGAGAATTGATTGAAAAATATCTGGAGCCTCAGCTTCCGCAAAGAGAAAATCTTCAAAAACAGGATATGACTTATGTCTGCTCAATGGAAGGAATTTTACAGTTCATTGAAACAGGAATCATCAGTGAATTTCCGAAAGAAATGTATCAGCTTCCGGATAAAGAAGATAGAATGGAGTTAGTGAAGCGACTTTTTGATGAAGAAAAAGCCGGAAAAGTACATATTTTGAAAAAAAACATTGGAGATTTAAAGGCAGAATTATATTTATGCATTACACCGGAAAGCGGATTGCTGCGATTTGCAGTTCCATCTAAGAATGTTTTAAAAGATATTTCCTTAGAAGAATCAGGTTTGGTTTCGGTGTTCTATGACTTCTGTGAAAATTTAAGCCCGGAATTATTTTATTCGGAAGAAGAAGCAAAGAGAATTATTTTCGGATAAATGTAGTTTCAGAATCTTTTGGAGCAAAGGATTTGAGAATATCTATAATAAAAACAGAGTTTTTTGGAAGAAAAAGCCGGAAAGCTCTGTTTTTTATTGCACAAAAGTAGAGAAAACAGGTAAAATAAAAGAAAAATTGTCGAAAACAGGGGGAAATGATTTGAAAATTTGTATGAAATGCAAGAGAGCATTTGAAGACGAAAAGAAAGTTTGTGATTTTTGTGGGGAACCACTAATTGAAATCAGAGAAACGGATGGAGTAAAAAAAGAAAGAATAAAGAAATATGTAAGAGATGGGCAGGATTATTATTCGACATGGATTTACAGTTATGATGAACTGGTGGAAAGAGCAGAAAAAGTTTTAAGAGAAAAATAAAATTAATAGTGGCGAAAAGTGATGGTGACGGAGTTTTCTGGTTTGGCAGAAAGCTCCGTTTTTGTGGTGCAGAATTTCAGCAAGGAGTTTCAAAATTTGAAAAAGATGGGAGAGTTGAAATTGGGAGAAGATGGTTTAATAAAGGTAGAAAGTGAAACAAAGAAGAGACGAAGGTTAAATGAGAATGAAAGGATGCGGTTAATAAAATGCAGATAAGGAAAAGTACTTATAAAAAATTACTAAATATGCCCAGTGTTCCGCCAGAAATGGGAGGCATATTAGGAAGTAAAAATAACGTTATAGATGAAATAAAATTTGATAGAAAGATAACTTCTTGTGAGAGTGGAATTTATGTTCCAGACGTTAAAATATTGAATAAATACATACAAGAATGGAATGAAAGAGGGATTCAATTCCAAGGATTTTTTCATACACATGCTTTTAACTGGCCTGAATTATCGCAGGATGATAAAGAATATATTGTATGTATTATGAAGGCAATGCCGGAAGTAGTGAATCAATTATATTTTCCGTTAATATTTCCGAATTCTCATGTAAGAGGATTCTTAGCAAAAAAAGTAAAAGGAGATATCGAAATTATAGAAGATATGATAGAGGTAATTTAAAAAATTAGAGTTTCATTATTTCAGAATAGTATTTCAAAATTAAAAAAATAAGATAGGATGAAACTAGAAGAAAATGGTTTAATAAAGATATAAACAAGATAAGTTGATAAAAGAGAGGTGAATAAAAAATGAATGTAACAATGTTAATTGCAGAACTTTATGTACTTTGGTCAATTTATTCAGGATATA
>OGIV01001774.1_pt1 | contig 12005 bp, 9 predicted proteins | sample 1571861 | NCBI WGS metagenome assembly OGIV01 (sample SAMEA2582099, study PRJEB24529) | metagenome | biome: Human gut stool | place: China | collected 2011 | reverse complement strand
GCTGCTGAAGGCAAACCCCTGCATCCATTTTGCCGGCAACATCGAGCCGCGCTATATCATGGACGGTGAGGCCGATGTCGTGGTCTGTGACGGCTTTGTCGGCAATGTGGTCCTCAAGCTGACCGAGGGCGTTGCCAAGACACTGCTGGGTATGCTGAAAAAAATCTTTTTGCAGAATATCATCACGAAGCTCAGCTATCTGGGCATCAAAGGCGGTCTGGGTGAGCTCAAGCGGATGATGGACTCCGAGGAGGTCGGCGGCGCGCCGCTGCTGGGTGCCGCCAAGCCGGTCATCAAGGCGCACGCTCCAGCCACGCCAAGGGCATCAAGAACGCCATCCGTCAGGCTAAGCTCTGCGTCGCCAACGACCTGTGCGGCACGATGGAGAAGGCGCTGGGCGAGGTGGCCGCACAGAAGGAAGAAGCAGACGCTTAAAAGTAAAGCCGCCCTGTAGGGGCCGGACATGTCCGGCCCGCGGCATAAAAAATACCGCCCGTAAAAGGGCAATCGAGATAAGGTTGAGGGCCGGGCATGCCCGGCCCCTACGGACTAGCCGGAAAGGTGAAAGAATATGGCTCACAAACCGGAAGAGCTGCAGGAGGTCCTGCAGTATACATTCAAAAATCCTGCGCTGCTGCGCATTGCAATGACCCATACCAGCTATGCGAATGAGAGCAAGGTCGCCACGACCCACAATGAGCGGCTGGAATTTCTGGGCGACAGCGTGCTGTCCGTCGTTGTAGCGGACTACCTGTTCCGCCAGTCGGGCCGCCCCGAGGGCGAGCTGACCCGGATGCGCGCAAGCCTCGTCAGCGAGGAGGCGCTGTTCCAGTTCGCGCAGGAGATCCACCTCGGCGAGTATCTGCGCCTCGGCCACGGTGAGGATCTCGGCGGCGGGCGCAACCGCCCGAGCGTTGTCTCCGATGCGTTTGAGGCCCTCATCGCCGCGCTGTATCTGGACGGCGGCATGGAAGTCGCGCGCAATTTCATCCTGCCCTTCATCACCGAGGGCAAGACCGCCGAGGACGACTACAAGACCCGTTTACAGGAGGTCGTCCAGCAGGACCCCTCCGCCGTTTTGAAATACGAGGTCACCGGCGAGACCGGCCCCGACCACAACAAGCAGTTCACCGTCTGCGTATGGCGCAACGGCGAGCTGCTGGCTGAGGGCAAGGGCCGCAGCAAAAAAGCCGCCGAGCAGCACGCTGCAAAGGTGGCGCTGGAAAAATTGCAGTAATATTGCCGTTTAATGATGCTCTGTAGGGGCCGGGCATGCCCGGCCCGCGGCATAAAAATCGCAGCCCGTTTACGGGTATACAGGGCGGGGTTGAGGGCCGGGCATGCCCGGCCCCTACGACCAGACAGAATCGAAAGGGTACACCACTTCATGCGCCTGAAAGAACTGGAAATCCAAGGCTTCAAATCCTTCCCCGATAAGACGAAAATCGCCATCGGGGAGGGCATCACCGGTGTTGTCGGGCCGAACGGCTCCGGCAAATCGAATATATCCGACTCCATCCGCTGGGTGCTGGGCGAGACCAGCTCCAAGCAGCTGCGCGGCACCGGCAAGATGGAGGATGTCATCTTCGGCGGCACCCAGTCCCGCGGCGCTATGGGGTTTGCCTCTGTCGCACTGACGATCGACAACAGCGACCACGGCCTTGACATGGACGCCGATGAGGTCACGATCGGCCGCCGGTACTACCGCAGCGGCGAGAGTGAATACTCCATCAACGGCCAGAATGTCCGCCTCAAGGATGTGTATGAGCTGCTGCTCGACACCGGCATCGGCCGCGACGGCTACGCCATCGTCGGGCAGGGCCGCATCGCTGAGATCGTCGGCGCCAAATCCGCCGAGCGCCGCGAGATCTTTGAGGAGGCGTCCGGCATCGCCAAATACCGCTACCGCAAAAATGAGGCCGAGCGCCGTCTGGCCGCCGCCGAGGGCAACCTTGAGCGTCTGCGCGACATTCTCAGCGAGCTGGAACGGCGGGTAGGCCCGCTCAAGCGGGACAGCGAGAAGGCCCAGCAGTTTCTGGAGCTGAGCGAAAAGCGCAAGGGGCTGGAGATCACCCTCTGGGTGGACGCCATCCGCCGCGCCAATGACGCGCTGCGCGACCAGCAGCGCCGGTACGAGGCCGCACAGGCGGACTACGATCGCCTGAGCCGCCAGCTGGACGCCTTTGACGAGCAGAGCGCCGCCCTGCGGGAGGAGGCCCAGCAGCTGATGCTGACGGTCGAGCAGGCCAACACCGACATCCGCACCATCACCGAGGCCAACGCCGGCAGCGAGAGTGAGATCGCCGTTTTGAAAAACGAGAGCGAGCACAGCCGCTTTCGCATTGACGAGGCCAACACCGAGCTGCAGCGCGCCGGACAGGGCCGCGAGAGCATCGAGCGCGAGGCTGCCGACCACCGCGCTGCCATCGAGGCGCTGCGCACCGGCATGGCCGCGCTGGACGCCCGTGTGGCCGAGCTGCGCGAGGCCCTGCATGCGCTGGAGGAAAAGGCTGCCGCCAGCGGTGAGCGGCGCGATGTCATTGACGCCGCCATGGCCCGATTGCAGGACACCGCCACCGCCGCGAAAGTCCGCGCCGCATCGGCCCAGTCGGCGGGGCAGGCCGCCGCCGACCGCCTGACCGAGGCGCGCGCGCAGGCCGAGGCGCTGCAGAACGCCGCCGCCGCCACCGAGGAGGAGCGCCGCCGCGCGGAGCGCCGCTTTAAGGATGCCGAGGAGGCCGTGACCCGCAACGACAACATCAAGGCCGGCTTAAAGCTCAAGCTGGACAGCCGCCGCCGCCAGCAGGCGGACGCCGCCGAGGCCCTGCAGAAGGCCGACCGCGAAAAATCCGCCGCCGCCCAGCGCATCCATATTCTGGAGGATCTGGAGCGCAACATGGACGGCTACCAGCAGAGTGTCAAGTCGGTCATGCGGGCGGCCGGGGCGGGCCGCCTGCGGGGCGTCATCGGCCCTGTGGCCGGTATCCTCACGGTCGAAAAGGGCTACGAGACCGCCATCGAGACCGCGCTTGGCTTTGCGCTGCAGAACATCGTGGTCGAGGATCAGGGCTGTGCCCGCGCGGCCATCGGTTTTTTGAAGGATGAGCGCGCCGGGCGCGCTACCTTCCTGCCGCTGGACACCGTGCAGGGCACCCGCTTTACGGGCCGATTGACCGGCACGGCAGAGGTTGCCGCCGACCTTGTCAAAGCAGACCCGAAATATCAGCATATCATCGACAATCTTCTCGGCCGCATCATCGTGGTCGAGGATCTGACCGAGGCCTCCGCCGTGGCGCGGAGCCTCGGCTACCGCAACCGCATCGTCACGCTGGACGGACAGGTCATCAACGCCGGCGGCTCTTTCACCGGCGGCTCCACCGCCCGCAGTGTCGGCGTGTTCAGCCGCAAGCAGGAGCTGGACGAGCTGCGCAGCAGGCTGACCAAGCTGGAAGCCCGCCGCGCCGAGGCCGAAAAGGAGCTGGCCGCCCGCAAGGCGGAGGTCGATAACCTCTCCGCCCAGCTGGCCGGTGCCGAGGGCGAGGGCATGAACGCCGCGACCGAGCATGTCCGCGCCGGGCTGGAGGTGGAGCGCCTGACGAAGGCCGCCGCCCAGAACGAGGAGACGGCCCGCAATATTGAGCAGGAGATCGCCGCCCAGCAGGCCGCCGTGACCCAGAACGAGACCGCCCGCGCCGAGGCTGAAAAGGCACAGGCCGACGCCGAAGCCGAGATGGCAAAGTACACGGCCGAGCTGGCAGCACTGGGCGAAAGCACCGGCAGCCTGACCGCCGAGCGGGAGCGCATCACGACAGAGCTGTCCGAAAAGCAGCTGCAGCGTCTGGCCGATGAAAAGGACATCGGCCTGCACGAGGCTGCGCTGCAGGGCCTGCAGAGCCGCACCGGCGAGGCCGAGGCCCGCGCCCGCGAGCTGCAGACCGTTATTGAGGCTGCTAAGGCAAAGATCGAGGCCAACGCCCTGAAAATTGCTGAGATGGAGCGCACCCGCGGCGACAACCTGCAGAAAATCGCCGCCGCCGAGCAGACCATCCGCACCGCAAACGCGGCCCGCATGGAGAAGGAGGCCGCCGTTGAAAAGCTGAACCGCGACAATCGCGCCCTGACCGATGAGCGCGAGCGGATGAGCGGCGAGATGGCCCGCCTGGCCGAGAGCCGCACCGCCGCCGAGACCGAGCTGAACGATACCAACAGCAAGCTGTGGGAGGAGTACCAGCTGACCGAGGGCGAGGCCCGCAGCCATTGCGTACCGTTTGAGAGCCTGACTGAGCTGCGCCGCAGCGTGGCCGAGGTCCGCAGCAAGATCCGCGGTCTGGGCAATGTCAATGTGGGCGCCATCGACGAGTACAAGGAGGTCAAGGAGCGCTACGACTTCCTCAAGGCGCAGGTCACCGATGTCGAAAAGGCAAAGTCCGAGCTGACAAAGATGATCGCCGAGCTGTGCAGCGAGATGGAGGAGCTGTTCACAACAAGCTTCAAGCAGATCAACACCCACTTCCAGCAGATCTTCAAGGAGCTGTTCGGCGGCGGACATGCACGGCTGTATCTGTCGGACGAGGCGAATGTGCTGGAATCCGGCATCGAGATCGAGGTCTCGCCCCCCGGCAAGGTCATCAAGAATCTGAGCGCGCTTTCCGGCGGCGAGCAGGCGCTGGTCGCAATTTCGATCTATTTCGCCATTCTGAATGTCAACCCGGCACCGTTCTGCTTCCTCGATGAGATCGAGGCGGCGCTGGACGATGTGAATGTGGCGCGCTACGCGCAGTATCTGCGCCGCATGACCGATAACACCCAGTTTATCGTCATCACCCACCGCCGCGGCACAATGGAGGCCGCCGATGTCCTCTACGGCGTCACGATGCAGGAGGACGGCGTCTCCAAGATTTTGCGCCTTGATCTGGATAAGGTGAACGCGGAACTGATTACCTAATGTACCCCTGCAGAGCGGCAATTTCAAAAAGCAGAAGGAGGGCCAGCTATGGGCTTTTTCAACTTTTTCAAACGCGATATTACGGAAGAGGAGTTTCAGGAGCAGCAAAAGGTCAAGCGCGGTCTGGAAAAGACCCGCACCGGCTTTTTCCAGAGCATCGTCAATACGCTGACCAACGCGCAGATCGATGACGACCTGTATGACCGGCTGGAGGAGCAGCTTATTCTGGCCGACGTCGGCCCCGCCTGCGCCGTGCGACTTGTGGATGAACTGCACGATCAGGTCGAGGAGAAGCACCTCAAGACCGGGCAGGAGGCGCTGGACGCCCTGCGCGGCATCATCTGTCAGGAGCTGACCCCCCGCTACCCGATGGAGCTGGACGGCAAGCCTGCCGTCATTCTGGTCATCGGCGTCAACGGTGTGGGCAAGACGACCACGATCGCCAAGCTGGCAAGCCTGTACAAAAAGCAGGGCCGCCGCGTCATGCTGGCAGCGGGCGATACCTTCCGCGCTGCCGCCAGTGAGCAGCTTGAGCTTTGGGCCGAGCGGGCGGAGGTGCCGCTGGTGCAGGCCGGCATGGGCGCCGACCCGGCCGCCGTCATTTTTGACGCGGTCAAGAGCGCCACGGCCCGCGGCTATGACATGGTCATTGCCGACACCGCAGGCCGCCTGCACAACAAAAAGGGCCTGATGGACGAGCTGTCCAAGATCTCCCGCAGCGTCAAAAAGGCCAGCCCCGAGGCCAGTCTGGAGGTGCTGCTGGTGCTGGACGCCATCACCGGCCAGAACGCCATCAGCCAGGCGCGGGAGTTCTGCAAGGCCGCGGATGCCACCGGCATCATCCTGACCAAGCTGGACGGCACCGCCAAGGGCGGCTGCGTCGTGGCGGTCAAGCAGCGTCTGGGGCTGCCGGTGCGCTTTATCGGCGTGGGCGAGGGCATCGACGACCTGCTGCCCTTCACCCCGGAGGGCTTTGTGGAAGAGCTGCTCCCCCGGGAATGGAAGCATTAAAATAAAACCCTCTCACCGTTCCGTCCGCTTGCAGCGGCGCGGAAACGGAGCTCTCCCGAGAGGGCGGGCTTTGAAAGCGGAAGGAGTAACAAGATGAAAATTTGTGCAGCCACCGGCAATGCCGGAAAGCTCCGCGAGCTGCGCCGCATTCTGGAAGCGCAGGGACACGAGGTGGTCAGCCAGAAGGAGCTGGGCATCACCCTTGAGCCGGAGGAGACCGGCACCACCTTTGCGGAAAACGCCCTTATCAAGGCCGAGACCATCTGCAAAGCCAGCGGCCTGCCCACCATCGCCGATGACTCCGGCCTGTGCGTAGATGCGCTGGACGGCGCACCCGGCGTGTACAGCGCCCGTTACTGCGGCCACCACGGCGACGACGAAGCCAACAACGATAAGCTCTTGGCTGCCATGCAGGCGGTGCCTGCCGGGCAGCGGGGCGCAAAGTTCGTGTCGGCGGTGTGCTTCATCCTGCCGGATGGGCGGCACCTGACCTGCATGGGCGAGTGCCCGGGCAGCATCGCCTTTACGCGGCTGTGCGGCGACTACGGCTTTGGCTACGACCCGCTGTTCATCCCCGCCGACTGCGGCGTGGGCAAAACGGACAAGCGCCCCAACACCGAGAACCGCAGCTACGCCCAGCTGACCCCCGACGAAAAGGACGCCATCAGCCATCGCGGCAACGCGCTGGCAGCGCTGGAAAAGCAGCTGCCTGACTTTTTGGCAGAAAAATAAAACGATTTTAAATGGCCGTCGCGTTCGCTTTGGCCATCTTCAGAGGAAGAAAAATTTTAGATATGTGAATTGAAAATGACTGCGGTCATTTTCAATTCACCCTTTCACGGAAGAAGGACGCAAAGGCAACTGCGCTTGACCCAGGCAGCGGGTACTTTCTCTTCGGACACGAATCGGGCCATTCCATCGCCCGCCCTATTGCCCTGCGGGCAACAGGGTCCCACCCCAGCGGACGGTCCTCAGAGAAAATACCCGCCGCCTGCAACACATAATGTTATTTTATTGTAAAATAAAGGAGAAAAACTATGCTGACTAGCAAACAGCGCGCCATTCTGCGCGGCAAGGCAAATACCATGGACCCCGTTTACATCGTGGGTAAGGGCGAGATCGACGAGACTTTGATCCAGGGCGTCAAGGACTGTCTGGATGCCCGGGAGCTGATCAAGCTCAAGGTGCTGGAAAACAGCATGTACAACGCCCGCGAGGCCGCTACTAAGCTGGCCGAGGCCACCGGTGCAGACTGCGTGCAGGTCATCGGCTCCAAATTCGTGCTGTATCTGCAGAAGAAAAAGGACAGCGCCTACGCTGCCCTGCTGAAGTAAGATGAAGATCCTTCTCTATGGCGGCAGCTTTGACCCGCCCCATAACGGCCACCTGAACAACCTGCGTGCAGCGGCAGACCGCGTGCGCCCGGATAAGATCGTGGTGATGCCGGCAGGCACTTCCCCCTTTAAGCAGGGGACGAACGCCTCCGGTGCGCTGCGGCTGGAAATGTGCCGGTGCTTTGCGGCGCTGGCGCAGGAGCCGGGTATGCCGCCGCTGCAAGTGAGCGGCTGGGAGGTGGCGCAGGCCGCAGCGGGCAGCCGCAATTATACCGTGCTCACGCTGGAAATGCTGGCAAGGGAAAATCCGGGCGCTGTGCTGTACCTTGCCATTGGCAGCGATATGCTGCTCAGCTTTGAGGGCTGGCACCGCTGGCAGGATATCCTGCGCATTGCACGGGTGGTGGTCACCAGCCGGGATATCGGCGATGCACCGGCGCTGCACGCAAAGGCAAAGCAGCTGGACCCATCGGGCGGACGCATCCTGTTTGCCCCGGTGCAGGCGCTGCCCATGTCCAGCAGCCAGCTGCGGGCCCGGCTTGCCAACGGAGAAGAGTGTGAAGCCGAACTGCCGGAGGAAGTGCGCAGCGTTATCCGGCGGGAGGGGCTATACCGGAATACAGAAGGAAGTAGCAGATAAATGGATCTGAAACAGGCAAAGGAGCTTGTGCGCGGTCGCTTGAGCGATAAGCGCTACGAGCATACCATCAACGTGAAAAAAATGGCCGTCAAGCTGGCCAAGCACTACGGCACCGACCCGGAGCAGGCCGCACTGGCGGCGCTTTTGCACGATGCCGCCAAGGAATTGCCCAAGGACGAGATGCGCGCCATCATGCAGGCGAACCCGGAGTATGCGCAGGGGGGCGAAGCACGCCCCACGCCGGTGTGGCACGGCATCTGTGCCGCCATTCTGGCGCGTACCGAATGGGGCGTTACGGACGAAGCCGTGCTCAGCGCCATCGCCTGCCATACCGCAGGCAAGGCGGGCATGACCCAGCTGGATAAGATCCTGTATCTGGCTGATATGACCAGTGCCGAGCGGGACTGGCCCGGGGTGGAAAAGCTGCGCAAGCTGGAAATGAAGGACTTGGACGCCGCCATGCTGGCAGCGCTCAAGCAGACCAACGGCTTTGTGCTGTCCGAGGACAAGCCCCTTGACCCCGAGAGCAAGGCTGCCTACGAGGATATCTTAGCGCACAGCGGGCAGAATGAAGGGTGAAAAGCCGGACGCCGGTTAAAAATGGTTCCGGTCATCCCCGGATAAAACAATTGCAGATTTTGCCGTACCATGCTATACTGAAGGATATGACAGGTCTGCAAGTAAAAAAACTCTGCAGAGCAGTGAAAAGCTGGAGGATACAAAAAGCATGAGCCAGACGCCACGCCATATCAATACAGACCGCTCACTCAGCCGCCCGGATCAGGCGGCACGCGCCCCGCAGGCTGCCCCGGAGCAGAACACCCGCAGCAACGCCGGGGCACAGCACGCCGCCCCGCCCCGCCGCCCGACACAGCCCAATATGAACGGGAACGATGCACCGCGCCGCCGCAAAAAGAAGAAAAAGACCCCGCTGTGGCTGCCCTTTGCCATCGTGATGGGGGTGATCGCCGTGATCTCCGGTGTGGTGGTGTACGGTGTGAGCCTTGTGAACAAGGTAGAGGACAGCATCCGCCCGGCGGAAAGCGCCCCCTCCATCGTGCAGGAGATCCAGACCGCCGAGGAGTACAAGGGCGATGTGGTCAACATTCTGGTCTGCGGCATCGACTTTGAAGAGGGACGCTCTTACAGCGACGCCAGCTCCAACGACGGCATGACGGATATGATCCTGTACTGCCAGTTCGATATCAAGGGCGGTGCGCTGCGGATGCTGCAGATCCCCCGCAATACGCTGGTGACCACCCAGAACCGCAAACTTACCCTCTCCAACGGCAAGACCTATGCCGTTTCCAACTACCAGATCAACTCGGTGGCGCTTTCCAACGGCGGCAGCATTGCCGCGCTGGCAGATGTCATCTACGACCAGTACCACCTGCCCATCGACTACTATGTCACCATCGATATGCAGGCACTGGTGGAAATGGTGGATAACTTCGGCGGCATCGAGGTGTATATCCCCCGGGATATGTCCTACGGCGGCAGTAAGCTGCTGAAGGGCTACCGCAATCTGGACGGTGCTTCGGCAGAGTTCTTTGTGCGCTGCCGCCACGGCAACGGCTACGCAAACTCTGATATCGACCGTTTGAATATGCAGCGCTACTTCTACGCCGGTCTGTTCAAGCGCGCCCGGTCTATGGGCATCACCGATATCCTGAACCAGCTGCCGCTGGTGTTCAAGAACTATATCCACACGGATATGGATATCACCACCATTGCAAAGCTGCTGGCATCCTTCCTTAAAATTGACAGTTCCAATATCATTCTGGCGCAGACGCCGGTGTTCATGGGCGTGCCCAACGTGGGCAAGACCGACTCCTTTGCCGGCTACTCCTGCGTGGTGCCGGATGCCGGCTCCATCGCAAACCTGCTCAACCAGTATTTCTGCACCTACACCGGCCCGGTGGAGGTAAGTGACCTGCACATGGTCACCGACCAGTGGCCCCATGGCAGCGCATCCACCGATGCCAACGTGCAGTATATGGGACGCATCGATAAGGAATCCGACGACGCCATCCTCAGCGGCGATACCGACCTTTCCGGCGCTGTGACCACCGATGGTCAGGCAGCGGGCACCGGACAGTAACAACAGAAAACAACGCTCTGCACACCGGGTGCGGGCGTGTTCCGACAGAAGGGAGAAACACATGGATAATTTCAACGACAGCAAGGCGCTTGCCATTGAGATCGCCAAGATTTTGGACAAGAAGAAGGCACAGGATGTGCGGGTGCTCAAGGTGGAAAGCCTGACCGTCCTGACAGATTACTTCGTCATCGCCTCCGGTACCTCCACCACGCAGGTGGCATCTCTGGCCGACGAGGTGGAGTACGAGCTTTCGCAGAAGGGTCTGGAGCCTTACAGCACCGAGGGTCACGACACCAAGAACTGGGTGCTGCTGGATTACTCCAACGTCATCGTGCACGTCTTTGTGCCCAACAGCCGCGCTTACTATGATCTGGAGCACCTGTGGGCAGACGGCGAGCCGGTGGACATCTCGGAGTACCTGACCCCGGATAGCAGCATTGAATAATTAAGGCAAAAAGGTTTGCTTCTGGCAGAACCCGCTCCGTTATTGCGGCGCAATAGGGAAAGTTGGCAGAAAAGCTCCCCCCTCGGGGGAGCTGGCAGGGCGAATGCCCTGACTGAGAGGGTTTGTACCGGAAGTACCTTAAAAGCATACGCCCCCAAGCAACGGTATTTTGGTTAAAGTCTGGAGCTGATTACAAACATGAAGTATGATTACAAGGCTGTTGAAGCCAAGTGGCAGAAGGTGTGGGAGGACGAAAAGACCTTCCATGCTGAGATCGACCACAAAAAACCCAAGTTCTATGCCCTTGTGGAGTTCCCGTATCCCTCGGGTGCGGGCCTGCACGTCGGTCATCCCCGCAGCTACACCGCGCTGGACGTGGTAAGCCGCAAGCGCCGTAAAAACGGCTACAACGTGCTGTACCCCATGGGCTGGGATGCCTTCGGTCTGCCTACCGAGAACTTCGCCATGAAGAACCACATCCACCCGGCCATCGTTACCAAGAGCAACGTGGATCATTTCCGCAGCCAGCTCAAGGCGCTGGGCTTCTCTTTTGACTGGGATCGTGTCATTGATACTACCGACGAAGATTACTATAAATGGACCCAGTGGATTTTCCTGAAAATGTATGAGCATGGCCTGGTATTCAGAAGCAAGGCACTGGTAAATTACTGCCCGTCCTGTAAAGTCGTTCTTTCCAATGAGGACAGCCAGGGTGGACACTGCGATATCTGCCACAGCGAGGTTATCCAGAAATCCAAAGACGTATGGTACTTAAGAATTACCGAGTATGCAGACAAACTGCTGGAAGGTCTGGATCATGTAGATTATCCGGCAAACGTAAAACAGCAGCAGGTAAACTGGATTGGTAAATCTACCGGTGCATTTGTAGACTTTAAAGTAGACGGCGTTGATGAGCAGCTGGAGATCTATACCACCAGACCGGATACCCTGTTCGGTGTTACCTTCATGGTTATGGCTCCGGAGCATCCGCTGATTGATAAATATGCAGACCGCATTTCCAATATGGATGCAATTAAAGCATATCGCAGTGAGTGCGCGAAGAAAACAGAATTTGAACGTACTCAGCTGGTAAAAGATAAGACCGGTGTGAAGATTGAGGGCCTGGAGGCTGTTAATCCGGTTAATGGTAAGAAAATTCCGATCTTCATTGCAGATTATGTAATGATGGGTTATGGTACCGGAGCCATCATGGCAGTACCGGCACATGACCAGCGTGACTACGATTTTGCAAAGGCATTTAATATCGATATTATTGAGGTTATCAAGGGTGGCGACATCTCCAAGGAAGCTTATACCGGCGACGGTGAGATGGTGAACTCTGAGTTCCTTAATGGCTATACTAATAAGAAGGATTCCATCCAGAAGATGCTGGAAGAGCTGACCCGCCAGGGCATTGGCCGTGCAGGTGTTCAGTTCAAGATGAAAGACTGGGCATTCAACCGTCAGAGATACTGGGGTGAGCCAATCCCGCTTATCCATTGCCCGAAATGTGGTGTTGTAGCTGTTCC
>OGIV01001768.1_pt1 | contig 12027 bp, 8 predicted proteins | sample 1571861 | NCBI WGS metagenome assembly OGIV01 (sample SAMEA2582099, study PRJEB24529) | metagenome | biome: Human gut stool | place: China | collected 2011 | reverse complement strand
CCATCAAGACCATTGTGGAGGACCCCGAGATCGGTGCCATCTACAAGGGCAAGGTGACCCGCCTGATGAACTTTGGTGCCTTTGTGGAGATCGCCCCGGGCAAGGAAGGCCTTGTGCACATCTCCAAGCTGGACACCAAGCGCGTGGAGCGGGTAGAGGACGTGGTCGCTGTGGGCGATGCCATTGTGGTCAAGGTGACCGACATCGACCAGCAGGGCCGCATCAACCTGAGCCGCCGCGACGCTATTCTGGCACTGGAAGCCAAAAAGGCCGCCCAGCAGCAGTAAAAACATAATACAGACTGCATAAAATGAGAGCCGCTGTACGTTTTGTACAGCGGCTCTTTTGCGTGGGGAACCCTCTCAGGCTTACTGTGTTCGCCAGCTCCACCGAAAGGGGAAGCTTTTTGCACGCCTGCAAGCTTAGCGCGAAAGCCGGAAGGGGTGTTCCGCCGCAGCGCCGCGCTTCCGTAGGAAGCAGGCGCTGCAAATGCAGTTCCCGGCTACGACCCCTCCTGTGAAAAAAGCGTCTGTCGCGCTCCGCAGAGTGCGATAGACGCGAAAATTTAAAATAATCTTTCCGCTGAACATGGCCAGAACGCAGCGGAGGCCATTCAAAATTGTGCCGTGCCCGGCAGGGGAGAGAACACAAAAAGCTCCCCCTTCGGGGGAGCTGGCATCGAGCAAAGCGAGATGCCTGAGAGGGTTCGTGCCAAAACCCCACCCGTGAAAAGGCAATTCTGGAAAATCCGCAGATTTTCCAGAATTGCAAATTTAAAAATATATTTTCCGCTGATTATGCGCAGAGCAACGCGGAGCGCATTCAAAATCGTGCTGTGCCCGGCAGGGGAAAGGGCACAAAAAAAATGCTCCCCCTTGCGGGGGAGCAAATTCGGCACACAACGCCAAACTATGCCGAATAGAAAGGAGTGCGGGGTCAGTTTTCCTTTTTGCCCTGACGGTTCAGCACCCAGCCGATGGCAAACAGCAGCACACCGCTGCAAGCCAGTACCGGCACGGGCCAGTTCAACTGGCCGGTCTGGGGCAGAACAGGCTTATCCGGGTTGGAAGGGGAGACCGGGTTATCCGGGTTCCCGGGGCTTACCGGGTTGTCCGGGTTACCGGGACTTACCGGGTTATCAGGGCTGTCCGGGCTTACCGGCGTGTCGGGATTATCCGGCTGCTCCGGAGTATCGGGTGTGTCCGGTGTGTCGGGCGTATCCGGCGGCGTGTCAGGCACATCCGGTGTGTCGGGGATGTCCGGCGTTTCCGGAATGGTGGCACCTACCTTGGGGGTGGCGTCCACATCGTAGATCCAGTTGTCGCCATCGGGCATGGGGATGGACACAAGGAAGGGCTTGATGGCCTCGTAGCCGTGGGATGCCTCGGTCTGCACGACCAAGTACAGACCCTGCGGCAGCTTGGTAATGTCGGCGTAGCCCTCTTCGTTCACGTCCTGCTGGGCGGCAATGGCGGGCACTGCGGGCAGATACTTTACCAGCTGGTCAGCCAGTGTGCTGTCGGAAAGGTCGCCCAGCACCACACCGCAGCCCGCAAAATCGCCGGTATAGTCAAAGTACAGGTTGCCGTTGGTGCGCTTGACCGAGGCCACCTGATACAGGGTCAGCTCGCCGCCGCGCAGGGGCACATCGTTGTGGGTGTCGTACAGACGGACGTGGAGCGAACCCAGACGCCCCAGCACAATGTTGGCACTGGTGGCAAAGGCCGGCAGGGCGCAGCATACCACAAGGCACATAGCCAGCAGCACAGCCGCCAGACGATGACGCAGATCAATGCTTTTCATGTTCTTCACCTCTCGTTTTCTTGGGTTTGCGTGTAGAAAGCAGCATACCGATCAGCAAGATCAGCAGCATGGGCAGCGCCATAATGGGCGCAACGATGATAGGTTCAATTTTAAGCGCTTCGGCGGTAACGCGGAGGTGCTTGTACTGATCCGGGGTCTCCACGCGGCGGCCGCGCACCAGCAGGCGATGGGTGTTGATGCCGTAGGGGGTGCAGGTCATCAGGGTGACGTAGTCCTTGCCTTCGGCGATCTTCAGCTCGTCGGTCTCGGTGGGCAGCACGATGGAAATTTTGTCCACCTCGTAGGTGAGCACCCGGTCCAGCACGGTGATGGTAAAGGTATCGCCCACTTCCAGCTGGTCGAGGTTGGTAAATAGCTTTGCGCTGGGCAGGCCGCGGTGCGCCGAGATGACCGCGTGGGTGGACGCGCCGCCCACCGGCAGGCTGGTGCCCTCTAGGTGGCCTGCGGCGATCTGCAGCACGCTGTCGCCGGTGCCGTGGTAGATGGGCAGCTCCACGCCGATTTTGGAGATGGTGATGTAACCCATAATGCCCGTGCCGGTAATATCCAGCGTTTCGTTGTAGCCGGTAAGCTGATCCGGGCGGTAAAGGGCGTTTTCGTTGGCGGCCACCTGTGCGTTAAAGGCATCGGCGGCGTCAAAGTAGGCGCTGTAATCCGCATCGGTCATGTTGTCCACGTCCTGCGCGTAGCTTGCCACCGCGCGGGACTGGTTGCGCTGGTTGACGTAATCGCTGATGGTGGGGTATAACATCACGGATAGACCCACGAAAAAGACGAGGATCAGTATAATGGTGCTTTTGTTCTTTTTCATGGGCTACTCCCTAACGTTATAGTTTCAGGATCAGAGCAGGGGGCCTTGCGGCCCCGCTCTGTGCCGGGGAAAAGGAGAGCTTAGCGGTTCTCCATGCGCTTTTTGGTAATGAGCAGAACAGCTGCTGCAACCATCAGGCCGCCGCCAACAACGTAGAAGATGGTGGTGCCGATGCCGCCGGTGCCGGGCAGGGTAGTGCCGCGGTTGTTGATAATCTGAGAAGTCAAAACACCAGTGTTAACATCACCAGAGAAGGTATCACCAGACAAGGTAATCAGAACGGGGGCATCAGCAGTTTCGCTATGTGTAGCAGTGACGGTGAAAAGCAACTCTGCCATAGTGTTATAACCAGCAGGAGTTACAACCTCAACCAGTTTGTAATCGCCATCATCAATACCGTTCCACGCGAATTCCGTTACAGTTGTAGCGTTATCGATGGTATAGGTGCCATCGGAATTTTTAGTAGCATTCACAACACCCTTGGATTCCCAAGTAAGGTTACCGCTGGAATCTTTGACATGTTTAAACAGTTCAAAAGCAGCACCGGGCAGTTTATTGAGATCAGGATCGACCTTATTAGCGTCTACTTTATAGGTAAAAACAATGTTTTTATCCGGGGCAGTTTTGCCGTAACCCTCGCCATTCGGGTTGTTGGAGAATATCAGATGAGCTTGGTTCGGGTTGCCGGTAGAACCAAGGACAGCAGTAGCATCCAGTTCAGCCTTGTACTCAACAGTGATTACAGAACTGTTGACAGCACCAAGAACCTTTACATCGGTAATCTCGATCTCCAGAGTTTTGGAGGGTGCATCCCAAGTGAGTTTATACTGGGTAGGGGTCAAAGTAGTAGTGTCGATTTTGACAGAAGCACTATCAGTGACATAAGTCAGATTTGTCATGGTATCGACAAACTTTACATAGTATTTATCGTAGTTGTCCAGCTTGCCCAGAGTAGCAGTCAACTTATAAGGAATAATATCGCCGATATCGTAGTCAGCAGAATCCTGCCAGTCAGATTCAACGCCGGTGGTATCATTGATGTCCTTGACCTTCTTCTCAAGGGTAGGAATGTCAGTCTTGACCTGAGGAGTTACCGTGGTTGCACTGCTTACTTTCAGCAAGCTCAGATTCTTTGCATCGTGCTTATCGGTAACATCAGTGGTATCGATGATCAGGTAATAACCAGCGCTCGGCAGGGGTACAGAACCAGTGCCAGTTGCCACAGCTGTGCCAGTAACGTGTTCGGCAGCGAATTTTGCAAAATCGGTCGCTAAACTAGGAGTACTGGAGAGTGCCTCAGCAACACCTTTTGCATCAGTGCAAGCGCTATAAGCGGTGTTGGCGGTTTTCAGAGCATTCAGGAAGTCAGGGTCTGTTACATTGGAACCCCATTTAACGTTTGACAGGGTGCCCTCATTAAGATCACCGGCGAAAATCTGATAAGCTTCAAAAGTGTGGCTTGAGATGTCTACTGCCGCAAACGCCGGGATAGCCATGGCGCAAACCATAGCAACTGCCAGCAGCGCAGCCATGAGTTTTTTCATTGCTTTCTTCATGGAGAAAAGCTCCTTTCTTTTCTCTGCCCCTTGCCGCCCCTGCATTTTGTGCAGGGGGGGGGGAGGGGTGTGGTTTTTGTTCGGTTTATCGCGTAAACCTTGCGCTGGGCGGGCGGGGCACAGGCCCCGGCCAGCCAGCAGGGAAGACTTGCAGTTTAGTCATCTGCCCTCCCTTCGCGTCTGCGCTTATGGTGGATAATGGTATAGGCCAGCGCAGACAGCATCATTGTGCCGCCCACGGCTGTAAACGGTAGTGTACCGGTGCCACCGGTAGAGGGGAGCTCGTAGCCAACGATCTCCTTGTTGGTCAGCGTAAGCAGACCGCCGTTTTCAACACCCTTCGTGTTGCTTTCGCTGTAGGTCACGTCGTACTTGTCGCCGGTAGAAGCTTCCTTGATATAGTAGAAGTAACCTTCTTTCACGTCCTTGAAAACGTAGGTCCAGTGGTTCGTTTTGTTAAGAGTAATGGTGTCTACGCGTTCGGCACTGTCTTTGCTGCCGCCGCTCTTAGCATAACGATACAGCTCCACCGTGACATTAGTATCCGGAGTTTTAGCCTCGGAAAGCGTTAAGCCGTCCTTGTCCTGCCAGAACTTCTGGATGGTCAGCCAAGTACGTGTATTCTTCACGCTGTAGTTCTTTTGCTGACCGCCGGTTACGATCACAACCTTACTTTGATCCAAACCTTCGGGTTTTGTAGTTGCCTTCCAAGCATCGTTGGCGGTTTCGTTGCTATCCATGTCTGCAAAGATGACATACACAGTGGATTCGGCCTCTGTACCCTTTTGGTAGCCTGCAGGCGGCTCGGTTTCGACAAGCCTGTAGAGCGTATCAGGCTCGATCGTGAAGTGCCCGCCGGTGCTACCGTCTTTCACGTTATCACCAAGGTAAAGGGTGATCTCGCCGTTTTTATCGGTGATATGCTCAGACTGACCATCCTGACCATCATGATCGACGAAAGCTGTCCCATTATAGTAAGAGAGTGTGAACTTTGCACCCTGCAAGCGTGTGGACGAGTTCAGACTATCGACCTTATACAGTGTGAACTGACTGCGAGAAACCGAACCACTGGCTTCAAGTCTGGTAACTTGCGTGTTGCTGCTTGCGTGGTGATTACCTGTAAGCTCTGCCTTATTCGAAAGGGTCACGTTATCGTTGGAATCCACCACATAATCGTACTTTAATACATAACCGTGAGAATCGTCCAGCGTGAACGTCATGGTATGGGTGTCATAACCAGTGCTGCTGTCTGTGGTACGCTTATAGACCATGCCATAGCTTGTAGTCTCCAGCGGCTGGCTAACACCCTCTTTATAGGGATAATCGTACAGCTTTACGCTGTCCATATCCAGATGCGCCGTAACATTCTTATCTTGCACAGCCAGCGTATCGGTCAGGGTCACTGTGTCGCCGTCTTTCAACAGGTCGGTGTAAGCGGGGTTGATATCCAGACTGTAATGCACAACATGCTGACCGGTTTTGTTGCCGTTTTTATCTTCAAGTGCTTCATACGTTGCACTCTTGGTCAGGTATTCAAGATCACGTTTTAAGGTAATGGTAGCCTTAGCTTCATTGTCACCCCACTTTGCCGTATTGGTGTAGGTTTCGGTTACGGTTTTCGGGCTCTCCCACTTGGGGTCCGTAACAGTTGCCGCGTAGCGGACAAGGAGGTGCGTCAATCTGCTGCCTTCAGGCTTACTAAGCTCATATTTGACTCGCGAGTCGTCGAGGTTTTTGAACTTAAAAGTAACGTTCTGACCAGTGCAGGTGACTTCAAAATTTTTCGAATCACCGAACGTGAAATTGCCATGTCCATTCTGCTGGCACCAATTACTCCAGCCAAAGAAGCCCTTGGCACTGCCTTCCTCAAAAGTAAGTCCGTTGGGGAGAGTATCGGTTACCGTAACGGTGTAGTTTCCGTACTTGTCCGGGGAAAACTCCTTCAAGCTGGAGACATCCAGAACAAGCTCGTAGTATACTTCCATGCCGGACTTATAGTTCCCGGTTGCAGTGGACTGGTAGTTCGAACTGCGACTACCGTAGTAAGGATGAGTATCGCTGTTGTTTGTGGATACACCCTTAGTAAGACCGGTTTTATCTGTGTTCTTTTTATAATAATACCAGGTGTCATTATTATAGATATAGAATTCTGCACCTGCCGGAACTTTCGTGGTGTCTACGTGCGTAGAATAGCCGGCAACGTTCATGCTCTTGACAGGGGAAGTACCGGTGTACGAACCGTTGTTCTTCAGGCGGATGATAAAGGTGTGCACCTTGTCGGTGCCGTTCGTAGCAGAAATTTTGGTGTAGCCGGCAGCTAGGTTCGCGTCACCGAAGGATTCGGCATAGTAATCGATCTCAACAGTAATGCCGGCGTCTTTAGCAGAAAGCGTTTTGTTGTCTGCGTTTGTAAAAGTCAGGCTGTCGCGGATCGCCTGATCCAGCTCCGAAGCAATACCATAGTGCTCGCCATACGTAGGTTTTTTGATCTGGTCAACAAAGGTATACTCAGTCCAGGTATTGGGCACAGCGGAAGAAAGCTTCCATCCCGCAGTGTACTGATTTTCACCGGTAGCGGTCAGGCTGCCATTGGTGGATTTGTTAAAGTTCCAGCTGCGGTCGTACGAAGATACGTCCTTTCCGGTAGTGTAGTCCTTACCATTTGTTGTGATGGTGGAGTCATTATGCACCGTTACCTGCTTGCCATCAGTGCTGGCTGGCACGGACGTTACATAGGTGAATTTATACTCCATGCCGTAGGCATCCTGATTAAAGGTATACTCAAAACCATCTCCATTAGTGTTAGCAGGAATTGCACTGTCAATGATCGAAGTGGTCCAGCTGCCATCTTTGTCGCGGACTTGTTCCAGCTTGATATTGCCTTGGATCTTGGAACCCTCAGTAGTAATTTTGTCTACGACCTTAGAACCCTTCAGGTTTTGTCCGTAAGGATTCTTGACGACCACAGTCCATGTTATGGTGTTGGTGTCGGGATCGTAAGAACCGTTTTTCCAGATACGGTCTTCAAACTTAGTCGTCCACCACTTCCAATCATTTTCGTTGTTGGAACGCGCTTTATTTTTGAACTCAACGTAACCGGCACCTGTAGCAGTGTTTTTGATTATCTTAACGCGATAGGTCAGCCGATAACTCTCGCCGGGGGCTAATGTTTTCAGCTCTGTAATATGGAAGCTATCAGCGCTAATAGCGTTTTTATAGCCCGTTACTTCGCTCTCAGAGTTGCTTGCATCGATCTTGACCAGCTTAAAGCTGCTTTGGACGTATTCGCCCGCAATCGTGTCGTTGTTTTGGAGCTCGTCCAGAATTTCAATGGGCTGAGACCAGCCATCCTTAGAGGAAACTGTGACAGTGTAATCAATATAGGTAGTGCCGTCACTATCCACAACGGGGCTAGAGCCCGTCTTTTTAATAGCCAGATCGCGCGGCAGCTTGACGATGAGATCCAGCCCGGTCGGGAAGCGGATCTCAGTGCTTTCAGCACCGCCAACAGTGGAAACTTCGGCTTCAAAATCGAATTGCCCGGTAAAAGGCTTAGCGATATCATACTCTGCGTTGAAATTAAGCTTGACGGTACCATCTGTCTCAACTACACCGGTACCAACTTGCTTATTGTTATCGCTTTTATCGATCAGCTTGAAATCTTTCTTTTCAGACAATTGAATGCCCTCAGGAAGGCGATAGGTCAGGGTTTTAGGAGTAAGATTCTCAAGGCCTTTTTCAGGAATCTTGAAAGTGTAGTTCAGAATAAGCTTATCTCCGTCCTTCAGTGTAATAGGATCTCCCTGCGTGAGGATATTTGAACCCTGTTTTACAGTGATACCGGTAATACCGCCCTTATTCGTATCCTTGGGCGTTTCATCAAAGTAATCAATGTATGGCGATGTCTTAGACGTGCTTACGGTCATGGGCTCACCCGCCAGCGTAAGCATATCGGGTGCTTGCAGTGCGCCGTCAACAGCAGAGGAGAGCATCTCGTCTGCGTACTGGGCATAGGCAACACTCACCACGCCCAGAACCTCGGCGGTGGAAAGGGTGACTTCGGCCACCTTGCCGTCCACATCGCCGGAGATAACGGTCAGCGTGTTCTCGTCTGCTTCGCTCACGATGCCCACGGTCTCCACGGGTTCAGCATCGGTCACGGTAGTGGTCTGCGGCTCGGCAGCAGGGGAGACTACGCTGGGTACAGCGGTGTCGGTGGAATCGGGAGTGGTCACACTGTCGGTGGTGGGAGCGTCCTCGGCGGCAGGGGCGGTATCCAGCGCAGCAGTGCCGGATTCCTCAGGCTCTGCGCCGTTCTCGCCCTCGGCGTCCATGTTGAACAGGTCGTCCAGACCGTCCGCTGCACCGTCGGCGCTGCTGTCCACAGCCACGGTGCGGGTGACGTACTTATTATAAATAACAATGTCGCCCACATCGGCGGTGCTGCCGTCCTCGCCGTCCAGCAGCCATTCCATGTCGCTCATGGAGCTGCGCAGGGCAAGCACGCTGGCCTCCTGCGGGATGGCGCTCTGGGGGATACCGGCATACTTCAGGCAGTAAGAGAGGAACATCACGTCCCACTCGCCGTAGGGGTTGCCGTAGGACTGGCCGTAGCGGGAGTAGTAGCGCAGGGTCACGCCGTCCGCGGGGTCGATCTCAAAGTTTTTCTCGCTCTGCTCGTAGCCCAGCTGGGTTTTTGCCACGCTGACCAGATCCTCGGCCCAGTTGCCGGAGATCACGGCCTCGGCGTTGGCGGCCTGCCACTCCTCGGGGGTCTCAAGGTCAGCGGAGGTGTCGCTCAGGCAGGCTACGGTGTGCTGATGCTCCGGCAGGGGGCAGGTGAGCACTTCCTCGTAGCAGGCGTCGGTGTGGTGGTGGTAGATGGGCTCCACGGTGTCCACCATCGGTGCCAGCGCCACGGGCTCGGCCACAGCCATAGCCGCCAACTCGGCGCTCTGGGTGGGCTCCACTACCTGCTCCACAAGCTCGCCGTCCTGCAGGCCGCAGGTCAACTCGTACTCGGTGGTATAGCAGCTTTCGTCGTGGGTATGCTCAAATTTGTCGCAGATCAGGCTGCCGTCCTCGGGGTCAAAGCAGTCGTCACCGTGGACGTGCTCTTCCTCCATGCAGGTCAGGGTCTGCACCTCGGTGTAGCAGTCGTCGGTGTGCTCGTGGGGCACAAACTCGATCTGCGGCTCCAGCGACAGCGGCGCGGGCTCTTCCTCAATGGTGGGCTGGCTGGTCGCAGCAGCGGCGGTGGCCACCTCGTCCGCGTTTTCAAGCTCGCCTTCCTCGTAACCGCAGGTGAGCACCTTGGTGTAGCAATCCGCCGTGTGAGTGTGCTCCTCCTCGCCGCACTGGTACTGCGCGGTCATCGAGATGCCCACGCCATGCAACTGCCAGTTGACGAACAGGGTGGTGATCATGGCAAGCGCCAGCACGAATGCGGTGTAGCGCCGCAGGGTGTGCCGGTTCTCGCGGAACCGCTCCATGTACGTTTTAAGGATGTCGTTCATAACGGAATACCTCCTCCCGGGGTCAGTGGATCAACGAAAAGCTGGACAGGGGCCATACCCTCAAGAACACCCTGCCCACGATCTGGCTTTTTTCAACGCAGCCTATCACGCTGCTGCGGCTGTCGATGGATGTGGCGCGGTGGTCGCCCAGCACGAAGTAGCGGTTTTCCGGCACCTGATAGGGGAACCGGATGTCGCATTCGCCCACCGTCAGCGTGTCCACATAGGGTTCATCCAGCGCCACGCCGTTTACCGAGACAACGCCGTTCACGTCCATATCGATCACATCACCGGGCTGCCCGATGATGCGCTTGAGCAGCAGCTTGTTCTGCCAGTAAAACCCGCATAACTCACCGTTTTCAATGTGGTTGGATTTTACCAGCAGGATAATGTCCTTGTCATTCAACGTAGGGTTCATGCTGTCGCCGGAGACCTGAAGCACCGGCAGAAACAGCGTAGCCAGCAGCACGGCTGCTGCGGCCACCACCACCAGAATATAGATCGTACTGCGCAGCACCCGCTGGTAGCGGCTCTGGTACGCAAGACGCTCACGTTCTGCGGCCACTTCCTCGGTGGAAGGGATGGAAGCGAACCGGATATCGCGTTTTTTCATGTTTCCTCCGAAGGCAGGCCGTCGGTGCTGCGGTACTGGTCCAGCAGCTCGTTGGCCTTGCGGTCAAATGCCTGCCAGCGCTGCTGCACCTCCTGCTCGGCGCGCTCCACCATGGCCTTGCAGTCAGCCTCGGTCTGGGTGCGCTTTTGCGCGGCGGCGGCGGTCATGGCGTCGCATTCCTGCTGCGCCTGCGCCTTCAGGCTGTCGGCGTCTGCCTGTGCCTGTTCCAGAATGCGTTTGGCCTCGCTGCGCGCCTGCGAAAGGGTGTTGGCGGCGGTGGCGTTGGTGTCCGCAAGGCTGGCCTGCACCGAGTGCAGATAGTCATCGGCGGCGGCCTGCGCGGCGGCGAACACGTTGTTCAGCTCCAGCGCGGCCTGCGCGATGGAACCGGCGCTTTCCAGCCGGAGCTGCCGGTCCTGCAGCTGCGCGGTGAGCGCGGCGTTCTGCGCCTTGAGCTGGTCCTCGCTCTGTTTCAGCGCATAGATGATCTCTATCAATTCAGCGCGGTGCATCCGCCGCAGTTCACGATCTGCCATTTACGTACAAACTCCCAAATGTAAGATGACGAAATTTCTTTCGAAAATTCCGAAAAAACTTAAAGAAAATGCCTGAAAAATCGCTTGCCGCCGCGCGATTTGCGCGACCAGAGAGGTCTTTTATAAACTACTTTATTCTAACACATCCCCTGTAACAACAATATAACAAATCAGACACAAAATCAAGAGGTAAAGCCCAAAAAAATATCGCAAATTGTTCTGTTTTGTGTGTAAAATACCCAAAAATAAGGTAATATACCGCAGAATTGTTAAAATTTCCCTTCATAATTCTGGAGCGTGAAGTTCTGCGCGGTAATGCACTAAATTGCTGCGCCTACGAAAAACGGGAGCCGCACTTTTTCGAAAAAAGCGCGGCTCCCGTATCCAGACTTTGGGGTGATCCTTTTACTTGCCGAAGCTGCCCAGCAGGCTGTTCAGCGATACAAAGGACTGGTAGATGACGTTGACGTTATTGATGATGGAACTTGCACCGGAGAAGATGCGGGCGATGTAGTTGAACACCTTGCCAACGTCCAGGAAGGCCTGATAAGCGTTGTTGGCACCGCCGTCCAGATAGGTCATCTCTTCGGCTTCGATGGCGGAATAGCTGGCGGGCATTTTCATGGTAGAAGTAGTCATGGTAAGATCCCTTTCTTCAATGGTATCATTGCGTTTACAGCAGTGTTCAGAACATGGTGGCGACCAGCAGGGTGGTAAGCAGGGCACCGGCTACAAGTGCAGGCCCTACATACTTTCGCCACTGGGTGGTGGCGGGTGGGGTGGTAGGCTGCGGCACAGTGGTGCCGACCTTGGCAGTCCAGTGAGCGTAGATGGTAGCATCGGAGGTGAACACGGTGGAGGTGGTCACCTTGCTGCCGCCCACTGGCTCGGTGTACCAGCCGTCAAAGGTGTAGCCCGTCATGGTAGGCTGCTCGGGCGTGCTCTCCAGCTTGCCGGACAGGTTCGTGTAGGTGACCACAGTAGAGCAGATACCGCCTTGGGCATCCATACCAATGGCGTACACGTTCTCTTCCTTTTTGCTCCCTGAAGTTTTGTCGGCAGCAAATGCAGCCGGCAGTGCGCAGCACAGCAGCGTGAACAGGCAAAGCCCGACCACCAGCGTTTTCAGGAATTTTTTCATGAGATCCCTCGCTTTCCTTCACAAAGATGG
>OGIV01001764.1_pt1 | contig 12044 bp, 9 predicted proteins | sample 1571861 | NCBI WGS metagenome assembly OGIV01 (sample SAMEA2582099, study PRJEB24529) | metagenome | biome: Human gut stool | place: China | collected 2011 | reverse complement strand
GTCGCCGTATGCCCTGCAATGAACAGCAATATGTGGGCCAAAGCAAGCACGCAGCGCAACATCAATCAGTTGAAAGTCGACGGCTTTGCCGTACTTGGCCCCGCGTGCGGGGAACTTGCCTGCGGCGTTTCAGGCGCAGGCCGCATGATCGAGCCTAAAGAAATCGCCGCACACGCCGCGCGCCTGCTTTCTCCGAAGATCCTGCAGGGTAAGCGCATCGTTGTCACGGCAGGGCCCACCTATGAAGCGCTGGACCCCGTGCGCGGCATCACCAACCGCAGCTCAGGCAAGCAGGGTTACGCCGTTGCGCAGGCCGCTTTTGAAGCCGGAGCCGATGTGACGCTTATTTCCGGCCCCACTTCTATCAAAGCCCCATACGGCGTCAAAGTCGTGCCAGTCGTTTCGGCAGAGGAAATGAACGAGGCCGTGCGCCGTGAGGCAACCGGCGCCGATGTCTTTGTGAGCGTCGCTGCCGTTGCCGACTGGCGTGCTCACACTGTCGCCGTTGAAAAAATCAAGAAGTCCGATGAACCGCCCACGTTAGAGCTCGTGGAAAATCCGGACATCCTCGCGCAGGCGGCACGAGAATTTCCCTCGCTTTACTGCGTCGGCTTTGCCGCCGAAACCGAAAACGTGCTTGAAAACGCTCGCGGTAAGCGCATCCGCAAGCACGCTCGCATGATCGTGGCAAACAACGCTCGTAGCGCCATCGGCTGCGACATGAACGAAGCGATGATCGTGACGGCCGACAAGGAAGTCGCCACGGGGCACGTGAGCAAAGACAAGCTTGCGCAGACCATCATCGAATGCATCGCCGAAGACCTCGCAAAGGAGGTGTAGATATGGCCTTCAAACTCAACGAAAAAACGCTTGATCCTCACAACGGCGACTACATCGCGTTTTTGAAGGAAATCGAAAAAGGCAACGCCAAGGTAAGCGGCCTAACCGTCTCCGTCAACAGCGACATGCCGGGCATGGTTACCGTGCGGCGCGCTAACGAATCCGATCAGGCTTCCTCGTCACCCGGTTTCATCGCCAAGAACAAGAACGCCATGCCTGCGCTGTTGCGCCTTGCGGGCAGCGTGATCGCGCTTTTCGGCGTGTTGTTCATCATTGCAGGCATGTCCGAGCCGAGCCTTCAAAATTTGATTCCCGTAGGAATGTTCGTAACATTCGGCGGTCTTGTTTGCGCGCTCTCACAGCATCAGAAGTTTGAGCGGCTCAAACGGCTTGAAAAGGCTGATTCATAACGATTTTTTTGCTGTTTCATACTGTCCCAAAACGTCCAAGGCTGTTCCACTTCGAGTCAAAACGTTTGTTTTGTTCCGTATCTCGGGTGCAGGAAAAGGACAAGGACAAGAATGCTTCACCTTCTGGAGAAACTTCCAGAAGGTTCCTTGTTTCTTAACCGGAGGTATAGCTAAGAAGCAATCGGATGTTTTTAAACTCAGCGATGGTAGCCATAACGTTGCCAGAGGTCTTTATCTCGAAGTGAAAAACAACGGCAGATCTCAAGTATGGTTGTACTTCACCAAAATCAACGGCAAGCGAAAATGTTTTGGCCTAGACAGTGCATTTGCAGTGCGTCTTCAACAGGCCCAGAACCTAGCCAATGAGTATCGAAGCAAAATTGCTCTTGGCATTGATCCAAAGCCAAAAAAATTGATGTAGGAGCCTCAAGTCATCTTGTTAAAGATGTTTACTTCGAGGCAATGGGAAACCGAAGAGTTACGCAGAATTCGAAAGGAAACTCCCTGGCAACAAATCTTCAAAAATTACATTGGGCCAGCACTAGGGAATAAAGACGCAGCCGATGTGATAAGTGAGGACATTCTTGCACTCCTGTCACCTCTTTAGCACACCCAAACACCGACTGCTAAGTTAATTAGACAGTGCTTAGAACTCGTTTTTCATTACGCTGCTCATAAAGGTTGGCGGCCCCGTGAGAATCCTGCGGCATGGAAGCACAATTTGGATATGGAACTGCCTTCATATGAGACCATCCACGTTACCGAACACTGGAAAGCTCCAACATTGAGGGAACTTCATACTGTGAGCTCATATCTGATGAATGGCTTTGTTTATGAAAAAATGGCGATGTTTGGAATTCTTACGGCATGTCGCAACACGGAGTTTCGTGAAGCCATGAGGGATGAGCCAGAAAGAACATCCTGTTCACAAAGTCCTGTCGCAGACAAATCTTTTCAAATGCGGACCAAAGCACTTCGCTTGCTGTGTCAAAGTCGTTGACTTCATCTTTGCTCTCGAGAAAAGCTTCAAGAAAAGCTAGGATTGCGAAATGCTCCTCCACGCTGTCACGGTTCTCCTCGCCCTTTTCCATCCGCTCAATCAAAGAACGCGTTTTGTCATCGAGCTCTCGCGTTTTGAGCGCTTTGTCGATTTCATCCGCTAAAAGCCAAAAGCGACGGCCTGAGTCCGGATCCGTAGCCTTCGCTGCAAAGCAACAGCTTTCGGGCAAAGCTCCGGCACAAGCAACCAAAACCTGCACGTCAACGGCTCGGTCGAAATCAACGTGCAAAACGCCGCGTACCCGAAGGTTGTACAACCAGCCCTCGGCTTCGCTCAGAACGGAGGCTTCCCAATTGAGATAGTCGTCAAGCGACCGGAGATTGGTTTTTTCCTCTTGGGTCGAATCCGCGCAAGCTCGTGCGCGAGCCTCGTCGGCAAGATCAAGCAATTCGCGCAAAGTTCCATAGGGGCATCGGCATTCTTTGGTGGTTCGGATGCGTAGCCTGATTGCAAGTTCGAGATCCGCTTTTTCGTTCTCTTTGCTCAGTTCAATATCAGACTCTTCGTACAACTTAGGCTTCCTTGTCAATCCAGATGATTTGTCCGACGAACTCGACGCCCTTGATCGAGTCGAGCTTTTCGTAGTGCGCGACAGAAAAGAAAAAGAGATAACCGCCCTTGACGAGTTCGGTGATGCGGCGCACGGCAAAGCGGCCGTTGATGCGAATCAGGTAAAAGCCTTCGCCCGCGTACCGTCCGCCGCTGATGTCCACCACGGCAAAAGCGCCTTCGGCGAAAGCAGAAACAAAGTTCGTGCCAATGCACCGATAGCCGCGCAGGACATGCTTTTCGCGTCCTGCCAAAACCCGGTGGGGGATTTCAACGGTCTCGCTCCACTGGAGGCCCTCGAAGTCAGCACTGCTCAATACCGGGACAACGATCGTTTTGCCCTCGCAGGAGTCGGATTTCCGAACAGGTAGAGGTGCAGGTGTCTGTCGCACGCTTTCTTGTACAGGACTTGCGACGGTTTCAGTTAAAACCGGCACAGCGGGCAGCTTCAGTTCCGACGCTGCGGGAATCTCCTTCTCAACGCTTGATACCTTCTTGGCTGAACCTAAGGGATCGGATTTGTTCTGTTCGAACAAAACAGCAGGCGAAGCATTGCCACCGAGTTTTTTACGGCGCATGATCAAAAGCCGCGCTCGAACCGTCGCCTGAGGTTCGGTTCGTTCCGTTGCTGTCTGAACCGACGGCACTGTTTTGAGTCGTTCCTGAGCGCGATCAGCCGCTTTTTGCTCCAAGGTGCCGTTCTTCACCACAACTTTTTCAAGTTCAAGAGCTAGAGCGGATTTCTGTACAGGCGCGTGCAGCTTTCGCTGTTCGGGTTCGTTTTTGATTTCCTGAACAATCGGCGGATTTTCCATATCCATCCAACCGCTGGGCAACCCAAGGCTGCGCTCGATTCGGTGCGAGAGCATTGTTTGACGGCTTCGCGTATAGCGGCTTCCGTCGTCGCGCTTGGTAAAAAATACGTCCTCAATGTCCGTGTCGCGCCTTGAACGGCCCATTTTGTGGTTGAGTTCACCGAAAGAACCGTATTGCTCAACCAAGCGTTGTATGTTGTTTCTGCGAATTTCCAGCAGATCGACCGATTCCAATTTCACTACCCCCGACGCAGCGCCTGTCCAAACAAAGAACGAAAAGGCTTGCCGCAGCCGAGAAAAAAAGAAAAAGGCCGCAGGCAATTTTTCGCTTGCGGCTCAATGTAGCGGGATTGCTTTTTCCATTACCCCCAAAAATTCGCTCGACGGACGAATTTTTTGGGAGGAAATCTTCAGCTTTTTCCAATTTCGAGCATTTTCAGTCTTTTACAGACTCCTTATTTTTCAGGGAGAAGAACAAAGTGTTGTAATTTATCCTAGGGTAAACACCCCCCCCAATCACTTTTTTTCATTCATTTCTTGGTAGTCAAAAGTCTTAGGTGCCATGATCGTCTCCGTCCTAAGGGACTTCCGCCGGATTGAGCTATGTCTTTGCAAGAGTCCATAGCTCATGTTCCGATCCGGCGGTTTTTGCAAAAACCAATTTTTTCCTTGCAGGTCTTGAATAAGACCAGGAGATAAAAATCATGAAAAAGACTTTGGCTGCTGTTGCAGTTCTCGGCGCTTTTGCCGGCTCCGCTCTCGCCGCTGACGTACAGCTCTACGGTATCGTTGATACCGGCGTTGGTTACAACCACGTTGACGTTGACGGTCTCGGCGACAAGCAGGATATTGACACCTTCCAGATGAAATCTGGTCAGGCTTCTGGTTCCCGCTGGGGCCTCAAGGGCACCGAAGATCTCGGCAACGGTCTAACGGTTGGCTTCATCCTTGAAGACGGTTTCAGTTCCGACACTGGTGCTGACAGCGCTCCCATGTTCAACCGTGAATCGAGCCTCTTCATCGAAGGCGGTTTCGGTAAGCTCGCTATGGGTCGTATGGGCTCCTTGAACAACGGCCAGTCTTCCTGGGCTAAGGTTGGCATGATCAATGCTTTTGGTACGTCTGATTGGGGCGACTACTCCGTTCAGGTCGGCAATGTGATGTCCACCGCTGCTCAGTGGGATAACATGGTTGCCTACCAGACGCCTGATTTCGCTGGCTTCAAGGTCTACGCTCAGTACGGCATGGGCAACACTGTGACCGATTACGACAGCGTTGAAAACGAATCCTCGAGCGATCGCTACTATGCCCTCGGTGCAACGTACAACAACGGCCCCTTCGCAGCCTACTTCGCTGTTGACTCCATCAACTACGCCAGCTGGGACAATAAGACTGGTACTGGCGAAGATATGGATGACAGCTTGACGGTCACGTTGGGCGGCAGCTATGACTTCGAAGCTGTCAAGGTTTATCTTGGCGCACAGTACTTCGACGAAGTCAAGCTTTCCAACTTTAAGGGCGTGATCAAGGCTGCCGGCGTTGGTCAGTCCAATAAGGTGAAGGGCTATGGTATCAGCCTCACTGGCGATGCTCCTGTTTTGGGCGGCAAGGCCATGTTCGGTATTGGCTATACCGATGCTGAATCTGCTGACAGCGAAGACAAGTCCGCTGACGTTGAACTTCAGCGTTATGTCGTGAGCGTTGGCTACGACTATCCGTTCAGCAAGCGCACCGACGTGTACGCTGTGGCTTCCTACATGCAGGATAGCTGGGAAGACAAGATGAACAAGGAAGATGCCGATCCGTCTGCATATACCTTCTACGTCGGCCTGCGTCACCGCTTCTAATCTGACAGCTCTTATTTGAGAGTCTTCAGATAATCGAACCCGCTTCGACTTCGGTTGAGGCGGGTTAAATTTTTATCGAGACCCCATTGGCCTCCGGAATCATCCGGGATCCACAACGTGAACATGGGGCTGACAGCCCTCCTACAGCCTAAAACCCATGTTGCGGTTTCAATGCGGTTAACTAACCGACCGAAACCCAGATTCCCTGTATGTTCACTATTGAGGCGACATTGCCAATTTCCAGAGGGCACGTATAATGCGCGTTCCTTTGGAAATACAAAAATTCGTTGTGCATTTTTGCTCGGTCTTGTACCGAGCTTTTTTTCGCCGAGACGTATGCAAAATAGAACCCCCGGCTCAGGGGAGAGACCGGAGGCAGAAAAAGGGAGTCATGGAGTGGGGATCCATTGCTCCCAATCAGACTTCAGCTACTTTTGTTTGATCGCTCGGTTAAAGGTTCGATTCTCAGTGATTACTTTGCTTCCTGAGCTGTTTCTTCTTCTTTTTCCTTGCGAACAAGGCTGACAACTTCGGCTCCCGTCACTTCGCTCAAGCGAAACAGCACGACGCGAGCACCCTGAAAGAGAAAGTTGCCGTCCTTCTTCGTTGCATCACCAAGAGCCTTAAAAAAGGCGTCGATCTGCGGATTCAACACATCGGCTTTTTCAGCATTGAACGGAACAACAACGGTGCGACCGCTTTTGAGGTGCACCGCGAGTTGCTGAATGATTTGCTGTGTCATTGAAATGTTCTCCTTTTTCATGATGATTTCTCCCTCTCTTTTTGTATATCACTAAAAAAAAGCCTCCGGCTCAAAGCAGATAATGAGACCGGAGGTAAAAAATGGGAGGAATGGAGCGGAGTCTCCCCCGCTCCTGATTGGACTTCTAGCTGCTTGGATTAGAACTTGATGCCGAGCTTGGCGCCAATACCGTGAGAGGTGATGTCGCTGCCGAAGGCACCGGTGTAGTTGATACCGATGGTGGCGTTCTTGCCGATAGCGGCGTCGAGACCAACACCAACCATACCCATACCAGACAGTTCTTCGCCCTTGATGGTGGCCGTACCGGCGTCACCCACAGTCATATCGGCGGAAGCTTCCTTGTCGCCGAAGAACTGCATGTAGCCGATGTCAGCACGAACCTTCATTGCCACGCTGCCGGCCGTAAACGGCAGTGCACCGCGGACACCGATGTTGGCCATACCAAGGTTCTGGTCATCAATTTCGGTCTTCATGTTGTAGCCGCCGGCGTTTTCCGTGAAGTCGTCAGCCGACACCTTCAACCAAGACAAACCGATGTACGGTTCAACCTGATAGGACTCGGTATTGAAGCCCTTGTAGCTGGCTTCGCCGAAGATCTGGAAGACCGTGGCGTTGTAGTCAATCGCGTTGCGCGTGACCTGATCCAGGAAGTTCAGGCTCTGCTTGCCTTCGCGATCCTGCGTGGTGTACGCAAAGCCGTAGGTCAGACCGAACTTCTCCCAGTCGTTTTCGCCGTACATACCGATATGGATGTCGTCGCTGTCCATGTCGCCGTCATTGCCGGCGTCAAAGTCCGTCTGGCCATAGCCGAAGAACACGCCGACCTTGTTGCCGTTGCCATAGGGCAGTTCGGCACCGATGAAGCCTGCGTAGTAGTCAACATCCATGTTGACGGAAGCGCCGCCGGCGTCAACATCGCCCCAGGAACCCATACCGGCAGCCCACAGCGTGGCACCGTTTTCGAGTTCAGCGCGCTGAGCTTCACCGTAGGCGTTAGCCTGATCCTTGATCATGCGACCCATAAGAGCCGTATTCACGATCGTGGCGTTCTGAGCAGCCAGATGGAAGTCGTTGGACAGAGAAGCCAGCGTGCCGCGGAGCTGATCCGCAGAAGCGGTCAACAAATCGCCCATGACAGCACTGCCTGCCGCGGCTTCAATCGCGGAACCGATTGCCGAAGCGTTGCTGCTGTTGCCAAACGAAGCAACCGTCTTGTCGCTCTTCTTCAGAGACGTGCTGATCGTGTTGCCGTCAATCGCCACTTCACCGCCGTCAAAGAGAGCGTAGTCGCTGTTGCCGACAAGTTTTGCACCTTCGCCGAGTTCAAGCTTGCCAACCGTTGCGGAAACATCAATGGATTCGGTCTCTCCCGTCCACAGAGACGTGAGCTGATCCTTGCTGAATCCAGCTGCCGTCACAGTTGCCGTGCCGTCGGCCTTCAGGGATTGAATGTTGATGCCGCTGTCGGCCAACGCCAGAGTCGAACCGTTTTCGAGAACAATGTTGGCATCGTCCGTCGTTTCGGTCGTACCCGTTACCGTCGTGGTAACCCAATCGTTCTCACCAGCGTGGGTCACGTCAAAGCTCTTGTGAAGCTCAACCGTTGCACCCTGCTTAACCGTCACATCGCCGGAACCGAAAGATTCCGTCATGCCGGCTACCGTACCGCCGTGGATTTCCGTACCGCCAGAATATTCGTTGACTGCCGTCATCGTGAGCTTGCCGTCGCCGCGCTTAATCAGCTTACCAACATAGCCCTGAGCTTCACGCTCTTCGATAGCAGCAAGACGCTTTTCCTTATATTGGAGTTCCCAACGCTCTTTATCAGTCAAGGTCGTCTTAGCCTTCAGTTCGGCAATACGGGGTTCAAGCGTTGCCTTTTCATTGGCATCTTCAACACCACGCAACACAATTGCCTTTTCGGTAATGGCGTTATCCCACTGATCATCCACTCCGTTCATGGTCACGTCAAACGTGCCGAAGAACTGGCCGGGACCGTAAATCGCCTTGCCGAGGTCAACAATACCCCAACCGTAGTCGTCTTCCGGAGCACCGAATTCGCTCTCGGAAATGCCGGGCAGAAGTTCGTCCGGATTGTTGAGCTGTGTCTGGCGTGCCGTCGTGAACATCACGTCGCGAACCTGCGTGACATCCATGTATGTGCCGTAGCGCTGCAAAAGGACAGCCATTGCGCCGGCGATATGCGGAGCGGCGTTGGAAGTGCCACCCGCTTGACTCATGCTCGCTTCACCGGTAGAAGAGTTGACATTGGCACCCAACACATTCGTCGGAGCTGCGATACCCCACCACTTAGCAATACCTGCGCGATTGTACGTATTGCCGCCTTCGGGAGCCTTACCGGTACCGGAATAGGTCTTACCCCAACCCATGATCATTTCGTTGCCATCGGCATCAACGTCAACACCGCCTGCGGCAATCCAATACTTTTCAGCTTCTGGATTGTAGTAAGCATATGCTGCGCGATAGTACGGATTTTGGAACTGACGATTACCGTTCGTAAAGATCTGAACCAAACCGTGCTTAGCTGCGACCTCATAGGCCGCGTCCATGAAGTTCTTCCCGCCGTTTTTCTCGGCATCTTCCATGAAGAGGAAATATTCTTCTTCTGAACCACCGGGCTGAGCTACCGTGCCGTAGGCAGGTTCGTTAGATCCGTCGGCCTTATCTTCAACCATATCGCCGACGTTGAAGTGTTCGTCCGTGCTGTCGTTAATGCGGATATTGGTGCCCCAGGAATTGTTAATCACCTTGGCACCGGTATTTCCAACCGCATCCCACACAGCGTAGAAGTAGTTGTAGTCCTGATACGGACCATAGTTCATGTTGTCGGTACCGCCAGTATTGCCAACAGCAATCTCTGCATCAAACGCAACACCATGTGACCCGTCGCCATTGCGATTACCGGCTACAACACTCGTCACGTGCGTACCGTGTGCGTCATTGTGCCCGAGGATCCAGTCACCGTTCGTTTCAAAGGCTTCGCCTTTCTTATACTCGCCGGTTCGATTGTCTGCACCACCGGTCTGACCAATACCAGCAAACGGATAGCGGGTGCCATCTTTGTAATATGTTCCAGAAGCCGTTACGCCGAAAATGCGACCGTCGTTGAGTTCGGAATGCGACAGCAATGCACCGGAGTCCACAACACCGATCAGAACACCCTTGCCGGTATATCCTTCAGCGTAGGCCTGAGACGCATTAATGTGCGTAAGACCATGCTGGTTCTTTTGTTGGCTGATATAACCATCGGTACCGTACTCTTCACTCTCCCAAGAAGATGTGCTGCCGAGCTTGCCTTCTTCCACATAAGTAGCATTTGCAATACCCGCAGACAATAAAGCCGTTGCTGCAACAGCCACAGCAACGGCACACTTGGAGGGTTTCCCATGCGATTTTTGCGCTTCATTAGCAACAATGTAGCAACGGCGTACATCGTTCCAAAGAGTTTTGAAAGTCTTATTCATAAATGAAAATTCCTTTCGTGGTTTCTTTTTTTCTACAAAGAAAGTCGAGTCGTTGACGCGGAGAGAGAAACACCACGTCGCGGACTCGGTAACTCACAATACCCCCCCTTGTAAAGACATTGATTGAAATCAAATTAGGTTGAAGTCCCTAGGTTTTAGCTCTTACCTGTTGCATTTTTGACACGTTTTTGATTCGACCTGTCGAAAAAGAGCAACACATCGGGAACTCACCTTCATGTTTGCCCTCCTCTCCAAAACCATTTCCAGGGTTTGAACTCTCTCCTATCCCCTTTCCCCGTTTTCAGATGTCTCCAATTCGCCCTCCTCGGATTGGAATATTTCTCAATTCCTCTTCCTCGAATTAAAGTCCTTCCAAAACCTTTATCTCTTTCTCAACATTTCATTTCCTGTAAACGCCTTTCAAACCATTTTCAAAACCAGCTCATTGTTTTGAAAATACTTTGCCTAAACCATTGACAAATCAATTTTTTTGTAAATATCATTTCGCTCATCGGAAGAGCAAAACGCCCGATTCTCAAGGATTTCACTGCGGAGGGCAAGCTCTTGTTTTTGAGATTATTGGATTTGTTATTCGGGATAAAGTCATGTCGGAAAAGCCGCGCTATATTATTCGCAAATGGGTTGAAAAAACTTTTACAGGACAATTGGACTCGATTGAGCGTCGTGTTCTCGAAGCGATATTTATGAATATCAAATCCCTGCGTACAGTTAAATATGTAACGCTCAATACAACCGACATGTTCAAAGCCGGTCTGCACATGAGTTTCAAGGACCTGCGGCTGACGATCTGGGCGCTTTTCGGCGAAACAGTGCTGCTTCCGGGAATGACGGGCGGCTACCGCGTATTAGCGTCGGTACTCATCGACGAAGAAAAAGAGGAAATCCGCGTCTGCCCCAGCCTGCACCTGCTTGAAATGCGCACGCGAGCTTCCGTTTGTGACATTGAAGGCCAGGAAGCGGTCAATGATGTTCCGCAAACTCCCGAAGCTGAAGGTGATATCGAAACGGCAGCTCTTTGCTGATTCCGGAAACCAGACAAAAGGAGACTGACATGCCCTCTTCCCTTGAAAAGGTTTCCCTTTCGCGTTTCGGGACAATTGACGCCAGCAGCACGTTCGACTTTTTGGCCGACGAATTCGAAGAAGAAGCTCGGACAAGAGAAAACCTCGACGAGCTGGCCTGGAAACTCTACGAGCGTTACATGGCTGCTCACGACGAAGACTTCGAGCCTGGGTTGAGCTTTACCGAAGAGGTTCCCTGCCGCGGCGGTCTTCTGTGGGCCACAACCGATCCTGTCTATTTCGACCGAGACGAAGCAGTTATGTCACGCTCAATCGACAACGCAGTATGCAAAGCAGTTCGCTGCGCTTGTTTTGCCGTTGACGAAACCCTAGTCAACGAGGCGATGACTCAGATGGCTGTCTGTGCATAAAGGCAACACCAAGTATTGGTGAAAACCCTCTTTTAAATCAGAGAGGTCCGTTCACCCCCTCTTTTTCGTCCTACGGGCGAAAAACCATCCCTAAAGGTTTCTCTCTCCCCTTTTTAATCAACGCGTGAAGAGCTCGGGCGCATTTCTTTCAAAGGCATGCGCCTTCATCAACTCATTTGTACGGAAAGCCTTTTTCTCGGCCCTTCTTCGACTCTCTCGGCCGGAGAGCGAAGAGCCTTCAAACCCTTCACCGGGTTCGACGGACTGCCGCCGACTAAAGCCGCTTTCAAGCCTTTAAAGAACGTTCACTTTCAACTTTTTGCAAGGAGTACGCGCATTTAGTTCAAACGTGCGGGATGTGATCTATGAATAGGATCTTCAGAACTGTTTGGAATCGCGTTCGTCGGCAGTTAGTGGCCGTCAACGAATCAGTTACCGGCGCGTCTCAAGCTTCCGGTTCCACCGTCAAGGGAAGCGTTGTCAATGCGCAACCTGTTAACACCGTCGGCGTGACGCTCAAAAAGAGTGCGCTCGCACTTGCCGTCGGTTCTGCGCTGGCACTCAGTCTGCCCGTAGCCAATCCCTCGTGGATTAACGATAACGGGGGTGTGGATGGTTCTTTGACCTAGACCGTCGGCACTGTGGGAACGACGGATTGGAATGCCATCGAAGACCAAGTCATCGATATTGATGCAGGTCAGACGCTTACTGTCACCTCGTCCGGTTCTGATTACAACGAACAAGACCAGAAGGCGACGATTCCCAATATGGTAGCTCGCAACGCGGTCGCCAACCAAGGTATGGAACTGGGTGCTGAAACCG
>OGIV01001761.1_pt1 | contig 12050 bp, 14 predicted proteins | sample 1571861 | NCBI WGS metagenome assembly OGIV01 (sample SAMEA2582099, study PRJEB24529) | metagenome | biome: Human gut stool | place: China | collected 2011 | reverse complement strand
ATTTAAAAGCGAAAAGTTTGAAAGTGTATGTAGAACAATTTCAGCCTGAGCAAGCCATTCGTTTTTCCATGGCGGATTATCGGGAACAAGATTGGCTGGTGAATGTGCCGTTGTATAATATTGAATTTATCATAAAAGAAAATTAAGGAAATTATTATGATTGATAATACATTTATCACATTTGCTTCAAATATAATTGGTTATCTTTATTTTCGTAGCCTAACATAACTGCTAACCTACGTAAGCCCCTATTATTAACACTAATTACTGACGGACTCTATTATTTGGAGAATACATGCCACTATCTGACTACCTTGCGCAAATTCGTTCCAGCTGCCCAAAACTAACTGACAAAGAAACCAATCTGTTTGCAAAGGGCTTGGAAGTTCAAACTCTGGCACCCGATGATATATTTTTGCATGTAGGCGATGTACCGCAGTCTGTGGCTTATGTGTCAAAGAGTCGAATCAAAGCGGTTTACACTGATTTTGAAGGCAGCCGCGTCAATGTCAATTTTTTCCGTGAAGGCACGGGTGTATGCGACTATCAGGCGTTCCGCGAGCGTTCGGGTAGCCGTTACGATTTTATCGCGATTGAGCCTTGTACACTGATTCTGTTACAGATGGCCTCAAAGTCAATATCCCGTTCCGTTTCCAAGGTCAGTATTACGACGATGAAAGCGGGCTGCACTACAACCGTTTTCGGTATTACGACCCTGAAATCGGGCGGTTTGTGAGTCAGGATCCGATTGGATTGTAGGGTGGAATGAATTTGTTTGAGTATGCTCCGAATCCGACGTTATGGGTCGATCCACTGGGGCTAAAATATCGCTCAATAGGAAGAAGTCAAAATGTTTTGTCAGGTAAGGATAGAACCAATAAACCTGATGATTATCTAGGTACTCATGGTATGGGAAAACCAGTAATACCAAATACGCCACATGTGCATTTTGAGTTTTTGCAACCGAAAGGAAGTAGTATTCACTTCAATGTAGTGAAAAATATACATGTTCCATTAGACTGTTGTTGTTAAGAGGAAATTATGAATCTAGAAATTAGGCGTGATACCATCTATTGGCATATCAAGGCTATTTATTTGCAAGAATTAATTTTTAATTTAAATAAAAATGGAAATTATTGGAATACAAATATTTGTCTAACAAAGAAAAAAAGAGACTATCATTTGTTATTGCAGATTTTTCTAAATCCAAATGATGAGGATAAATTTAATATAACTGATAGTTGTTTTACTATTTCAATATCTGAAGATACTTTTTCTTTGTTACAAGAATATAATTTATTATTTACCAAGTATGGTACTCCGTTTTCACATGAATTAAATGATTTATGTTTTATTCAATCTGGGAAATGGTTTAGTTGTTATATCTATATTGAAAATGATTAGAAATTTAAAAGTGTATGTATTGAGATATAAATAATCGTATGTTATAGGTTAATCTGTAAGCCGCAAACGCTAAAAGTTAGAAGACACCCTTGCCATTGAAAGCACAAACGGACAAAATACCCATTACCTGTTCGAACTCGGTACATTCGAACCTCTGGCGCAATTTCAGACGACCTCGCCGATAGGCATAGAAAGGGAAGACAAACCCGCCGAACCGTACAACTACGACCCCGAAACCGATCCGCTGCTGAAAATTCCACCCGAACCCCAAGAGCAGTCCGAAACGCAGCCTGCGTTGGTTTATTACCAACTCGACCATCTCGGCACACCGATTGCCGCGCACAATGCAAAAGGCGAAGTCGTATGGACGGCTGAATACAAAGCATGGGATAGAATCCGTTTCAGACGGTCTCTAAATTGATCAATTATGGAAAATGATATGAATAACTTACAAGTATCTATGAATCATAAAAGAATTGCGATAGATAATAATATAGCTATTGATTTTATGGAGAAATTTCCTAATAAATTAGATGAGTTTTTTACACTTTCTGGAAATAGCTATATATTTGATAGGGAAATTACATACTTAAGTGAAAAAGCAAATATAATAATCGTTATCTCTCATAAAATTGAAATTTATATCATATTTAAAGATTATGTTTATTTAGATAATACTATACTTAATTCGAATATTGTTCGTAGATTTATTAAGAAATATCCTATTTTGTCTTCAAGTTATGAGCTTATCAACCCAATGAAATTAGAATTTAAGAATTCGAATATCGTATGGGATTATTTAAGTTTCACTTATGATGCAAAGCAAGCTGCAATAATCCTTTTGATCACTACATAAAATTAGCTAAATTCTTAAGAAATTCTTAGGCTTAGGATCATATGATTGAAGAAGCTCGCAACAGCTGCGCCGCCGAACGTTGGTTAATAAGTCAGAAGAAAGGAAAATAATCTTAAAAAAAGCAGTCGAATTTTTAAGATGATTTGCAAAACACTTAAAAATTTGACCGCTCTTTATAGTAAAAATCCCCTACTGCTCTGCTCTAGGGGATTTTTTGCTTTAAATAATATGTTGCTTATTTCAAACCTTTTTTAACCAAATCTTCATAACCGCCATGATTGGTTACATTGGTATAGCCGGCATTTTTCAGTTCAGTGAGCGCAGCTTCCGCACGGCGACCACTACGACAATAAAGGTTGATTGGCGCATCTTTATCTGAGCCAATCGCTTTAACACCTTCAATGATTTTATCGTGTGGAATATTCACCGCATCTTGTAAATGACCTGCGTTAAATTCCTCGGCTGAACGTACATCAATCCAAACGCCTTTTGCTTTTTCCGGTTGTACTGCACTTTGTTCTGTTTGTGGCGCAGTATTCGCAGAAGCAAAAAAAGGTACAGCAATCGCTGCCGCAGAAAGTACAGCTGTGAATAATTTTTTCATTATTCAATCTCCTATTAAATAGAAATAATATATTTACCTAAATAAATTTAGGGGTTATGTAAAACTAATAGTCATCATACGCCTAAATATAAAGATAATAAACTGTAAATGAAGTAAAAATTAAGTAAAATTTTCGTAAAATTCAACCGCACTTTTTAATATTTCCTCTATTTAATACGCCCATATCTCTAAACCTTACCATTCATTATTTCCGATTAGTAAAAGATGTTGTTCATAAACAGGTATTTTTCACACAAAGATTTAACCGTACAATCTGCTCCATCAAATATTGAGGAGAAAATAATGAAAAAAATGCCTGTATTGTTTGTTGGGCATGGTAGCCCGATGAATGTGTTAGATAAAGACAATCCGTTCAATCAGAATTTCAGCCTAATTACACAAAACTTTCCGAAACCAAAAGCCATTTTGATGATTTCAGCGCATTGGTACAGCAGCCGTTTGCAGGTGACCTCAGGTGAACACCCTGAAATGATTTACGATTTCTACGGCTTCCCCGATGAACTCAGCCAAGTGCAATATCCCGCACCCGGTTCGCCTGAGTTGGCGGAGCAAGTGCGCTCATTGTTACAGCCGGAAAATGTCGAGCTGAACCCAACACGAGGCTTTGATCATGGCGCTTGGGCAGTGTTGAAATTTCTCTATCCCGATGCGGATATTCCCGTGGTGCAATTGAGCCTTAACCGTTTGCAATCGGCAGAGTGGCATTTCAATTTGGCGAAAAAATTATCTGCTTTGCGAGAACAAGGCGTGTTGATTATTGGCAGCGGCAACATTGTGCATAATCTGAGAGCGATAAGCTGGGAACATATTGATCAAATCGGTGCGGGTTATGACTGGGCGTTTGCTTTCCGTGAAACAGTCAATCAGGCGATTGCGACACAAGATGATAAAATCTTGGTGCATTATGAACAGTTAGGCGAAAAAGCTAAGCTTTCTGTGCCAACACCGGATCATTACTTGCCGTTACTGTACATCATGGCATTACGAGAACCACAAGACGAGATTACGTTTTTCAATGATAATTTGATTGCAGGATCGCTCAGTATGACGTCGGTTTTAGTGGGATAAAATATTTGCAAAAATGCTTTGAAATCTAACCGCACTTTAAAAGAAAAAAGCCGTCTGAAAAATAACTTTCAGACGGCCTTTGGAGGAGATATATTACTGGGGAATGGAGCAACCTTCCGGCATAACAATTTTACAATTTTTGGCTCCGTTATTTCTGCATTCAGTAAGGACTTCTTGTTCAGTTTCTCCCACTTTTCCTGCTCCTGTTACAAGATGAAATTTGTTACCTAGCTTCCCTTCAGCAGCTGCAACACAACCATTTCGACTCCATTGAACAACTTTACAGTTTTTATCACCACTACCTTGTATACATAAATTTATAACTTCGCGTTTTGCCTCTTCTAGAGAATCATTATTTAGTGACCCAACTATATACCAAGTTTTTGTGTTGAGTGCCAAGGCTCCAAATTTTGGAGGACGATAGATCGTAATATGTTCTACGCGTACTTGGGGAGTGTAACTCCCTGCATTTCCACCGCAATTTGGATTGTGACCATAAGCACATAAAGCAGGGTTATTCTGCAAAGCGCCTTGAGTAACATCGGCATAGGTATTTAAAGCAGTTAAACCAAACAATACTGATATTAGTCTTTTCATTGCATATTCCTTTACGATTTTATCGTTTTATCATTTTCTGTTTATTTTGATTGATAATTTGCATTGTCACTTATTTATGATTAACAAACAAGTTTGTCAATTAAAAACGCTTTAAAATCTAACCGCACTTTAAAAGAAAAAGGCCATCTGAGATCCAATATTCAGACAGCCTTTTCAATTTATTCGATTATTTCTTCGCAGGCTCTACTTCACCCACGGCTTTCTGAGATTTTTCATCCATTTCCACTTTAATATTGTGGTCCACCACCACATTCATATTAATGGTGATGCCTTCCTTTGGCGTGTCCAATTGAATGGTCGGTGTACAAGCTGTAAGTGTAAATATTGCCGCAAAAATAAAAAAGTGCGGTTGAAATTTAAGGTGTTTTATCATTTGTCTTTGTCTAATTGCTTATAAAGTTTATATTGCAGATTTTGTTCAAATTGCGAGCCGTAGTCAATCATATTCCACAATTCAAACATATTTTCTTGGTGCGTATAATTTAACGTTATCGGATTATTGGTTCGCTTGGTTGGATTAAATCCACTAATACTCGCACGCAGCGTCATTTGCCCTTTAGGATCGAGCGTCACCGCCGCATGGGAATTTTGCAGTTCTATTTCTTTTAATAAATCCACCAAAATATTTTCTGTCCAACCACCTTTTTTCAATCCTTTCACCATTTCATCGGTTAATTTGATGGATACATTCCCCACTTGCTCCAATGTACCATTACAAATCAAACATTCCTTATGCCCGAGCCAAAATGGCAGGGTCGCATTGGCGCGGCCGGTTAAGGTTACTTGGTTATATTGTGCTAAAGCTAATACTTGGGCTAAATCAATGTTGGTGAAAGAAAGCGTCGCCATTTTACTTTGTGGGAAACTGAGCTGAGGCACCGTCAATACGCCATCAAATAAGGAAAGTTTCACATTTCTCAAGGTAAGTGGATTTTTCATGGTGTTCGGATAATGCCCAAACAAATCCAATTCCCCATTTGCGACGGAAAGCGCGCCATAGCGAATATTTTGAGTCGAAATATGGATCGGTTTACCCGAAGCCACTTGCAATGCCGAGTTTTCATAATTCATCGGGAAGCGAATGTTCAAGCCATAAATCTCACCATCTGGCATAGTGATTTTGCCATTTTTAAGATTCAGCTCCCCCTTCATCTTCACGCCATTGCCATTGATTGCGAATTCACTCTGCCCTTTAATGCTGCCCTCATGAATTATCCAATTCCATTGTTGAGGGAAAAGTGATTGGAATACTTTTGCCGATTGTTCTTTCCAGCTGATTTTGCCTGAAAGTGCAGTATTTTGATATACACCCAAGACATCTAAAGGCCCAAGCGAGCCCGCCTTTAAATCACCTGCGAAATTGAAGTTACTGATACTCTTACCATCAATACCTAAACCGAAAACAGGCGAAACAAAACGACCGCCATAAGCAAGTTCAATCCAATCTGTTTTCGCTTGCAACAAACCTCGAATATGCTCTTCTTCATAATCCCAGCGGAGTCGATCTTTAAGCTCCAATGAAAGTGGTGCCATTTTTACCTCTTTCATTTTGACTTCTTTGGAGTGAGCAGAAAGTTGATTTAATTCAATATGATCGGCTTCCCAAAATCCTTTACCTTCCATTTTCACTGGCGTATTTAAGGATTTCCAGTTTGCACTACCATTAATTGTCCAATCCCAACGGTTTGTCGCTTGTTTCTCCACCGACTGCAACTTATGTTCTTCATCCCGCAAGTCAAACACGGTTTTAATACCCGCAATAAACTCATGGGCGTTTCCGTCTAATTTTAGATTGAGATTTTCAAACTGCGGAGTTGTGCCATTCAACGTTGCCTGCAAACGCCCTTCTAAGCCATAACGACCGATAATAATGTCATCTAACGGTAAACGAACGTGCAATTTGGTATCTGGTTGCACAGTATCCATTTTAAAGACCGATCCCGGATAAAAATACACCACTGGATGCGTAAAAATCCCTCCTAGATGATAGGTTAAATTGGTTTGCGCCACGGTAGCGTTATAACGTAAATCCCCGCGTGTTTTCAGCTCAAAGTCCAATTCATTATTGTCATCGCCACCACCGATTTCGCCATTTTTACCTGAAATCACGATCTCCCCTTTACCAAACTCGCCAAAGGTTTGCACGATCACGTTCATATCAATACTTAACGGCAACAAGCCTTCTGCGGCACGATGAATGGATAATCCCAGGAAGCCTTTTATTGGTTGATAGCTGTCGAAGGTCCAATAAAATTTCCCCCACGAAATATCCAAACCGTCTTTGGTGAACACAAAAGGCACATCTAATAAAGGAGAATTTGCCGTTAAATCTTGAGCATTCAACTGGCCATCTGCGCCTTGCCAAGAGACTTTTGCCTCGCCTTTTGTCACAGCGAGATCAGGATTATTCCAATTGAGTAAAACATTGCCTTGTTGAGGGAGTTGAGAGAGATCGGGATCAAAATTCGCAGAGAAATGAAGATCGTAGGTTTTATCTCCCGCTTGCTTGATGTCAGTTTTGCCCGCCCATTGGAAAATACCATCTTGTGGTGTGACAGTCGATTGATGATGAAGCTCAAGCCCGTCATTATTGGCTTGAGCTTCGAGTGCTAGTTGGTTGCCGTTATAGTTTGCGTCTAACGCCCAATCAGCTGATAAAAAAGGTTTTAAAGCCCCTTGTGTCAATGCTTCAGTATTCGTTAATTGAAAGTGTTTAACATTAACGTGGGAAATCGGTAATGCTGCCCAAAGTGCGGTCAAATTTGGTGGTGTTTTTTCGGCATTATCACTGGGTAAATGGGTTAAACAATCATAATTCAGGCTAGCCTTTTCAATATCAAGACTACGCGTATTCCACCAAGTCACCTGTGTATTATTCAGGTTCACAAGCGTACATTGGTCGGTTTTCACTTTTAGCTCTGGTAACGTTAAACCTGTTGTTTCCCATTGCCAATTATCGGCTAATTCAATGTGATAATGTGGTGCTAAAAAATGATTGGCAAGTTGTTCCACACGTTTTGGGGTCGCAAAAACGCGTACTAAGCCAACGCTTACTACGATCAACAGTAACAAAATAATCAACGCCCACAGGCAACGCTTTCGCATAGTTTCCCCAATTACGCGATTAATCAATAAATAGAGGCGTATTCTATCCTATCTCGCCCCAAATAGCTCAACCAACTTATCTCCAAAGAAATAAAATACTAATCCAAAGGCGACAATGATTAATCCAATGAGTTTTGTGATGTTCACTTCTCGGATCGGCATACCGATAAGACCAAAATGATCGATAGTTGTTGCCGTAATTAGTTGTCCGACAATGATAAAAAATAACATCGCCGTAATGCCTAATTTAGGTGCAAGTAGAACCGTTGTGAACACGACAACTGCGCCGAGTACCCCACCAATTAATTTCCACCAAGGTTGTGATGGGATCGTGGATAGATTGCCCCATAAATCAGTTTTAGCCAATGCGATAAAAAAGAGAAAAATCGTGCCTACCGCAAAAGAAATAAAGGTTGCAATCACCGCTTCGCCACTCATGGCTTTCGCCAATTGTGTATTAATCGCTGATTGCGTGGCGAGTGCTACGCCTGCCGCTAAAGCGACGATGAGATAAACAAAAAACATCGAGACTCCCAACATAAAATTTAGTTTATTTTAACCTTTTCTAATTTGTCATGAAATGCTTTCTATTCGGCAAAAAAGAGTTGGAGAGATTACTCACTGTAGTAAAAACACATTTAAAGGTATAATGCCGCCAAATTTATATTTGGAAAATATCCTTTAAAGATGAAACATACAAAGAAATTCATTACTCTTTTGGGAATTACGGGAATTGCCACATTTGTCACCTATTGGTTTTATCTGCCAACTTATCCGGTATATCCGAAGAGTGATCATTATGATCCTGATACACAAACTTTCTATAATGCAGAACCTCAACGCGCACCAATCAATGTTGCAAGTGCGCTTTGGGAAATGACATTTTATGAAAAAGATTTTCACCCGAAAAAACCATTGCCAACGGTCAAACCAAATTGGACCGAGTTATTAGCACCAGCTGAACAGAGTCGATTTATGTGGTTTGGACATTCGACGCTACTTATGCGTATTGGCAATCAAACCATCATTACCGATCCGCTTTTTGGAAATAGTGCTTCCCCTGTACCAATAATGATGCACCGTTTTCAACCACCTGTGGCAGAAATTGAAGAATTACCGCCTATAGATGTCGTGCTGCTTTCACATAGTCATTACGATCACTTAGAACAAGAAAGCATCGAGAAATTAATGAAAACGCAAAGTCATTTTGTGGTTTCTTTAGGAATGGGCGTAATTTTACAAAAATGGGGAATAGATGCGGCTAGAATTACTGAATTAGACTGGTGGCAAAGCACTGAACGAAATGGCGTAAAATATACTGCATTACCTGCAAGACATGATTCTAGCCGTGGTTTGTTTGATCATAACAAAGCTTTGTGGTCTGGTTTTTTAATAGAGCATAAGCGCGGTCAAAATGAAGAACGTTTTTACTTCCATGGTGATTCTGCCCAAGGTAAACATTTTGATGAAATTGCTAGTCGTGTCGGTAAAATTGATATTGCGTTTATCGAGAACGGACAATATGACGAAAGATGGCCCAATAACCATCTTTTCCCTGAGCAAACCGCACAACTCGCAGCCAAACTACAGCCAACAAGATTTATGCCCATTCACTGGGGAGCTTATCCTCTTGCCTTGCATACGTGGAATGAGCCTGTGCTTAAAAGCGTACCAATGGCAAGAGCACTGGGAGTGAATACACTTACACCATTGTTAGGACAAGTATTTGACGTAAATACAAAAACAGAAGATTGGTTTACCCAAGAATAATCATAACTTTTGGCTATATGAAATAAGCTTTTCTTCTTTTTCTTATTTAAGTTAGAAAGGTATTATCAAGCGGAAATTTATGATTTATCCCTTAGGAGTAGTTTATGTCTCAATTTAAAATTCACACCATTGAATCAGCCCCAGAAGCGGCACAAGAAGCTTTAAAAGCCGTACAAAATGCCAATGGTTTTATTCCAAATTTAATTGGTGTTCTCGCGAATGCCCCTACTGCACTTGAAACTTATCGCACAGTGGGCGGCATTAATGGTCGTAACAGCTTAACGGCAACAGAACGCGAAGTGGTGCAAATTACCGCTGCCGTAGTCAATGGCTGTGGTTTCTGTGTAGCTGGCCACACGAAGATCGCTTTAAAAGTGTTAAAACTTGAAGAAGAACTTGTAAACCAAATTCGTGCGACAGCTCGTATTGAAAGTGATAAAAAACTGGATACTTTAGCGCGTTTCACCCTTGCTGTTATTTTGCAAAAAGCAAAATTAACTGAAGCGCAGCTTAAAGCGTTCTTTGATGAGGGTTATACCCAAGAAAATGCCATTGATGTGATTTTAGGTGTTAGCCTCGCCACATTATGTAACTATGTAAACAACATCGCTGAAACCCCAATCAACCCTGAACTACAGGCATTTGCATAATCAAGCCAATATAAAAGTGATCTGCACCCCAAAACCTGGACACCTACTTTGAGGTGCAGATTATGTCCTACTCTTATCAATTTCGTTTGAAAATTATCAAACTCGTTACCGAACAGGATTATGGTATCCGTGAAGTGGCTAAACTTCATCAAATTTCCCATTCTCTCGTCATTTATTGGCTAAAAGCATTTCGGGAAAGAGGGCTTGATGGCGTAAAATCGCCTCATACAAACCTTCAAACCCCGAAAATAGTGAAGCCAAAGATGAAAAAGAAAGACATTGAAATTCCAGAAACTACAGACTTTTCACCTAAAGCGTTTAAAAAGCTGCAGCGAGAGCTCGCCTTGGCTCGAGCGGAGATTGCTTATCTAAAGGAGTTGGAGGCGCTCGACCGTCAAAAACAACGACAGAAAAAAGAAAAATCATTGAAAGATTGAAGCCAGACCACGCGTTAAATGATTTACTTCGTGTGGCTAAAATGCCTCGCTCAAGCTTTTACTATAAAGAGATTAAGCGAAATTATCACGAAGCTAAAGAAGCTATTTTATCGCTGTATAAAAAGAACAGAAAACGAGATGGTTATCGCCCCATGACGTTTAAATTACGCCAAATGGGTTTTAATTTGAATCATAAAACGGTGTTAAAGCTGATGAACGAGTTAGGGATTCATTCCATTTTACGCAAGAAAAGACATGGAAAACGTGGAAAAACATCGCATATTGCCCCGAATTTGCTGAATCGTGATTTTACAGCAACGGCACTCAATCAAAAATGGGTAACGGATGTAACGGAATTTCAGGTTGGGCAAGAAAAGCTTTATTTTTCATCGTTGATGGATTTGGCTAACCGAGAAGTGATTGCCTATAACTTTGCGACACGCCCGAAGTTTTCATTAGTAAAAAAGATGTTAGAACAAGGGCTTAGTAGGATTAAACCGACAGAATGCCCGATTATTCATAGCGACCAAGGGGTATTGTATGGTTTGGCGGAATGGGTAAAGATGTTGGAGGGTAAAGCAGTGCAAAGTATGAGTCGCCGAGGAAATTGCTACGATAATGCGGTGATTGAAAGCTTTTTTGCAATATTAAAATCAGAGTGCTTTTACTCTCGAACTTATCATTCAATTGCTGAATTACAGGCTGAAATTGAAGAATATTTAGTGTATTACAACCAAAAACGAATTAAACTTGGTTTAAAAGGATTGAGCCCAGTGCAATACCGAGCTCAATATTTAAGTTAGCTAACCTGTCCAACTTTTTGGGGGCAGATCACCCTTTGCATTATTTTCTCTAAATTTGACCGCTTGTTAGGCTTATAACGCTTTTAATTTTGCCCAAACTGATTCATCGACTGGAATGCCATTTGCATGATGGTCGGCTTCAACTGCAATCTGTTTATGCCCTGGCAAACGTACTAGCTGTGCTGGATTAGATGGCTCTGCAGAAGTTACATAATCCATAATACGTTTTAATTTTTCTTCTTTGGTTTTCCCATCAATTAAACGATCCACTTCAATGGCAATAAAAATTTGCGACATACCAAATTCATCACTTTTATCTTCAGTAATTGCTACTGTAGAATCCCCATTTGCTAAAAGTGTTGCAATCATATCTAACACGATTGATAAACCTGAGCCTTTCCAAAATCCCATCGGCATCAAGCGGCGATTTTTCTCAACAATACTTGGGTCGCGTGTTGGATTACCTTCATCATCAAATCCCGCATCCACTACTGTTTGTCTGCCTTGTAGGCGGTGAATTTCTAATTGACCATAAGAGAACATTGAACAAGACATATCTACCATTGTAATCGGTGTAGTAGGGACAGCAATAACGAGCGGGTTTGTACCGATTCTTGGTTGTTTTGCCCCCCAAGGTGGCATAGCTGCTAATGCATTTGTCCAACAAATCCCTACAAAACCTTTTTCTGCTGCTTGTTGACCATAGGTGCCTCC
>OGIV01001760.1_pt1 | contig 12054 bp, 14 predicted proteins | sample 1571861 | NCBI WGS metagenome assembly OGIV01 (sample SAMEA2582099, study PRJEB24529) | metagenome | biome: Human gut stool | place: China | collected 2011 | reverse complement strand
ACGGCACCAGCCTCCAGCCCCGCCATACTTTTTGGCTCAGACTCGATGAGCACCCTCCCATTGCGGAAAAGCCTCATCAGTTCCTTACCTGGCTTAAACAGTACCACGCCTAAGCGTGGCACCACTTCAGGAGTAAGCAGCGCTCTCATGCCGCTACTCCTGATAGCTCACTCACCATACCGGCTGCCAATGCAATAATTTCATCCTTTGCCATACGCTCCAGCCAGAGCTGATTGATCTGGGCCTTTACCTTATTTTGCTGAGGCTCACCCAGTTCTGAAGCACCATCCACCTGTTCAAAAACGAGATTAACTTCCAAAGGCCAGATCCGTGCTTCTACCTGATTCTCAACGGCTGGAGTGATATTTTTACGAACATGGTTGCGGATCACTCGGCTATTGAACCAATTCGACTTTTCCAGATTAGCTACAATGACAATAAAGTCCGTGACCTTGCATTCATCCGCAAACTCACTAAAGACAGAACTCATGCGCTCGATAGTTTCAGACCGGGCTGCATCAGATTCGAATTCTTCATCGTTCAGCCATCCCACCAGCGCCTCTAGCGAATTTTTATAGGCAATTAAAGATTGAGCCTTTGCAATTACATCAGGGTGCACCGGAGTAATCTCTGGTTTATCTACGGAATCCGCCGCCCATGTATGCCCGAACTTAGATTCGGCAAAGGTATACTCTGGCTTATCGCCAAAGGCTGCTACTACACAGGCCCATGCCTGAATACCACTCTGATCGAGGATTGCCAGCTGCTGCAGCGGTATCTCGGTTTCAACCGCGGTTTTCGGGATTGTTTTCGTTTCTACTGGCTGAGCCTGCTTACCGACTGCGAACTGTGCCAGCGCCATACTTGCGCGCCCTTTTGCTTCCAGATCGACACGATCGATATAGCTAAAACGCTCGCCGCGCCAGGACTTATCGAAGATCACTATCGCGCCAGCAAAGAAGGCGCTGGTGGGTTTCTGTTTATCATCCGCCGGCACAAACCAGGTCGGCAGATCGAAGCCAATACGGCCACGGATAAAACAGACGTGATCGGCATCTTCAGGCCACCATGTCTCACTCGTTGCTGACTTCAACAGGAAAACGTAGCGACCGCCGTTTTCGCGCTGCTGAGACGCATAACTCATGATGTGCGTCATGCCCGTAATAGCCTGCTTTTCATGATACTGAGAACGGCTATACGGTGGGTTGCCAAAGGCTGCGCCACCGAGCTCAGCCAGCCGATCAGACCAGTCCTGCGTTAATGCGTTAACTTCAGCGGTGTACCATGCCGGGCATTTGGCGTTGCTATCGTCGGCAAACAAATCCAGGACCAGCGGACCAAACATAGCGTTAACCCCCCAGAACAACAGATCCGGCGTCCGCCATTGATCGCCAACTTCTTTCAAATAATGGGCCTTCTGGTTACGCAATGCGTCTAAGGCCTGGCAATATTGGTTTTTTGTCACGAGCGGAACCCCTTCGGTGTGCTGTATTCAACGCTGGAATAGTTGGACTTGAACGCCTGGTCTTCGCCTCCGGCTTTGGTCCATTTTCCATCAAAGCATTTCGGGCGACCGGCGGCATTCCACTTGGTTGCAGACTGGAGATAGCCGGGGAATTTTGACTGAAGAAATAACGTGGTAGGCCGCAGATATTCAGCCATTTTTAAATCTTTCCCCCACTTCTCAGCGCTGTAATCAACCACCAGCGCCAGTTCTTCAGGTGTAAATCCTTCGCGCAGCCTGCCCCGGATGTGTTCCAGAGAGGTTTTGCATACCTGAAAACGTGAACCGGTTGTGAGGTTCAGGTGAGAAAGGGCCTGTTTAGCAAGATCGGTGATGACTACTTCCGGGTCGGGTTCCGCAGGAACCGGACAAGAAGGTTTAGATCCTACTGATGGATCTGTATTTGAATTTACTGACGGATCGTGTCCAGTTTCTGGACCCTGAGAACCCTGATTTTTTGGCTCTTTCGGACGTTCAGATTCTGGACGTCCAGATTCCGAAGGTTCAGATTCTGAACGTCCAGATTTTGGACCCTCATAATGTTCATTTGCAGCCTGACGAAGCTTGGTAACGTTCAGAGTGTAAAGGTTGCTGGTGCTGCGCTGGCCCAGGCGACGTTCTTTTTTGGTCAGCCAGCCATCTTTAACCAGCTCGCCGATCAAAGTAATAACGGTACTGCGCCCGGCGCCAAGCTGGCGCGCAATAGTCGCAACGCTTGGGTATGCGATGCCCTCATCGCTGGCATAGTCAGCCAGACGCAGCATGATCAATAACTTATTGCCTTTGATGCCTGCAGCGGCGCAACCATCCCAGACATATGCGGATAATTTGACGCTCACTTATCAATCCTCTTGAATCTGGCGCGGAAGATAATCATCGGAGCCACACACTCCCACTCATATCCCGGGCGGCGGTAAATCACACGCTGGCGGCCAGCGTCATAGCCAGTTACATGCACAACAATGCCGTGCTGGTCGCGATAAAGGCGGTCCATTGGTTGAATATTCTCTTCCAAATCAACCTCCCATCAGTTCAGAGGCGTAACGCTGTGCTATCCACTGGACGCCGCGGGGAGTTACTCGGGTTTGGGTGTAGGCATGGCCATAATCAGATGTACCCGTTTTGACGGTAAACAGGCCTTCGCGCTGACGCAGGGCATGAGGTAGCAAGTTGCCGGACTGACGGAACAGCACCTTGTCACGCAGAAGCGTGTCGATCATGGCCTTTTCCGGCATGTTCAGGATTTTTGCGGTTTCACGCAGGCTTTTGGCACCGCCGGCTTCGACATACTGATTCACAAACGCCACCTTGGGCGCGTCCTGCTGGACCTTAAGTAAGAGCTTCGCATTTCTTTCAGCCATGTCGGCTGCCAGGCGAAGTGCCTCTGGCAATGTTTGCGGTATAGCGTTGGCGCTTCCCTCAAGCTCACGCAAACGACGGATAATCTTCATGCGTAGCGGCGCGCTGTACCCCGCGATTAAACATTCTGTATGCTCACGGTCGAGGCGGTATTCCCGGTATTGCTGGTGGTTTTGGGGGTGTGTCCAATAATGGGCATACCCCTCCAGTGACTCTCCCAACTGCTGCATCATCGCTTCGATGTCACGCACCACATGCTTATGCTGCTTGCCAGTGAGAGAAGATATCTCACGGCTGCTCATGGTAGCGGCGCCAGCGATGTAAGGAGAGGCATGAACTAAAGATGAAGTCGGCTGGTTACTTACCTGCTGCGCCATTCTGCTTCCCTCCCTTTGCAATAAAGTCCCCCACAGCCCATTCGGTAAAGCTGTGGTTAACTTGGGCCCATCCGCCCGGTATTCTTACGGCATAGCAATACGCAATAACGCCTTTACCACCGCGAACTGGCAATGCGCGAAGTTGCGAACGCTGATTATTTGCGGTTAAATTGCTCATGCGGATTTCTCCATACACATTGATTTATTCGCCACGACGCCCGGAGCTGCACACTCGCGGGCGTCATTCTTTTCTGGCTGGCAGAAAATGCGATAAACAAGAGCCGAATGCTCCTGAAGTTTTTGAATAGAGCTATATAGCTCCCCATCGATCGCCGCCCGTTCATGCGGCTCAATCACACCATCTTCGATCGCTGCGCGAATCTGTTGCGAATAGGCTGTTATCTGTTCGATAACCTCAAGCAGGCGCTGATTGATATCCGCGTTATCCACTTCTTCAATATCCGCAAGCGGAACAAAAACCCCACCGGATTGGCGCGCTATCGCGTCAGCGATATGACTTGTACCACCAGCACGCTGCAGCACCATCGCCCATCCAAGCGGGAAGATCTGATCACCATCGACGCGCAGGCGGTTGAATAAGGCGTTTTCAGTGACACCCAGCCATTCAGCTGCCTCGGCATAACCTCCTGGCAGTTCAGTAATTGTTTTCTTGATCGCGGCCACCAGCCATGCTGGTTGACGCTCTACTTTCCAAATTGGCTCATTACCCACGGCTTACCCCTTACTTCTGTGGTTTTAATCATGCGACCGAGTGGCTACGCTTCTCATAAAGTGATTGGTCAACTTTCAAATCACCTTTCGTAAGCGCCTGTATCTCAAACGCCCGCCCTTTTGGGATAACCTCATCCCAACCTGATACGGAAGCGTGAGAGATATTCAGCGCCTTAGCGGTTTTCCCGACGCCCCCGAAGTAAGAAATAACGTCACTTTTTTTCATTTTTCCCTCTGGAGTTAGGTAATGCAGTGTGATGATAGTAGGATATCTTACATATTATGGTCAAGCACTCCTACATCAGAAAGTGGTAGGATTGCCTACATGAAAATGAATGATCGAATCCGAAGCAGACGCAAAGAGCTAAAGATGACGCAAGCCGTTCTGGCAAAGCTCGTCGGGGTTAATCGCGTCACCATCACCGGCTGGGAGTCAGGTGACTACAAACCCGGCGGTGAAAACCTCCAGGCGCTTTCGGCTGCATTAGAAAAGACACCGCAGTGGCTATTGGAAGGCAAGGATGATGAGAGCCAGCAACCTCCAACCATAAACCCAGAACAAAGATTCGGAATTAGGTCAGTCCCAGTGCTTACATGGGTTCAGGCCGGTGAATGGACGGCTAATAGCGGTGCAATTACAGAACGTGATATTCGGGACTGGGTCTACACCTCAGCAGCCGTCTCTGAGAAAGCATTCGCTCTAATTGTTCGTGGTGATTCGATGACCAACCCAACCGGCGCCCCAAGCATTCCGGAGGGGTCAATTGTCGTCGTTGAACCTGATTTTGGAGATGCTAACCAAGCTAATGGCAAAATTGTCATTGCTCAGCTCATTGGTAGCGATGAGGCAACCATTAAAAAGTTCGTCATCGATGGTCCGCTGAAATACCTGGTACCTCTCAATCCTAATTACAGGATATTAGAGGTCAATGGCAACTGCCGATTGGTAGGGTTAGTAAAACAGGTAATAATGGATTTATAAGAAACCGGGTTCCCCGGTTTTTTTTCACCCCGCAATGTAAGTTATCCAACATTTTAACTTGACCTTTCAATGTAAGTTACCCTACATTAATCACATCGACAGCGAACAGGCAGGACGCCCACGAAGTAGCCGCCGGTGGCGTATGAATAACCGGATGATTCGCAGTTATAGATAGTGCTGTAGGTGTTTGACGATTTTTGCGTAGTGCTTATCGCTAATGAAGTATGTCGAGTAGGGATAAATCGGACTTATTGGCGTTGTCTTTATGAGGATGCCTTTATCAACCAAACCTTCGACTATGGAGTTGTGATCAGAGCGCTGAGCTGTAGCACCAGGCTGCTTAAGTAGCTCAACAAGACAGGATTTTTCAGCCTGTGAAAGGAATCGTATTTTTGCGTCGCGTGCGAATGTGTTCATTAGCTTGGCTAGTAAATTTTCTATACCGCGAGTCAATGCCGAAATGACAAATGCGAGGCAGGAAAGCAAAAGGTAATACATCCAGTAGTTACCAAAAATTTCGGGATTATGGGCGTTAACAGCTTCCTTAAACGAAGTGGGTACGCAGATAACAAGAATTATGAAAATTATCAGCATATGAACAATCCGGTTGATATCCAGTTTTTGCAGGAAAAAACGAACCAGTTCCTGCCACCAGTTGTTGTTCATCGGCGTAAATCCATCATTCTCTGTAGGGATGAGAAGATTTTAACCGATTTCTCGCTGTAGGGGTACACGAGAACCACCGAGCCTGAAGTGGCGAAAAGACAGGCACATAACATGAAAGCGCATTCCCCTTCTTTCCGGTGGGGATCGGTTTGTAACTGAAGGAGTGCGCTTCCAGTTGTGAACGGCAACATTCACACCGTTGTATGGCACATGCAACGTCAGCGGCCTGAGAGTTCCCTTTATCCATCAACTCTCAGAACACCGGAATGTGCAAGCCAGGTGTTTCAGGCACGACGTGCGCCCCACCAGCGCGGCGAAAAGGTGTGACGCCCGGGAAGAGTCCGGGACACAACAGGTAAGAGCATTCCCGCCACACGAGGCTGAAACCCAAGCGCCATGTGGATGCGCCGAAAAGCTACGACGGGGCGTTGGTAGAAGATCGGAGTGCTCTTTCCGTTGTGGTAATTGCGGCTATGCGCACGTGGCGAGCCAACCCGTTCATGGAATGCGTTTCCGGGCAGTGTACGTCGCCGGTTATGGCTTAACCCGGCAGGTGGAGGCACCACCGCCACGACTTTAATAACTGTGCTGTGTGTAGTCTTGGCGGTGCCAGTTTCCCTTTGTTTCTGGTACCGCCCTTTTTACACAACACACAAGAGCATCACCGGGCGACGGGCTCATTACCCAATCCACCCGGGCAAGAGGATGGCGATTGCAGTCGCCCACCAATGCAGATGCCCTTCTCTGTCGTGTATGGAGAAAGTTCGGCGGTGGCAGCCGCTATAACGAGGGTAAAAATATGAGTAACGACCGCATGACCGTAGAGCCAAATTTCTTGGCAGATTCGACACTAAAAGGTGAGTAAGGAGTTTATATTCAATACGTTATCAGTTACATTGATGAATTCAACAATAAGGATATATTGGAGTCAAAAAGTGAATCAAAATCCATTCTCGTTCTATGATTTTCTTGGATATCTAATACCTGGTGGATTTTTTATCCTGTTGATGTATTTCTGTGGTTTGACATTTGATTTAGATATTGTTGTTGATTTAACTGAATTGCTCAGAGGTAAAAGTCAAATTTTTGGTATTTTGAACTATGCCTCAATTGTCATTATATCTTACATAGCGGGGCATTTTATATCGATTACATCAGCATTTTTTATTGAAAAATATATGAACGAAAAGTTGGGGTATCCTTCCCAATATCTATTCAATAAGTTATTAGATGACTTAGAAATCGTTTGTACACCATCAAGTTGTAAACAAGATGAAGATATCAAAAGAAAAATAAAATACCGCATAATCAAAGCAGTGCTATTACCAATAACGCTATGGGATTACGCCACTCAAAAGTTATGTTATTCCCGATCATTGCCATTTCAATTAGCTAATACTACATGGCAAATGATTAAAGACGGCTATGAGAAAAAGTTCATATTAGACAATGGATTATTAAAAGTTGGAACTGGTCTTCATGATGATCTTTTCAGACTGGCCTACCATTATGTCTATGAATTTTCGAATCAACATCAATCAAAAATTCAAAACTATGTTGCATTATATGGCTTTTGCAGAAATATTTGTTTGGTATTTATAATTACATTTTGGATATCCTTACCAACCTTTATTTTTCGTTTGGTAGAAGGTAGTGGTATTTCTTATAGTTTAATTTCTGTGCTACTTAGCTTTTTCTTCGTCTATGTTTTCTACGTCGGGTTTGTGAAGTTTTATAGACGATATACTTTAGAGGTATTAATGGCGTTCGCAGTACTACAAAGAAAAGACAATATTAATTAACATCTTACTCCCGGGTGCAGCTGGGATAATGGAGAAATATATGCTGAGCCTCGATTGTGTTCCCATCTCAACTTATTGCAAAGAGACTGGCGAAACTCCGGATGCCATAAACAAACGCGTGCAGCGCGGAGTATGGCGTGAAGGGGTTCAAGTGCTGAAGGTCGAAGGCGTTAAGGAAAGATGGATAGATCTTAGTGAGGTTGCAAAATGGGCTCGACAGAATCGCCTAAACTCCCGCGCGGCGTAACCATCAGGAAACACAGCAGCGGCGAAACCATCAATATAACGTTCACATACAAAGGGGTGAAATGCAGGGAGCCCCTTTCGAATCTTGAAGTGAACAACAAAAACCTTAAATATGCCGAGCGCACGCTCGGCGAAATCCACAACAAAATTGAGCGTGGAACATTTATCTATGCTGAGTATTTCCCTCGTTCAGCGAGGTTAAAAATTTTTGGTAATGCTGCGACCGGGAAAACAGTGAAAATGTATCTCGATGAATACCTGAAGATCTGCGAAACAAGAAATCTTTCCCCCTCCACCATTGGCGGGTATAAAAAATGCCGTAGCGCACTGTCTGATCTGCACATTTTCCCGGCCAGTGAGTTAACGCCGGCAGCATTAAAAACATGGATTCAGAATCAGAAAACAACATTGAAGACGATTCGTAACCAGTTGTCGTTTCTACGCTCATCACTTGATGAAGCTATCACTGATGGGGTTTTACAAATAAATCCCGTATCTCTGGTAACTGCATCACGCTACCAAAGCCAAAAAACAGAGTCAGAAGGTGAATATGTAGTAGATCCTCTTACTCCTGCTGAAGTGGATGCTCTGCTTGCAGCAGCAGGCAATAAGCAATGGGAGAATCTATTTCGGTTTGCAATTCAGACAGGCATGCGTAGCTCAGAATTATGTGCACTGCGCTGGAAAGATATCGACTTTATTCAGAAAACTGCGCACGTGCAGAGCGCAAGTGTTGTTGGGGTGACTAAGGGAACAAAAACTAAGGCAGGAACGCGTAAGGTAGAACTGACAACCGAAGCTTTACTTGCACTCGCAAATCAGAAGCCTTTCTCTTTCATGAAAGACGCGACCATATTTGAGGATCCAAAAACAGGGAAAGCTTGGGCTAGTGCTGATGCGATAAGAAAAAAAGCATGGGTGCCAACTCTACGAAAAGCAGGTATCCGATACCGTAACCCATATCAGACACGCCATACCTTTGCGACACGCCTACTAAGTCGCGGAGCAAACTTGTTCTGGTTAGCCACTCAGATGGGCCATAAAGGACCTGAAATGTTGTTTAGACATTATGGTCGATATTTACGGGAATACGACAACAGGGCATCAAGCAACGTAGCCGAATAAAAATTATTTAACTTATAAATCAATCCATTGCGTGAATTTACTTATGGTTTTCATATGTTCGTTTTCCTAAAAATGCTTATAACTTGCAATACTGTTAGCAGGATGGTAGAGATGGTGTACAATGGTCTATAGATGAATTTAGAGTTAGTTTTTGACAAAATTTGTCATTTTTAAGCGTAAAAATCACCAATTGGCTATTTTACGTAATGGAATATTGAGGGATATGGTATGTTGATTGAGTTTTCCGTACAGAACTATAAATCTATTTCGGAAAGGCAAACGCTAAGTCTTGTTGCATCTAAACAGAATGAGTTACAAGAAAATCTTTATAGCATTGAAGAACCTAAATCTCTTGAATTGTTAAAAAGTGCAGTGATCTACGGCCCCAATGCTGCTGGCAAATCAAATATTATCAAAGCTATTACAAGCATGTCTTCATATATTGTAACGTCAGCAAGTGATTATAAGAGCGGGGATAAAATTGACGTAGCACCTTTCCGCTTGGACTCAAAAAAAATTAAAGAGCCTTCAGAATTTGAAATTCATTTCATTTCAGAAGGTGTCCGATATCAGTACGGTTTTTCTGCAACAGAAGATTTTATTCATGATGAGTGGCTCTTTGCATTTCCAAAAGGTAGATCACAAAAGTGGTTTATTCGCTTATGGAATGAAGAAAAACAGATCCATGAATGGGATTTGGGGCCATCCTTAGCAGGTGAAAAGCAGACATGGTTAAAGTCAACAAGACCAAATGCTCTTTTTCTTTCTACAGCAGTTCAATTAAATAGCGCTCAACTTAAACCAGTATATGATTGGTTTTATTATAAAGTTAAATTCACTGAGTTATCTGGATGGGACAATGAATTTAGTGCCAAACAATGCCTCAATGATAAAAAAGATGAAATTCTTAATTTTCTGAAAGCTGCTGATGTAGGAATTGACGACATCCATGTAACAAAAGAAAAGTTTAATCCAAACGACCTCCCTGAGGAAATGCCGGCTCCGATTAGGGAACTCGTCATTAAAAATATGCAAGGGAAAGAAGAATATGTAGTAAAAACCCTCCATAAAAATGAGTGCGGTGATGCAATTCCTTTCGATCTAGAGGATGAATCCCAAGGGACCAGAAAGATCTTTAGTTTTGCGGGACCATTATCTCATTCCCTTGAAACCGGAAATGTTCTTTTCATTGATGAATTGAATGACAATTTACATCCAAAGTTAGTTGAATTTATTGTCCGTCTTTTCCATAACCCCGAAATTAATCAAAAAGGGGCTCAGTTGATTTTCACTACACATGAAACAACAATTTTAAATCAAGATGTCTTCAGAAGAGATCAGGTTTGGTTTGTAGAGAAGGATAATACTAAAAAAACTACTCTTTTCCCTCTTGCTGACTTTAGTCCAAGAAAAGGTAGGGAAAATTTAGAGGCATCCTATCTCGACGGTAGATATGGAGCTTTGCCTATTATCGGGAAATGGGAGAGAACTTAATGGGGAGCGAAGATTTATTCAAAAAGAGAAAAGCACGCCGTAACGATGAATTTAAGCGGATTAGCAAAGCTCGCTCTCAAATGAAGAAAATATTAATTATTTGTGAGGGAGAAAAAACTGAACCTGTATATTTCAATGATTTTGTTAAACATTGTCGTATAAGTACAGCAAGCATAATTGAGATATCTGGAGATTGTGGTTCAAGTCCGTTAAGTGTATTCTTTTCGGCAAAAGAAAAATACGCAGCTGAAAAGAAAAAGGGTGATCCCTACGACAAGGTGTACTGTGTTTTTGATCGAGATGCTCATCCAGGATATCAAAGTGCTGTGACACAAATTCAGGCTATGAATCCTAAAGGGGTTTTTGAAGCTATTACATCAGTACCTTGTTTTGAATATTGGCTTGTTCTTCATTTTGGCTGCTGCAGAAAAGCATTTTCACCAAAAAATGGTAAAAGCGAAGGTGCTCAAATGCTATCAGAATTGAAAAAATTTATGCCTGATTATGAGAAAAAAGCGTTTGGCGTCTTTAGCAGACTGCAAGATCGTTTACAAAAAGCAATTGATAATTGTAAGGCCGTAGAAAAAGCTTCACTCCAAGATGGCTCAACTAACCCGGCAACTAAAGTGGGCTCTCTGGTTACGGAGCTAATGAAGGTTCGAGATGACTTTGAAAAAAATAAATAATTCCTTCTATAAAATCATAGTTGCGCACCGTACAAAATATACACATATCTAATCTATGTGTACGTATAGGATACGCATCACAAAAGATGTGATAAAAATCTTTAATTATCATTGAATTATCAATTCTAAGACGCGGGTTCAACTCCCGCCAGCTCCACCAAAATTCTCCATCGGTGATTACCAGAGTCATCCGATGAAGTCCTAAGAGCCCGCACGGCACAAGCCCTGCGGGCTTTTTTGTGCCCTCAATTTGTCCTGCGAAGTCCGAAGAGAACTAATTAAATCCGAACCTTTTAGGCCCATTGATAGGCCCAACGAAAAGCTCTATTGTTTTCGTTGGGCCTAAACGCATGGAGACTCCCCATGGCAAGAAAAACCAAGCCTTTAACCGATACGGAAATCAAAGCCGCCAAACCTAAAGATGCCGATTACCAGCTTTATGATGGTGATGGGCTGACCCTGTTAATAAAGTCCAGCGGTAGTAAACTCTGGCAGTTCCGTTACTATCGGCCTCTAACCAAACAGCGAACCAAACAGAGCTTCGGTGCCTACCCTGCTGTCTCCCTTTCTGATGCGCGTAAACTCAGAGCTGAATCTCGAGTTTTATTGGCGAAAGACATTGATCCACAGGAACATCAGAAAGAACAGGTGAGAAATTCTCAAGAGGCCAAAACCAACACTTTCCTGTTAGTTGCCGAGCGTTGGTGGAATGTGAAGAGAGCCAGCGTAACAGAGGACTATGCCGACGATATCTGGCGCTCGCTTGAGAGAGATGTTTTCCCAGCAATCGGTGATATCAGTATCACTGAGATTAAGGCTCATACTCTGGTTAAAACAGTTCAGCCGGTTCAGGCCAGGGGTGCATTAGAGACTGTCCGACGCCTTTGTCAGCGTATTAACGAAGTCATGATTTATGCGCAGAACACTGGCCTGATTGATGCGGTCCCCAGCGTGAACATCGGGAAAGCATTCGAGAAACCGCAGAAGAAAAACATGCCAAGTATCCGCCCGGATCAGCTACCACAGTTAATGCAAACGATGCGTACAGCAAGTATAAGTTTGCCCACGCGGTGTCTGTTCA
>OGIV01001758.1_pt1 | contig 12065 bp, 7 predicted proteins | sample 1571861 | NCBI WGS metagenome assembly OGIV01 (sample SAMEA2582099, study PRJEB24529) | metagenome | biome: Human gut stool | place: China | collected 2011 | reverse complement strand
TGGCTATATCCAAGCCTTTTCAGGCCCGATGATTTCTAAACGGGACAGCAGTGATATTATATATTATTATATATATAATAATATATAATATACCTTCTATGTAGAGGATGGTAACAACAGCGAAAAAAACTGAATACTGAATACTGAACACCCTTTTTAGGCATTATAAGCCTGTAAAGGCAAAAGCTTTCCAGCCTGCCCAACCTTGTGATATATCCATTAGCCACGATTCATGGTCACAATGAATTTGCCAACAAAGCTTGTCCCTGCTTTAATGTAAAGAAGGAGTGGGGGAAGGAGTAAACAAAAAAAATAGCGGATCTGTCACAGACCCGCTATTTCCTATCATTTAAAATTTTTAAACAATGTTTATTGTTAATTTTCTTGCCTTATACAATGCCCTGAGCCATCATAGCCTTAGCTACCTTCAGGAAGCCGGCTACGTTTGCACCCTTTACGTAATTTACGTAACCGTCTGGCTCAGTACCATACTTCACGCAGTTAGCGTGAATATCGTTCATGATGTCGTGGAGCTTAGCATCAACCTCCTCACGAGACCACTTCAGACGCTCAGAGTTCTGGCTCATCTCAAGACCTGATACAGCAACACCACCTGCGTTGGCTGCCTTACCTGGAGAGTAGAGAATCTTAGCATCCTGGAATACCTTGATAGCCTCTGGAGTAGTAGGCATGTTGGCACCCTCGCTTACTGCGATTACGCCGTTGGCGATGAGAGCCTTGGCTGCCTCCTCGTTGATTTCGTTCTGAGTAGCTGATGGGAGAGCGATGTCTGCCTTCTCAAACCAAGGCTTTGCTCCCTCAACATATTTTACACCATACTTCTCTGCATACTCCTTGATACGGCCACGCTCTACGTTCTTGAGCTCCATGATGTAATCGAGCTTCTCGCGGTCGATTCCGTCTGGGTCGTAGATGTAACCGTCTGAATCTGAACATGTAACTGGCTTAGCACCCAACTGGAGCAACTTCTCCATAGTGTACTGCGCTACATTACCTGAACCTGAAACCAAAACGGTCTTGCCCTTGATGTCAATACCCTTGGTAGCGAGCATGTTGCAGAGGAAGTATACGTTACCGTAACCTGTAGCCTCAGGACGGATCAATGAACCGCCGAACTCCTGACCCTTACCGGTCAAGACGCCCTGGAACTGGTGTGTCAATTTCTTGTACATTCCGAAGAGGTAACCTACCTCACGGCCACCTACACCGATGTCACCAGCTGGAACATCCTCGTCTGGACCCATGTGACGGTAAAGTTCTGTCATGAAAGCCTGGCAGAAACGCATTACCTCGTTGTTGCTCTTGCCACGTGGAGAGAAGTCGGAACCACCCTTAGCACCACCCATTGGGAGAGTAGTAAGAGAGTTCTTGAATGTCTGCTCGAAAGCCAAGAACTTCAAAATACCCAAGTTTACTGACTTGTGGTAGCGAAGACCTCCCTTGTAAGGGCCAATCGCGTTGTTGTGCTGTACGCGGTAACCCATGTTAGTCTGTACGTTGCCCTTATCATCTACCCAAGATACGCGGAACTGGATGATGCGGTCTGGAATGCAGAGACGCTCGATGAGGTTTGCCTTCTCAAACTCTGGGTGCTTGTTGTATTCTTCCTCGATAGTACCGAGAACCTGACTAACTGCCTGAATGTACTCAGGCTCATTTGGGAATCTTCTTTGGAGATTCGCGATTACTTCAGATGCTTTCATAATCTTTAATCTTTTATTGTGTTTAAATTCTTATTTTTTATTTCTGCTTGCAAAGATACATGTTTTTCTTGAAAACACCAACAAAAAGAAAGAAAAAATGCAGAAAAAGTAGAAAAAAGTCATTTTTTAACATTTTTAGCCACGTTTTGTAGCGCTTTTGTGTACGCACACCTTATTATATAAGAGCCGTTTTTCGGGGTTAAGCCTTTATTTCTGTTTTGGGAATTTTGCATTCTGACGACTTCTGTTTATCTATCCTGCGCCATAGGGCATAAATGAGCAGGATGACAGCGTAGAGACCGATTACCTGAGGCAGGCTGATTCTTACGTTTTCGATGCTTGCTCCTGGCAGCATGCTGATCAGTTTTATGGCTGTATTCAAAAACTGGGTGATGCTGGTCAGGGCGCCTGATGTAAGGCTGATGAGTGGGACGACAACCGGTGCTATGGGCGCCCATAACGTGAGTGGGGAGAACAGGATTAAGGCTGCTCCAAGATATAGGATGAGGGTTGCTGCGGGAATGGCGATGTAATTGGTGAGAAGGGAATAGCACGATATTCTGCCGAAGGAGTAGACGATGACCGGAAGGGTTCCTATCTGGGCTGCCAGTGAAACGCAAAGGAGTCCCCATGCCCAACGGATGAAACGGCTGCGGATGGGGAGGAGGGTGTAAAGGGGTGTGAAGAACAGCAGAATGGAGGCTACAGCCAGGAACGAAAGCTGGAAACTCAACTCGAAAAGATAGAGCGGACTGATGAAGAGCATAAATATATAAGCTGAGGCTAAGGTGTTGAGCGGCAGGCCGGTACGATGGAAAGCTAAACTTAAGCTGTAGGCTGAAAGCATGATGGCTGCACGGACTGCACTTGCCGGCAATCCTATGAGAAAAACGTAGGTCCAGATGGAGACGAGGGACAGGATGATGGTGTAAACTGAGTATTTTCTGCCGCCTAGCAGAAAGATGAAAAGCTGGAAGATAATGCCTATATGAAGTCCGCTTACTGCCAGGATATGACTGGCTCCGGAAATGGAGTAACTGTTCCGGGTGTTCGAGTCGAGTGCGCTCTTGTCGCCCAGCGCCATGGCTGCGATGACTGCATAGTCTTGCTGTTTTACGTGAAGGGAAACCAGTTTGCTTTCAATATTGCTTTTATAGCGTTCGGTATTGATTTTTGCCCGTGTGAGGTAAGACAGTTCCTGCCAGTTTTTCAGTTGTGTAGAGGCTTGGGAATCAGCTATTTGCTTACAGGTAAGAAAAGCCCCAAGGCTCAGGATGCATAAATGAATCATCACGCATTGGGAGAAGATGAGAAACTGGTGGCTCCTGCTGAAGTAAGCTTTTTGGCTTAAGAACTCTGTAAGGAAAAAGATGATGCTGCCAAGGGCGCATGAAATGATGGAGATGATGAGCCAGAAGGGCATATTGAAATCATCATAGCCCCATTTGGCTATGATGATTCCGATCGTCAGTGTGAGGCTGATGGTCATGAGCGGGGTGAGGGGTAGCTCTTTCATCATTCCTCTTTCCTTTTAAAAGATAATTTATTTCCTATTTCTTGAATCCGAAGATGCGCTTGATGAATGTCTTCACAGCGTTTTCTTTCTTCTGTGGATTTACGATAGGGGTGTGCTTGCGTGCAGCCGGCTTGTCGCCCTTTTTCTGGGCTACGCCTCTGCCACGGCCGTTGCTGCCCGGGCGAACATTGTTCTCGTTGCCTGGGCGCTGCTGGTTGCTGTTATTGCTGTTATTGCGGCGCTTCTGGCTGTTGCTGTTCTTTGGTTGCTCGCCTGGCTGGGCTGGCTTTCTGTTCTGCTGCTTTGCGTTCTGCTGCCTGTTGCCCTGCTGAGGTTGCTGCTTCGCGTTCTGCTGCCTGTTACCTTGCTGAGGCTGCTGCTTTGCGTTCTGCTGCCTGTTGCCCTGCTGAGGCTGTTGCTTTGCGTTCTGCTGCTTGTTGCCCTGCTGTGGCTGCTGCTCGTTGTTGCGTGGCGTTTTTTCCTGACGCTCGTTTGGCTTGTTTGGCTTGCGCTTGTGAGAAGTCTGGTCGCGGTCTTTCTGTCGGCGGTTCTTGGCGCTGTTCTTTCCGGCCTCGCCGTTTCCGCCGTTACCGCGTCTGTTGTTTCTTCCGTTTGCGCCTTTCTTCTTCGGCTTGTTGAGCTTGATGTATTCAGGACCTTCGCCGCATCCTTCAGGGAGAGGCATTTTGTCTACCACCTTCTCCAGGAACTTCTCTATCTGCTGGAACCAGTACTGGTCTTCTTCGCTCACGAAGGTGATGGCTCTACCATCGCGGTTGGCACGGGCTGTACGGCCGATGCGGTGAACGTAATCTTCTGTATCGTGAGGAACATCGTAATTGATGACCATCTCAATATCATCGATGTCGATTCCGCGCGCCACAATGTCGGTAGCTACGAGAACATCATACTGTCCGCTCTTGAACTTGAACATCACATCGTCGCGCTCAGCCTGTTCCAGGTCGCTGTGCATGGCTCCGCAGTTTACTCCAATCTGCTGGAGGGAAGCTGCGAGTTGCTTCACCTTGAATTTGCTGCCGCTGAAGACGATGACACGCTTCAGGTCGCCTGCCTTGAAGATGTCCTTGATGATGGTCATCTTCTGGGTTTCGTAGCATACGTATGCTTCCTGCTTGATTTTCTCGGCTGGCTTGCTGACGGCAAGTTTGATTTCTACCGGATTCTTGAGCAGGGTCTTAGCCAGTTCTTCTATCTTCTCAGGCATGGTTGCCGAGAACATGATGGTCTGGCAGGTCTTTGGCAGTTTTGCCGCGATGGTCTTGATGTCGTCAGAGAAACCCATGTCGAGCATGCGGTCGGCCTCGTCGAGAATGAAGAAGCTTACCTTGCTGAGGTCTACATTGCCCAGAGAGATATGGGAGATGAGGCGGCCCGGGGTGGCGATGACTACATCGGCGCCCATGCGGAGGCTGCGCAACTCCTGATCGTAACGGTTGCCGTCGTTGCCGCCGTATACGGCTACGCTGCTCACGCCCTGCAGGTAATAGCCGAAGCCTTGCATCGCCTGGTCTATCTGCTGGGCGAGCTCGCGGGTTGGTGACATGATGACGCAGTTGATGGCGTCTTTAGGATAACCGCCGTCATCGAGCTTGCTCAATACTGGCAGCAGATAGGCTGCGGTTTTGCCGGTTCCGGTCTGGGCTACACCCAAGACATCGTGACCTTCTAATATCTCTGGAATGCACTTTTCCTGTACTGGAGTGCATGTGTCGAAGCGCATGTCATATAATGCGTCGAGCACGTTGTCGTTTAAATCTAATTCGTCGAAATACATTTTTTTTAAATGTTGAATGTTGAATGTTGAATGTTGACTTTTTCCCTCAAAATCCAATTTTTTAATGTTGACTTTTTCCCTCAAAATCCAATTACCGGGTTATGATAACCGGTTCTGATTTTACCTCGGTGCCTTGCGGTAGCAGAAGTAGGCTACGATGGCGAAGAGGAAGTTTGGAAGCCACGCTGCCAGAACAGGCGGGAAATTGGCCTGGATGGCGAAGGTGGCAGAAACCGTCTGCAGCATGATGTAGCCGAAACTCAGCGCAAGTCCTACGCCCAATGCTGCTCCCATGCCGCCCTTGCGCTTGCGGGCTGAGAGGGAGACGCCGATGATGGTGAGGATGAACGAGGCGAAGGATGAGGCGATGCGCTTGTGGTATTCTACCTTGTACTGCACTACGTTGCCCGAACCGCGGTTGATCTGCTTGGAGATGTAATCGCGGAGCTCAGGACTGGTGAAGGTTTCCTGCTGACCCTTGGAATAGACCAGGTCGGTAGGTTCCATCATGATGATGGTGTCCTTCTGCGCTCCGCTCGTAATATGCTCCTTCATGCCCTGGAGCTTGCGGATTTTCCAGTTGCTCAGTTTCCAATGATACTTGCTGTCGGAAATGGTGTCGTACTGGATGTCCATCGCTGTAAGGTGGCTGACGAGTTTCTTGTCCTGGAACTTGTCGAGGCAGAATCCGTAGCCGCGTTTCATGCTGTTGTCGTAATGCTGCATATAGGCAATCACTCCCTTGTCTACCTGCAGCTGTACATTCTCGGCACTGGTATTCTTCTTCTTGTTCTTGTACATCGTCTCGAAGTTCTGCCTGATAACGGTTCCGTGGGGAATGACGTAGGCTGAAAGCCCGAAGGAGAGGGCTGAGAGCAGCACGCAGGTAATCATGTATGGGCGGAGGAGACGCTTGAAGGATACTCCCGACGCCAGGATGGCGATGATTTCGGAATTGCTTGCCAGCTTGGTGGTGAAGAGAATGACCGCCACGAACACGAACAGCGCACTGAAGAGGTTGGCAAAATAGGGCACGAAGTTGGCGTAGTAATCGAAGATGATTGCGCGCGCCGGTGCATGGTGCTCTGTGAATTTTGACAGGTTCTCGTTGAAGTCGAAGACGATGGCGATGGAGATGATCAGGGCGATGGAGAAGAAATAGTAGCCCAGAAACTTCTTGATAATGTACCAGTCGAGCTTCTTGATGTACCTGAACGGGTTAAGAAACCGGAATATGCGCAGGAACCGGAGCTTGTGAGCCAGCCAGCGCACAGCCCTGATGAGCCACCCGAACTTGCGGGAAGCCCATCGGCCGGTGCGGTAGAGCCGGCGGTGTTTTCTTATTTTCTTAAAATCTTTCATGATGCTTGCTTACTTAAATTCTTCGGCCAAGCTGGTCGATGATGGAATTCTTCCATGCCACGAAATCGCCCTGCTCGATATGATGGCGGGCATCGGTCACGAGGCGCAGATAGAAAGAGAGGTTGTGGATGCTGGCTATCTGCATCGCCAGCAGCTCCTGGGCCTTGAAGAGGTGGTGGAGGTAGGCCTTCGTGGTTACGAGGTCGATGTCGCAGCCGTCTGGATCTACCGGACTGAAATCTTTCTCCCACTTCTTGTTGCGCATGTTCATCGTGCCCTGATAGGTGAAGAGCATGGCGTTGCGGCCGTTGCGGGTCGGCATTACGCAGTCGAACATGTCTACGCCGCGCTCGATGGCTTCGAGGATGTTCTGCGGGGTTCCTACGCCCATCAGATATCTCGGCTTGTCTTTCGGCAGGATTTCGTTCACTACTTCTATCATCTCATACATCACCTCGGTAGGCTCTCCTACGGCAAGTCCGCCGATGGCATTTCCGTCGGCTCCCTTGTCGGCAATGTATTTGGCTGCTTCGCGGCGCAGGTCCGGGAAGGTGCAGCCCTGAACGATAGGGAAGAGACTCTGCTGATAGCCGTAGAGGGGCTCGGTCTCATTGAACCGCTTAATGCAGCGGTCTAGCCAGCGCTGGGTGAGCATGAGGCTGTTCTTGGCGTACTGGTAATCGCTCTGTCCCGGCGGACATTCATCGAAGGCCATCATGATGTCGGCTCCGATGATGCGCTCGGTGTCCATCACGTTCTCCGGTGTGAAGAAATGCTTGCTGCCGTCGATGTGGGAGCGGAACTCGCAGCCTTCTTCCTTGAGCTTGCGGATGCCGGTGAGCGAGAAGACCTGGAAGCCGCCGCTGTCGGTGAGGATAGGACGGTCCCAGCCGTTGAACTTGTGCAGTCCGCCTGCTGCCCTGATGACGTCAAGACCTGGGCGCAGGTAGAGGTGATAGGTGTTTCCGAGGATAATCTGTGCCATGACCTGCTTCTTGAGTTCCTCGAAGTGGACGCCCTTCACGCTTCCTACGGTTCCTACGGGCATGAAGATTGGGGTCTTGATCTGTCCGTGGTCGGTGGTGATGATGCCTGTACGTGCATCGCTTGCTTTATCTGTTACTTGTAATTCAAATTTCATTTCTATTATTTTTTATCATTTTCCTCAATGCTGAAGTCTGTAGGGGTTTTCACCTTCTCGTCGGTCAGCGCGAACTGCCAGACGTCAGCCACATTCTCTACATAGTGGAAGTCTACGCCCTTGAGATATTTCTCTGGTATTTCCTCTACGTTCTTCTGGTTCTCCCTGCACATCACGATGTGCTTGATTCCTGCCCGCTTGGCTGCCAGAATCTTCTCCTTGATTCCGCCTACCGGGAGCACTTTGCCGCGGAGGGTTATCTCGCCGGTCATGGCTGTGTTGGCACGCACCTTGCGCTGGGTGATGGCTGAGGCGATGCTGGTGGCGATGGTGATTCCGGCAGAAGGACCGTCTTTCGGGGTGGCTCCCTCAGGCACGTGGATGTGGATGTTCCACTGCTCGAAGATGCGGTAGTCTACCTGCAGCAGGTCGATGTGCGACTTGACGTATTCCAGTGCGATAATGGCTGATTCCTTCATCACGTCGCCCAGGTTTCCGGTCAGGGTGAGCTTGCCTGCCTTGCCCTTGCTGAGCGAGGTTTCGATGTAGAGGATTTCGCCGCCCACTGAGGTCCAGGCTAGTCCGGTTACCACTCCTGCATAGTCGTTGCCCTGGTAGATGTCGCGGTTGAACGGCGGATTGCCCAGCAGGTCTTTTACTTCGGCAGGGGTGATGGTGTAGTTCTTCAGCTCCTGGTTGCAGGCAAGTTTGTAAGCCATCTTGCGCAGACTCTTGTCTATCTGCTTCTTCAGCTGTCTTACGCCGCTCTCACGGGTATAATGCTCGATGATGAACTCGAGGGCATTCTTGTTGAAGCTTACCTTCGGCGAAACCTTGTCGAGTCCGGTGCTTTCCAGCTCTTCCGGTACGAGGTGGCGCTTGGCAATCTCTGTCTTCTCTTCGGTGATGTAGCCGCCTACTTCTATCAGCTCCATACGGTCGAGGAGCGGACGCGGAATGACGCTCAGGTCATTGGCTGTGGCGATGAAGAGCACCTTGGAGAGGTCGTAATCCATATCGAGATAATTGTCGTGGAAGGCATTGTTCTGTTCCGGGTCCAGCACTTCGAGCAGGGCTGATGCTGGGTCGCCGTTGAAATTGCTCTGCGCCACCTTGTCAATCTCGTCGAGGATGAAGACCGGATTGCTGCTGCCTGCCTTCAGCATGTTCTTGATGATGCGGCCCGGCATGGCTCCCACATAGGTGCGGCGGTGACCGCGGATTTCGGCTTCATCGTGCAGACCGCCCAGCGACATGCGTACATACTTGCGCTTCATGGCTGCTGCGATGCTCTTGCCCAGACTGGTTTTTCCTACGCCCGGAGGACCGTAGAGGCAGAGGATAGGACTCTTGCCGCCGCCGTTCAGTGCTCTTACGGCGAGGAATTCCAGGATGCGCTCCTTCACATTCTCCATGCCGTAGTGGTCGTGGTTCAGGATGCGCTTGGCACGGGTCAGACTGAGGTCGTCCTGGGTGTAGGAGTTCCAAGGCAAATCTACCATGGTCTGCAGGAATCCTATCTGTATCGAATAGTCAGGACTCTGCGGGTTCAGGGTGTCGAGCTTGGCAATTTCTTTCTTGAAGATTTTGGCAGTTTCCTCGCTCCAGTTCTTCTGTTTCGCCTTCTCCAGAATCTCCTTCTTCTCCGGACTGGCGTTTCCTTCTCCCAGTTCTTCCCTGATGTTCTTGATCTGCTGCTTGAGGAAGTATTCCTTCTGCTGTTCATCGAGGTCGTAGTGGGTTTTGTTCTCAATCTCAGTCTGGATGCGTAGCAGATGGCGCACCTTGTTCAGGGATCTGATGGCAATCATGATGCGCTCGCTGAGATTTTCCTCTTTCAGCATCTTGATTTTATCCTCGATGGAGAAAGGGAGGAGGGAGCACATGAAGTTGCACTGCATGTGAATGCTCGAGAGTTCGTTGATGGCCTGGATGGCATCATCATTATAGTTGGCGTTTGATTTGATATAGTCTGTCGCTTCGTAATGGAAGTTCTCGTAGAGCATTCTGAAGAGTTCATCGTTGTTCTCGTCAGGCCATTTCTCCGGAAGACTTTTTACGTCAATTACTGTGTAAGGCTCTTTTTGAACGAGATGTTTCATCTGACATCTGCCCAGACCCTGGATGATGATGCTCATCTGGTCTGTGCCAGGCATCTTGATAACCTTGATGAGTTTGGCGAAGACACCTACAGGGTAGAGGTCTTCTTCGTAGGGCAATTCTGTGTCTTTATTCTTCTGGCAGAATACACAGAATGTGGTGTCTGGCTTCTTTTCCAGCATCCGGACGAGATTCAGACTTTCCTTTCTGCCCACAACGATAGGGGTCATGTTGGTAGGGAAAACTACAATATCTCGCATGCAGAGGGCAGGGTACAAGCCTTCTTCCTGGTCTTCGATCAGGGTTTTCGGGTCGCCCTCGTAATCTGCAATCATTTGTATTCGGGTACTTGTTCTTCTATTATCCATTTTTTTGTTATGATTTCTATTTTCCGTGCAAAGGTACTCATTTTTTGTGAAATATCGTGGAAGATGATAGATTATTTAATAATAAAATTGCTTTTTCTATATATTAGTACCCGTTTTTATAGATGTGGGTAGCTGCTTTTGCAGGTAGAAGTGGCAATTTCTGCTGCTTGCGATAAAATAAATCGGCGGCGCATTCGTTTTTCTTCTGTAAAGAGACAGAAGAATTTATGGGTAATTTTCGATTTAAACAGTTTGAGATAGAGCAAGACCGTTGTGCCATGAAAGTGGGAACTGACGGCGTTTTGCTGGGTGCATGGGCGCAAGGTGGCAGGCGGATTCTGGACATTGGCTCCGGAACGGGACTGATTTCGCTCATGATGGCGCAGCGTTTTCCTGAAGCTGAGGTCGTAGGGATTGATATGGATGCTGATGCCTGCGGACAGGCGAGGGAGAATGTGATGGCAAGTCCGTTTCGCGACAGGGTGGAAATAGAATGCTGCAGACTGCAGGATTTCGGGGGAGCCGGTGTTTCGAAAACTGCTGAGGCTTCTGGAACTGCTGAAGGTTTGAAGGCTGCCGGTGTTTTTGATGCGATAGTGAGCAATCCTCCGTTCTTTGTAGATAGTTTGAAAAATCCGGACAGTAAGAGGACGATGGCGAGACATACGGACAGTCTTCCGTTTCGCGATTTGTTTGCGGGTGTAAAGCGGTTACTTTCTGATGACGGCATTTTCTCTGCAATTGTTCCCGTAGAAGTAGTGGAGCAGTTTGTTGCAGAGTCTTGTATATTAGGTTTTTATCTTATACGGAAGTGTGGTGTGAAGACGGTGGAGCGCAAGCAGCCAAAGCGCTTTATGCTGAGTTTTGCAAAGCATCGCGTTTCGCCTTACGAAGAGTATGTTGAAACGATGATGGATTCGCAGGGAAACCGCTCGGAATGGTATAGGAAAATAACGGAAGAATTCTACCTTTTCTAGGAGTGTTGAATGTTGAGTGTTGAATGTTGAATGAACATTCCCTCTAAATTCAACACTCAACACTCCCTCTAAATTCAACACTCAACATTCAACACTCAACATTCCCTCAAAGGTTCAGCTTCTTCTGTACCAGTTTGCTGATAGCTTCTACTCTTTTGCTCTGGCGCTGGATGTCTTTATGAATATCATCGCGCACGGCATTGATGTCGTTGAAGAAATCGGCAAAGGCAGACTGAATCATGTTCGGCTTGCGGTCGTTTTTGTTGGCAAACGGGTTTACCAGCATCTTGATTCCCTTTTCTTCCAGGTGAACATCAATCTCTGCACCCGTCATTACAGGGTCGCCATCATAATGGATTACGCCTGGCTGACTGCGGGTGATATGAAGTTTCTTGCAGCGGAACGACTTGATTTTCGAGTTCTTGTCCAGCGTCTTGTTGAACATGTCGAAACTCACCTGAGGCGCCTCGATTACATCAAACGGTTCCATGATGACGACATCCATCAGACCGTCGCTCATGGATGCTTGAGGGGCAATATAGGCATTGTTGCCATACTGAGATGCGTTGGCACAGGAAATGAGGAACGCCTTATACTGTTTGGTGCCCGTCTCGTCCTCCAGCGTGTAAGTCTCAGGCTTATACTTCAATCCCTCGCGCAGGATATTTTCAGCATAAGTGATAGGACCACGCTTGCCGCTCTCGGCAAACTTCATGCTGACGAAAGCGTCAAAGCCCATGCCGCAGGTGCAGAAGAACGGGTGGTCGTTGATGACACCATAATCCAGATCTCTAATCTGGCATTGGTTGATGACCTCGATGCATTTCTTCAGGTTCATCGGGAGCAGCAGATGTCTTGCCAGTCCGTTGCCCGAACCGCAAGGCAGAATGCCGAGGGCAGTATCGGAGTGAACCAATGAGCGGGCCACCTCGTTGACGGTGCCGTCACCACCAACCGCCACAACCACATCTACATGGTTGTTCTTCGCTTCGGTAGCAATTTCCGAAGCGTGCCCAGCTCTTTCAGTCATTCTTATCTCGTACTCAAAAAGCTCTTTGTCCAAAACAGAATCTATCAGACTC
>OGIV01001756.1_pt1 | contig 12078 bp, 10 predicted proteins | sample 1571861 | NCBI WGS metagenome assembly OGIV01 (sample SAMEA2582099, study PRJEB24529) | metagenome | biome: Human gut stool | place: China | collected 2011 | reverse complement strand
AAAAACAGTTATCTGCCCGATATGTTCACCTGCCAGAAACCACTCACCGGCGCTGAAAATCAACCGGTAGGGGGCAAGGCTGCCACAGCGGCACCCGTCGGCCAGCAGAGTTACCCTCCGCTGTTCTGATACTGCCCTGACCAGTCGCGTGAAGATCCCCGGACGGGAAGGTGGCACTGGCAGATCCTGATGCCAGATAAAGCACGGTGATGCCCCCTGACCGCTCAGAAGTGAACTGACCAGATGGATATCCATATCGGGAAACAGTGCGCCAATCCCGGACTGACGTGCAAACTGCATTGCCGCCTCTTTCCTGAGCTCATGACGGCCTCCGGTCAGCAGGCGACAGTAGCCGCCCCGGTATTCGAGATCGAGGTAAATCAGCCGCTCCCGAAAATCACGGTGCAGGGTGCGCTCTGAGACACCAAACTCCGCCGCCAGCTTGCGTACATTCAGCGTTTCACCTGCGATCAGACGGCTGATGATTAGCGACAGCCGGACAGACAGCCGGTCATAACGACGCCCAGCCTGAGACATGCGTTATCTCCGTATTGGGTAAGTGATTAATAAAGAAGGTATTATGGTAATGGACTAGGTTGACAGGTTGTGTCCATGACATGTGGCGAAATGCCAGACGCGGAAAGGCAGTGTGGATGCATTGCAGGCAGCAATGACACAGGTATGGCTGGTAGTATCTTCTGTTGGCGCAGACAGGTTGTGTCTGCTATATGGAAATCATCGGTTCAGTAACGAATAAACGAAATAATCCACTACTGTTTTAAGGATGTTTTATTCATTCAGAAGAAAATCCAGTCCCAGACGGTGCGGGCGACTGACACCACGGCTTCCCGCACGGTTCGAATCACCGTTTTTAGCGGCGCAGGCAGGAACGACGATGATTCAGCCATATCGAACACATGGCCTACCGCCTCACCGAAGCCGTCACGGGCTTGCGACTTTACCGGTTCTGTGCAGAGCCTCCCGTGCAGTTGTGTCGCCACCGGGCTGGTGGCCCAGACAGGCAGGCTATACATCATGGTTTCCACCATCGCTTCCATTCCCCATCCGGTTCTGGCCGACACTACGCAGACAGGATGATGTGGCAAAAATAACTGCTGGACAGCACTACGCTTAGCTTCAATCGTTAACTGCTGGTCCGGAGAAGGTATGTTATCTACGATTTTCCATTCGTGGCAGGGTTCGACCTTGTCTGCCTGATTCACCACGAACAGTACCCTTTGCTGATATGCCTGCATGACCTTTTGATAAAAGTGCTCATCCACTGACAGAGCACGGTCATCGGCTTTAATGACCCACAGTACCAAATCGAGTTCGGGTAAGATACGGCGGTACAATGCGGTGTATTCATTATCGCGTTGCTCGCTTTCACCCACGCCCGGTAAATCAACCATCATCAGACTGTGGGAGCCATTGCTGAGCCGGAAGCGAAGTACATCGCGGGTACAAGCCTCCACATCGCTGACCGACGTGACTTCTCCCTGGAACAGGGCATTGCACAGACTAGACTTGCCAGAACCTGTTTTTCCCAAAATGCCGATGATCGGTTCGTAGTGAGTGAGCTTTTGAATATGGTCAAAAATATGTTTGCCAATGGCGTGGGGGAGTGACGCCAGTGGTTTTTCGATGGCCTGAAGGCCTTCAGATTGATTCATAAGGTGATCTCTGTGAAAAAAGATAAAGCCCCGCAATCCATGTAGATTGCGGGGCGATTCACGGAGATAATATCTGTTTGAAATTCTTTAGCATATAAGTATGCTTCTAACATAGATAACTGTGCTAAATAGTATTTTGCTTCGGGAAAACCTGTTGAAAAAAGGACTGGAGTGTTTTCTCTGTTTTGCTACGTTACACTTTGTCATATGTGTCCTGTCATCACTTGACTAATACATATTGGTCAATGGGTGGTATGGTATAGTGGATTCAGCATTTAGATTGTGATAAGTGAATATAATTATGTTTGATTAGAGAATAATGCAGCAAGTGTATTTAAATAATTGTTAAAATTAGAATTTGTCATAACCAATTGATTTTCCATCAGAAATATGTTAAAACAGTCAGGTTTATCTTATATCAAGGAAAGAAAAATGAATGTTAATCCCTACTTAAATGTCCCAGAATCTCAATGGCAAGAACTCACCTCACGATTAGTTAATAATCATCCTCTGACTCCGCATTTGGTTGATTTGGTTATGGACTCATGGAGAGGCTTATTTAATACCTCTTTTGGTACGCATGGGCTAAAAATTGGTGTGGATATTTTTCCTAAACCTCAAATTACGGGTGCTATACTGCATGAATTAATTCCAGCGGCTATTGAGGCTCAGTTTCCTCAGCAATGGAGAAAAGAAGAAACTAAGAATGATAAGGATATTGTTTGTAAGTATGACAACTCTCTTTCTATTGAACTGAAAACTTCGTCTAATCCCGGTCAAATTTTTGGCAATAGGAGTTATGCACAGCCTCAAAATGGAGAAGGTAAAATTAAAGATGGGTTTTATCTTGCAGTTAATTTTCAACCATTTTCTCAAGCAAGTGCCACCCCACAAATTTTAAAAATTCGATTTGGGTGGCTTGCACATACGGACTGGATTGCGCAGTCATCAAGCACCGGTCAGCAGGCTCGTTTAGCCTCTCATACTTACCAGAATAAGTTTATTACTCTCTATGGCTAAACTAACAATGGTTGTTGAGCCAATGTTAGAGAAATATCTTCTTTTTTACGCTGTAGTCTATTTTTGGCATAGAGTAAATATTCTTTATTTATTTCTATGCCAATAACATAGCGACCATTTATCATTGAACTTTCTGCTGTTGTTCCTGATCCTAAAAACGGATCGAGAACAATTTCCTCTTCGTTCGAAAAACCATTCATCAGTCTGTTAATTAACTCCAGAGGAAACTGTGCTGGATGAGGGGCCCTTTCCTGAGATGACCTATTTTTCCCAGACGTAACTTTGGCGATCTGCCAGACATCAGACGGATTTTTTCCTAAGGGATTACATTTAAGTTTTCCATTTTTCTTTTGATTTGGATACTTTACATTTGGGTCTCTGATTGGATCTAAATTAAATGTATAGTTCTTAGGATCTTTCAAAAACCAAAGAACTTTTTCGTTCCTTGGCGACAGACGTTTGCGAGAAGCAACGCCAGCACCATAATTCCATACAATTTCTTGATGTAAATAAAATGGCGTTTTATCCCATAATAAATATGGTATTGGTACAGCGTAGCCTTTGTTTGGCACCTCTAGATAACCCACATTTAATGCAAGAGCACCGTTAGAGGCAGTAATATCATAAATATTTTTCAACCATGTAATGCACCATTCAACGTATTTGTGAACATCTTGTATTTCTTCATACGCCTTGCCGATATTGTAAGGGGGTGAAGTAATGGTCAAATCCACTGAGTTATGGGGAATTTGAGACATAATATCAATACAGTCACCGTGATAAAGTGCTGTTCGATCATCCCTATAAAATGGTTGACCCAACGTATCAATAATGTTTTCAAATACTTGTTTTTTCATGGTTTTGCTAGTCATAGAAATTCCTAAACTTCATTTTAAGTGATTTTATCAGGTGAAGAAAAAAATTCATACCTTCGATAGAGTACATAAATTGTTACATTTAGAAACTTTTCCCCTCGGCTAAGATTCAGAACCTGACATTGTTCATCGTTTAAAATACTTTTGAAACAGTGGGTTAAGTTAAAAGTTCTTATCTCGCCTGTGAGTTTTCATAATGGCCAGCATTGGTTCATAATGTGTTGGATTTAAGTCGGTGTTCAAAAACGTGGCTACGGAAAGCGTAAGGTAGTGTAGAGGTACAAGCGGCTTTTCGATGGCCTGAAGACCTTCAGATTCATTCATACGGTGATCTCTGTAAAAAAACATAAAGCCCCGCAATCCGGTAAGGATGCGGGAGGATTCACAGTGATAATATCTATCTGAAATTATTTGGAGTAATTATCAAAAGTAAGCGTAACGTGAGCACCGTATTGGCGGTCATTTATCGATGAGAACCACGTTCAATGGCAGCAGTTTGGCCACTTTGTTGCCCGGGCACCAGGATTCTGTACCGAACAGCGCCTCGCGAAAATCAGGCCGAGGCACAAGCTGTCTAGAACGTGGTAGTTCTGTGAAAAGGATGATTATCAGTTAACTTAATGGCGGCCAGATTCAGCAACTGAGAAATTTGAGAGGGAATATGGTAGCTTGGAACGCTAAGGTATGCGCCCCTCTCCAACTTCGGCAGGCTTCTAATGGAAAGAATGCTACCTGAATTTAAAGAAGCGGAATTAATGGTCGGGGTGAGTGGGGTGCTGTGTTGATATTTGGCGCGTCGTAAGGATAATTCAACCTGATGAGCACAGCACGTCGCAATGGGAACAGAGTTCGGCTATTTATCGGAGAGCGTATAGAACACGCCTCGGATCGCGATGTTTTGGTCACCGTTTGCGATGCTTTAGAAAAGGGCTCCGAGTGGGCCTACATATTCGCCAATTTCAACGTTAACGGCCGTCAGGTTGATGTTGCGGTCTTTTCCGCCACAACTACGCTTGTTATTGAAGCCAAGGGATATACACAACCCATCAAAGGCAGTGTCAACGGCCGTTGGACCCAGGCCGGAGCGTATGGCAGTCGACAGCTACGCAACGGGTACACTCAAGCCCTAGGCGCCAAGAATGCGTTGCGTGACGCGATGGCCGCGCTATTCAGCGATCTTACCGGCTATCCCAATGCTTTGCTGGCCATTACACCTGTGATTCCGTCAGGCTCCTCATTGCCACCGAGTGATTTCAAGGTAGTCACTGGCGGACTGGATGCGATCAAGATTTCTCTCAGTTCAAGGTCAGGAGCCTTACTAAATGAAGTGCAATGCCAAGCGCTCGCAGCCCATTTGAGCCTTGAACGCATATCGGAAAGAGATGCAGCAATTCATGAAACTGTGCTCATATCGGAGCAAACAGTGTCGAGTTATAAATCCGCTTTCTTGGAGTATCATGGGCCAACTGGTGCACGACTGGTAGAGGACCAATACCTCCTTGATGACAAACTGATCTCGGCATCTAAGATTCTTGAGATGGCTCTGTCGTCGCAATCTGCACTTCTGATCAGGGGACCGTCAGGATGTGGAAAGTCCTTGCTAAGTGCGCGTATCGCCACAGAATGTATGCAGGCTGGTGTGCTGCCTATCCACATCCAAGGCAAAGACTTCGAGGGTAAGCTTCAGAAAATAATTGATGCCGAGCTTAGACTACTCGGTGCTTCCGTGCGCGATATATTAAGAGCAAGTCGTCTCCTTTTAAGGCATATTGTACTGTTTCTCGACGGCTATAACGAATGCCCAGAGCATTTGCGAATTACTTTAACGCGAAGCCTTCAAGTATTTTCACTACGCTATGGTGCAGGCCTTGTGATTACCTCACAAGGCATCATGGCCAGGCAAGAGCTTCTGTCAGTAAAAGAGGCTCTTGTCAGCCCGCCGCAATCCGCATTGAAGTCACAGCTCGCAAAACTTAGCAAAGAAGATGAAAACTTCACAAACTGCCAGTCTCTCCTTGAAATAGCACTCTCTGGGCTTGAAGCTGAACTCATTGGGCAGGCAGCAGCTTCACTGCCCGCTGGGGCAAGTACGTTCGTTCTATTCGACACGGTTACTCGCATGCGCCTCGGCAACTTCGCAACGGCGGGAATTCGCGCTCTTTCCGGGTTTGCAGAAGAACTGATCTCTCAAACTGCATTTAGTGTGTCCATTCGAGAGTTTGACAGATTTTGCGATGCGGCAAGTGTGACTGACGCGGCACGGTACGCGATCCTTGAGTCGCGGCTTGTGTCACAGCGTGGTGACAGACTTAGCTTCTCTCATGAAATGTTTTTCTATTTCTTCATGGCGGAATCTGTAATCCGGGTAGCGCGTAAAGATTCTGAGCGAATACAAGCTATTCTGCGATCTCCACGGTTTCATGGCTCTAAGGCTCTTATTCTCGGTGCGGTGGAGGACGATTCGACACTAAAGGATATTTTGGAAAAAACCACTGATAAGGGCATCCTGGAGTCTTGCGTCCGAGGAGAGTGTGGAGAAGCCGCAAGACGTACCGTCAAAGCAAAGTTTGACGTGCTATTCGCCGAAATGGTCGCAGAGACTTCTGAACTGCGCTTCCTGATCAATGGCGAGGGATGGCATAGCTGTTCGATTGAAACTGCCTATCATCGGCCAACCCTCTCGAAGTTTGAAGTTTTTCTTCCTGCTATTGGCTGGCTTCTAATGCAGGGGGTCCATTTAGAACAAATCATGACGGCATGTCGCGTCATGGAAGGAAAAATTGCCGAAGCCAATCGGGAGCTTTATAAGGAAGCAAGGGCCAAAAAGGTCCCACTTCTGCACGAGACATTTAGCCAAGCCTATGTGTTCAATCGTAAGATCGCGCTTTCGCAGCTTGTGTCCTTCGTCCATAGTGGTGGCCTAAGTTTTCGCCATAGTCCAGGGAGCGAATTTGGTGAAGCTCTGAAAAAATCATGGAAGGAAGCGAGCACACATAGCGAATTCTACGTCCTTCTCGGAATCACCAAGTTCACGAAGTACGCTCCGTGGGCAGCGCCATGTGTGCTGAATCTTCTTGAGAGACTGCAGAGCTTGCCCTACCACCTTCAGCTAGACACGCTGGACTTTTGTGTACACTTGAGAAATGTGGATGATGCCGTAAAAGCAAAGATGATCGCGGCGCTTGAGGACTCCATGGACAAATTGGGCGTGTTTATGAATTCCATGATTTTTGATGCACTGAAGGGTTTAGGTGGATTAGAAACCGAAGAAGAAAACTACAGAACGGTGGTCTTAGAGGAGATCGAAAGTGTGTGCTCCGAGACGGGACCGCAGGCCGATACCGAAGCATGGAATATCTTCTCTCGACAATTTGATCATCCGTATGACGGCATTTATTGGGAAGAGATAAATAATCTCGCCAGCGCTCAGAAGCGGCAGTTCCTTTTCAAGGCACTCAAAGGGGCAAGCACCGAGTATGTTTCGTTTGTCGATATTCTGATTCGTCAGCTCGCAGATTTCGGTGACTCATCAGTTTCTGAGGCTATTGAACCTTGGCTTAGGCTGCCAGCCAAAAAGTCGGTTATGCCACAAGATACAGTCGAGGTGTTTTTCGCAGCACACGAAGCGATGGGGATTTTAGACCTCCCACTTCCTGCCACTGTGACATCGACTATCGATGTTGATGAAACTATGCGGGCCTGCGGGGAATTAGCTTACTGGGCTTGCCGGTTAAGCATTTGCGAACTCGAGTCTTCACCTCAGACTCTCGGTGCACGGACTACATTACTGGATTACTCCTCTTCGGCAAGTGCCGGAGCACTTTGGTCTTCAACATCTCGAATGTTGTCTACGGATGGTACAAGAATTAACGTTGCAGCGTGCTATCCGAAAACAGCCCTGGCTATCTGCCGCGATGCATTGACCAACCTTGGGTCGCAGAAGACGTACCACCAACACGGATTAATGAATGATCTGGCGCGCATAGCTTCCTTTTCCATTCAAGTGATTGGGCAGTTTGGTGACGCCGATGACCTACAACGTTTACGCAGTCTTTGCGACGAAGAGGAGCTAGGTCATGAAGCACTTAACGCGATCCAGAAGATTGAAGACCGTATTCGTTACCGAAAATAAATATGTCAGCAGGGATATTCAGACACTGGCAGAACGTTAGACGATATGAGTGAATTACCTGAGTAGATACGTAAATATACTACATCGCTTATTTTTCGGTAGGTGTAGGCGGAAAACAGCTATCGGATTGATTTGTTTGGTTCAGTGACATACCATTTATCTCAAATGTAAAAAAGGCCTTCCCACATAGAGAAGACCACAAGTAGTTACAAATCGATTTGACTGCAACCGAAGTTACGATCCCCTTCACCAAAAACTTTGGTTTCGACTTTGCTCAGATAATCCAGACGCTCAAGCAGCTCCTGGTAATGTTCTTTAAAGTCAGGGTTGTAGGTATCCAGCACATACCGGCAATTATCTGGAAAATGCACCAGACCTTGGTGATCGTCTAGTTCCAGTCCCAGGGCGCTGTACCATGCCCCGGTAATCATTCCTCTCAGGTTGTCTTCTTGCTTGTAATCACCGAGATGATAGTAAGCATCTTTGTTGAACAACAGGCAAATGTGGTAATGGCATTTACCTGATTCTGAAAACTCTCTTGCCCACATAATAAACATAGGGCAGCGATAGATACGTTTACCCTCTCGTTGTTTGCGAACCTTATCCGCTTCCAGTTTAGCCTTAAGGGAGCTACGCATCCGCGACATCACACCTGGTTCTAGGTTAGGGAAGCAGCAAATATTATCACCGTTATCGACAATCCCCGGATAATGAAGGTCCACTCTTACGGCAATAACTCTTGGATATATATTCGTCAGGGCATTCAACAATGCGTTAATCTTCATCCGATAAAGTTTTACATAATTCATATCAATATACCTATGTGTTTGGTCCTACAGTCTGTCCGAGACCATATGAGTTATTACTACACAAGCAGGGTTGTACCTTACTGATGATTAAGGAATATAATGGCACCAGATCTGAGTATCCCCACACCGTAGTCATCTGATAATTAATTGATTAGTAATTCTACCATTAGTTGGTTATTTGACTTACTAAGGAAGCATACCCATTATAATACCTTTCCAACATCTAAATTTAAGATAAAGTCAGCCCCAGCCTGTGATGGCTATATAAATGTCACTCTACAATTAGCATGCTGAATTAACCTATAATTCCACTATTCCAATTACGTTTAACTGTTGATATGCTAATCTCCAATGCTTTTGCAGTTTGCGATTGAGTCAGACCTCTGCGCTTAGCTTGCTCAATGCTTTCACGATGTTTGCTTCCTTCTCTTCTCCCTAATGGTTTAGTGATATTTCTTGTCTTCAGCTCCGCTAAGTTCATCTTCCAGCATCCATTTTGTATCTTTGGAAGTAATAAAGTAAAAATATATCCCTCAGCAGTCGGGGTTAGCTCCTTTTGAGGGAAGTAACAATGGATGCGTATAGCCTTTCTAGCGCATCGTATTATATTCTCTTGAATCATTTCTGCATTACTCCCCAGACTGTTGAGATCTAAAATAACTAGGTCATCTCCTTTGCTCATGTCTCGATTGATCACTTTTCTCAAAATATCCGAACTGTCTGGTGCGAGTTGCTTATCGATTATTATTTTTCCAGGGCTTATCAACAAAGCTTTGCAGATTTCTTTCATCTCAGGTTTATCTCCAAACTCTTCACATTCTTTCGAGTCCTTGCATTGATGATAAAGAAAATGAGCCATGATGCTTAACTCCAGTGTCAGCTATTAATTATTGCTACCTTCCCACAAACTGCTTGCTTCTCACCTTGAATCTCTATCTGAACATTCAGTTTTTTAAAATCATGTCTTTCTGACCTACTTGTCAGCTGTTAGCTAATCTCCTTTGTTATTGATTCACTCGTTAAATGGATTGATTATAATAGTTTCTCCTTCTGACTTAGCCGCTAATGAAACATCACATTTTCGTATCACAGGTATCACTACAGCCTTGTTGTTTATGTAGTAAATCGGGATCCAGCAAATATGCGGGAAAGAAGTATTTATATTATGCTTCTCTAGGATGCTATCTATTCTGTAAGAAATAAGTTCAATAATCGGAACTAATATGGCCCTTTTTATGTCAAAAAAAATATCATTATGAACTACTTTTCTTAAAAGTAGTATTACACCAATACCCTCTGTTAGCCATCTTTCATGGTTCAATTTTCTCTCTGTATAGATGTAAATAGCATTTTTTATTTCTCCATTTCCAATTATCTCTTCAAGTTTTACCTTTATTTTTTTCTTTTCAAATCTGCACATTCTGTTTGTGTTAACATTGTTTCTAACCTCCATTGCGTCGAGGACGTTTTGAGGTAATAAAATCTTCTCTTTCCAAATTCCTTCATAAAGTTCTATATCAGTTTTTTTTGGCTAGGTTTATCCGTAAGCATAGGTGGCTTTTTATTTTCATGTGACTGCGAAGCTCTCTGTAACTCTTCTGATAAAATAGATGATAGAGACCTACCTGAAAGCTTACTTACTCTTTTATAATAATCAATTGTAGATGCATGATTGGTTGAAAATGTTACTTTTAATGACATGGCGAATTCCTGTTTTAATATGCGCGTTTATAAGTCTTGTGGATTTAATCTAGAGATATTTCACGTTATAAGTACGCTTTGAATAATCTGATGATTATTGTCTTAAAGTTTATATTAATGTAATTTTTCTATGAGAGGTGATGCTATATTTTAATTTATGCATGCGTTAGAGTTCCTCAAATTTCGATTATGGATAAAAAATGATCATATTGGCCGATATCTTCAGGAAGATACTGGCTCTCGAAGTAAAATCCATTCGTCAATTTCTGATTCAAGCCAGCCAATGGATTGTTTACCAAGGCGACGACGTTTTGGAAATGTCGCATCGTAACGTGGGGATTTTGGGTTAAGCCAATCATAGATAGTCGAACGGGCCACGCCAATTTTTTTCATTACAGATGTAATCCGTATCATTTTTGCATTGGATATGTTCATCAACGTTTCTCGTAGGTTGTGCGTTTTGGGATGGGATGAAGATAGCCTTTCTGCGTTTTAAAAAAAATTAACTTGCCAAAAAGTTTTTTTTTACAATACTGTCTCTGTGTTAATGCATTGAAAATCAAGGGGTTAAATTGGCATGTTAAAAATTTTTTGTAGTGAGTTCGAAGTTCAACGCAAGGACCTGCATAGACTTCTTACGTCTTCAGAGTGGCCGTTTAAGAATGCCTTGATGGAAGGACTATTGTTTCTCGCGGAGGACAATGACCAAGTAAAAGATGAGGTCTCACAGTTAAGGGCTCAGTACATCGAGCATGATGCATGTTGGAAGCGGCTAAAGCTAAAATGGACAACCATACCTTTGATGCACTCGGCTCTAGGATTGAAACAGACCTTCAAAGATACGCTGTTCGCTGCCGGAGTATTTCAGCTTTGGGGAAGAGACATATGGGATGTCGATCAAGAAATGGCGGTTGAGTCCTTTCTACACGCTAATCGAACTTTGAATGAATGTCGTGGGGCTGTGGATTTCAATCAATTGATTGATAGTGAAAAAATGGTGAGTGAGGGCCGGCGGCAATCAGCCAAAAAAGGAGGAAAGGCAAAAGCTGAGCACTATATTCCGGTAAAGCAGGAGGTAATAAGGTTACTCCACAAAAATGTTCCGTCAAATGGAGGCTGGAAAAACAGAACCGTAGCCGGAAAGGCTATCGAACAGGATTTAATGAGTTTTGTGCAAAAAATGAAAGCACAAAATGAGGGATTGGATCTTAATGAAGATGAGCTTCTCACAACTATCGTACGCTGGGCACGCGAAAATGCTGAAGTAAGATCGGCCTTCGAAGCAACAGTTCGAGTCAAGGTTGGTAAAAAAAAATAGCGTGATTTTAACGCTATTTTTAATGTAACAAATCGCCTGATTTTTTATCCAACAAGTCTCAGTACACCAGTGTTTGGTGTAATTATGGTTCCTTTGTCGGCTGAAATAACAAAATCAGCCCACCATTGCATCATCGGACGACGTTGCTCAAGGTAATCGCTTCGGTTGTAAGCACGACGTACCTCATTTTTGTCCACATGAGCAAGTGCGGCTTCAATGACATCAGGTGAAAATCCTTGCTCATTTAGTGCTGTGCTGGCGATAGAACGCAAGCCGTGAGATACGAGTACGCCTCCTAAACCAGCACGCTTAAGGGCTGCATTCACTGTCTGGCTGTTCATCGGCTGGGTAGGCTTAATGCGACTGGGAAAGATAAATTCCCGGCCACCACTGAGTGACTTCATCATTTCCAGAATAGAGAGAGCCTCCTCGGATAGTGGAACCGTATGGTCCCGGTTCATCTTCATTCGGGCTGCAGGGATTTTCCATTCGCTGGCATCAAAATCGATCTCATCCCATCGAGCTTCAGCGGCTTCGGCAGGGCGGGTAA
>OGIV01001747.1_pt1 | contig 12122 bp, 8 predicted proteins | sample 1571861 | NCBI WGS metagenome assembly OGIV01 (sample SAMEA2582099, study PRJEB24529) | metagenome | biome: Human gut stool | place: China | collected 2011 | reverse complement strand
CCGGATGTCCCCCCCGTGAAATTTACTGCCGAGCCGTTCCCGTTCTTTGATAACGGTGTCAGTTATTTTGCAAATTACTATGCTGTCAAGGGCGGTTTTGCAAGCGATGAACAGATTAGCATCTCCGGCAACAGCCCGGAACTAGGTGATGTCGGCTATCCGATTTATGCCGAGGTGGCTGTATGGGCGGAGAATAGCTACATCGGCAAATGCTTCCTTGACTGCCAGTTCACTGGAGCACGCAGCAATCATATCACGGACGCAAAGCGTGTGTCCTCGTCGGGTAGCACGGAAACATGGGCGCTGGCAGTCACGTTTGCAAGCGATGGTTTTACCGGCTACACCGCGAGTGTAAGCGTCGATACAGCAAAGAGCGCCGTAACGCAGATCGTGATCCGCACGACGAACTACACCCTGACCATGACGCCTGCGTAGCGGGGTTCCCCTCCCCGCCGCGGCGCAAAAAAGAAGGACTTCACGCAATGCGTGAAGTCCTTCTTTTTGTCTCTTTTCAGTTTGCGAGGTACTTTTCGCGTTCGCCTTCCGGCACGAGCGCGCCGCCCGTCGCCCAGACGATGTGCGCGGCATTCTCCCAGTGCGCGCCAAGGCCGCTGCTTTCGAGATAATCCGTCATCTTGGACAGCTCCACCGCACCGGCAAAGCCCGCGCAGGCGGACGGCTCGACAAAAAGTCTCTCCGTCTCGTGCAGGGCGTGAAGGTCTGTGAACAGATGCTCGTCCGACACCGTGAAACCGCCGCTAACGATCGCCTTGACCGTCTCCCCCACGAAGCCCGAAGGGCGGCTGACGGCGAGTCCGTCCGCCGCGGTGCGGCCCGTCAGGCCGATATCCTGCACGCAGATCGCATTCTGCAAGCCGCTGGCGAGGCCGAGCAGCATGCACGGCGCTTCCACCGGCTCAGCGAAGTAGACGTGTGCCGCGTCGCCGAACTCCTGCTTCAAGCCAAAGCAGATACCGCCCGGCGCGCCGCCGACGCCGCAGGGAATGTAAACGAGCAGCGGGTGCTCGTCGTCCACCGTGACGTCCTGCTCGGCGAGCTGCGCCTTGAGCCGCCGCGCAGCCACAGCGTAGCCGAGGAAGAGGTCGACAGAGTTTTCATCGTCGATAAAATAGCTTCTCGGGTCCTCCGCCGCGCGCTCGCGGCCCTTCTGCACGGCGTAGGAGTAGTCCGCGCCGTATTCGAGCACCGTTACGCCCTTTGCGCGCAGCAGGTCCTTTTTCCACTGCCGCGCGTCCGCGCTCATGTGGACCGTGACCCTGTAGCCGAGCGCCGCGCCCATGATGCCGATGCTCAGCCCCAAATTACCCGTCGAGCCGACATGCAGCTCATACTGCGAGAAAAAGTTGCGGAACGCGCGCGTGGCAAACACGCTGCAATCATCGCGCATCTCGACCAGCCGGTTCGCAAGCGCTAAGTCCTCCGTGTGCTTGAGCACCGCGTAGCAGCCGCCGCGCGCCTTGACGCTGCCCGCGACGGGCAGGTCGCTGTCGCGCTTCAAGAAGAGCTTGCCTGCAAGCTGCGCACCTTCATTTTCGTTGAGCCATGCGCGCATGTTTTCAATTTCCGTCAGCGGCGATTCGATGAGGCCGCGATCAGCCGCGGTCTCGGAAAATACCTTCTTGATGAACGGAGCGAAGCGCTCCAGCCGCGCCTCGGCGTCATCGACATCCGCACGCGTGAGCGGCAGCGCGGCGAGCGCGGTTTCCGCGCTCCCGACATTCGGGTTCATCCAGGCGCTCTCATGGCGCAGCTGCAATTCCCTGACAAATTCCTTACTGTTGAGCATTATTTCCACTCCTGTTCTTCCGTAATGTACTGCTGGGTGCCGCGGTAGATGCGCACCGTGCGCTCGCGGTAGAGCTCCATGACCGCCTGCGCCAGCAGCGCCGGGTCATGGCGGGCGTAGCCGCCCTGCGCCGAGAGCAGCGGGTATTCCGCGAGCGCGATTCCCAGCTCCGCGATGCGCTCGCGGTCGACGCGCAGCAGCTCCGCGTCCTCTTCACTGTATCGCGCGGCGAGCCCGCGCGGGATGGGCGCATTGTTGGCAAGGCAGAGGTCGACGATCCCCTTCCGCCCGTGACGCTGCAGGGCTTCCAGATGGTCGGCGGCGGTGTAGCCCTCGGTCTCGCCGTCCTGCGTCATGATATTGCAGATGTAAAACTTCTGCGCGTGCGACGCGCGGATCGTGTCGGCCACACCGTCGACAAGCAGATTCGGGATCACGCTTGTATAAAGGCTGCCGGGGCCGAGCAGAATGAGGTCGGCCTCTGAAATGGCCTCAAGCGCATCGGGCAGCGCCTTCGGGTGCTCCGGCACAAGCGAAACGTGGTGGATGCGGCAGTCCTGCTGCTTTTTCGCGTTGAAGATGTGCGATTCGCCCACAACGCGCGCGCCGTTTTCAAACACGGCCTCGAGCTGTACATCCGCGTTCGTCACCGGCAGCACGCGGCCCGAGATCGCCAATACCTGTCCCATCATGGCGACGGCCTCTTCAAAGCTCCCCGCCATGCCGTTGAGCGCCGCAAGCAGCAGGTTTCCGAACGACTGCCCCTTGAGCTGTCCCTCGGGAAAGCGATAGCCGAGAAGCTGCTCCATCACAGGCTCGGTGTTCGCGAGCGCCTGCATACATTGCCGCACGTCGCCCGGCGGCAGAATACCCATTTCACGGCGCAGCACGCCGCTCCCGCCGCCGTCGTCCGCCACCGTGACGATGGCCGTTAAGCGGTCTGTATATTTTTTCAGCCCTCGCAGCATGGTCGACAGGCCCGTGCCGCCGCCGATGGCGGCGATCTTCGGCCCCGCGGCGCAGCGGGAGGACGCACTACTCTCATATACCATAGGGATTTCCCCTTCAAGCGCATATTTTTCTATGATAAAGGTAGTATAGCAGGCTTTCAAGCAAAATGGAAGTGGGCAAGCGATACAAGTTTTTTCATCTTTTGCACTCAACATGATAATGTTATACAAAATTCGTATTCTTCTGTCGATTTTTACTGATGCGATGTTTTCACCGCATTGTTGCTTTTATCGCCGCACTGTGGTAGGATACGACAGTAACAATGTCAAAGGAGCACTTTCATGGAACAGCTCACAGCCGCCCAGCAGGCGGCGGAATTGAACAAGAAGAATCTTTTTGCCACCTATAATCACATTGAAGCGGAATTTGTCGAGCCCGACCACGCGATCTTCAAGCTTGAGATCCGCCCCGAGAGCAAGAATCCCTACGGTATCGTGCACGGCGGCGCGATCTACACGATGGCCGACAACGCCACGGGCTACGCCGCCCACACGGATGGTCGATCCTACGTGACGCAGGGCAGCTCGATGCATTTTCTCCGCAACCAGTCGGAGGGCGTCGTGCGCGCGGACGCCAAAGTCCGCCACCGCGGCAGAACGACCTGCCTTGTCAATGTGGACATTTTAGGCGAGGGCGGCAAGCTCCTCGCCACGGGCGAGTTCACCTATTTCTGCATCGACCCCGATATCATGGCACAGAAGGCCGCGCAGCACCGCTGAGGAGGGTTTGACCATGGCATGTGCACTGCTTTACAATTTCAAGGACGCCGCACGGCTGCAAAAGGTCCGCTTCGCGCTCTTCAAGCTCGGTGTGAATGGGCGCATCGTCGCGCCGGAGGAACTTTCGCAGCCGATCGGCTATCTCTGCGATCTTGAGGGCTTCTCCCCTGTCGAGGAAGCCGTCGAGGGCGGCTTTTCCGACGAGATGCTCGTGCTCTGCGGTCTTTCCGGTCCGCAGCTCGACGCGCTGCTCTCGTCTCTTCGCCGCAGCCGCGTGGTCGTCGCGCTCAAGGCCGTCGTCACCGAGGACAATGCCGCGTGGAGTTCGCTCCAGCTGCACGACGAGCTCCGTCAGGAACACGAGGCGATGAAGGGCACGCGCCCCAAAGATGCCGAAAAACGCTCCGCGCACCGCAAATAACCCTTGCAACCGCGCAGAGCAGGCGGTATAATAATAGGGCTTCAAATCGAAGCCCTATTCAAGTATCAATAGTATCCGGGTATAGCGAAGTTGGTATCGTGCCTGGTTTGGGAGTGCCGTGGCGGTATCCGGGACAGGGTAAGGAAAAACGCCGCAAAGCCTTGTGACGCCTGCGTTTGCGGGACTTTCCCCGGTTGCTGAAAGCGGCACAAAAGCGGGTTTGACCACATAAATGACCACAGACAGAAAAATCTTTGATTTTCCCCCTCGCCGTGGTATCATGGCAGAAAAGTGAATATCCGGGTATAGCGAAGTTGGTATCGCGCCTGGTTTGGGACCAGGAGACCGTGCGTTCGAGCCGCACTACTCGGACCAAAAGCCCTCTGAAATCGTTGGTTTCAGAGGGCTTTTCTTATTCTTTGTCTATTGCGGCGCAGGGGTTGAGCTTGTCATTTTCAACATATCTTTTCGACAAGCGCAGACTTAATATTGTAATTTTTGCCGAATCGCAGTATAATTAGTTAACGGTCGGCCTTTGCGCCACTAAGGCAGCCGTATGGGTTATCCCATGCGGCTTTTTACATTATATCTTCTGAGGAGAATATAAAAATGGCAGAAGCGAAGAAGTACATTTTCGAAAAGCTCACGCCTGTAACCGACAGCGATATTAGTGTCTATGAGTCAGCTATAGATTTTGTTTTTGATAATGACGATGTTAAAAATATTGCTCTTTCTGGTGCTTATGGCGCAGGAAAGAGCAGTGTGCTCGCCTCCTATAAATCAAGTCATCCCAGCACAAAGTTTTTGCATATTTCTTTAGCGCATTTTCAAGACGATCAAAACAACATCAATTCTGATGTGCCCATTAAAGAATCCGTTCTTGAGGGCAAAATTCTCAATCAACTAATCCACCAAATTCCAGCGGAAAAGATTCCCCAAACCAATTTTAGAGTAAAGAAATCTACTGGGAATGGCGCTATCATTTGCTATACTATAGCGACTGCGTTTTTCTTGTTATTTTTATTACATATTCTATTTTTCGACAATTGGTCGCAGTTTGTTGGCACTCTTCCCGATGGAATAATTCAGCGTTTTCTAAACCTATCCACCGCCAATATGTCGCTTCTTTTTAGTGGTATCGGCTGCTTTGCCATAGCTTGTTTCTTCTTTTTCCGAATTCTTTTGGTCCAAAAGAATAAAAGCATCTTTAAGAAGCTTAGTTTTCAGGGAAATGAAATCGAGGTTTTCGAGGAAAGTGACGATTCTTATTTTGATAAATATCTCAACGAAGTGTTGTACCTCTTTGAAAACGTTCAAGAAAATGTAATTGTGTTTGAAGATATGGATCGTTTCGACGCAAGCAAAATTTTCGAACGGCTGCGTGAAATTAATACCCTTGTAAATCTCCAGCGAGAGAAAGAAAATAAACCCGTCCTCCGTTTTTTCTATTTACTTCGTGATGACATTTTCATTTCTAAAGACCGAACAAAATTCTTTGACTGTATTATCCCCGTAGTGCCGGTTGTAGACAGCTCCAATTCCTACAATCAGTTTATTTCACATCTTGAAAAGAACAATCTGCTTTCAAAGTTCAACGAAGGATTTTTACAGGGCATATCTTTGTATGTGGATGATATGCGGTTGCTCAAAAACATCTGCAACGAGTTTTTAATCTATTATAATAGGCTAAACACCACCGAGCTTGATTACAACAAAATGTTCGCGCTAATTACCTACAAAAATCTATTCCCGCGAGATTTTAGTGATTTACAGCTCAACAAAGGTTTCGTATATGCTCTTTTTGATAATAAACAAGCCTTTATTGATAGTACTTGTTCATCGCTTCAATCAAGAATAGACTTACTAAAGCAACGTATTAACGATGCAAATACTGAGTTTATTACATCACAAGGTGAATTGGACACTATTTTCAGTCCCAAAAGAAATCGCTATCCTTATACCTTAAGCGCCACTGATCAAGCGGATTACAACAGGAGACTACAAGCTATTTCTGACAAAAACAACAATGCTATTCAGAAACTGGAAGAAGAACTTGCTGCCGCAGAAAAAGAACTGCAGCAAATTAAATGTGCGTCGTTTGCCTCTGTTATAACCAGAGAAAATATTGATGAAATTTTCAGCCTGACGGTTACCAATGAAATCGGGATAGAAAATGATTTTAGAGAAATAAAAGGAAGCGAACACTTTGCGCTTGTAAAATATCTTATCCGGAACGGGTATATTGACGAAACCTACGCAGACTACATGACATATTTCTATGAGAATAGTCTCGCTCGTATCGATAAGACATTTCTCCGTAGTGTAACAGATAAAAAGGCAAAACCCTACAACTACGAACTAAAATCGCCAGAAATGGTTTTTTCCCGTTTGCAGCCGAACGATTTTGATCAAGAAGAAACGCAGAACTTTATTCTTTGCGATTATCTCTTGAGCGAAAAAAGCAGCTCAGAACATTTGGCACATTTTATCTCGCAACTTCGGGATTCTAAAGCGTATTCATTTGTCTCTCAGTACTTTAACTGCACGTCATACATGCCCCGTTTTATCCAAGTTTTTAACGAACAATGGCCGTCCTTGTTTGTAGACATGCAAGCTGATCATAGTTTTAGCAAAGAACAGTTACGCCTTTTTTCTGTGTATACTCTGCATTTTGTAGATTCCGCCACACTGAACAAAGTCAATGAAAACTCAGTCCTTACAGAGTATATTAATGGGGCTGACGACTATTTGGCCATCCAATCTCCTCAAGTTGAAAAGCTAATATCTGCATTCCAGCAGCTGAATGTTTGTTTCCCTGAAATTAACTATGATTGTTCTGACAAAGGCCTTATACTGGCTGTATATGAAAATGATCTGTATGAGTTGAGTTTCAAAAATATCGCAATGTTCTTGGGAAAACTGTGGGGGATCGATAACCTCGAAAATATTATGCACCAGAATTATACCATCATCAGCAGCAACAAGACTTCGCCTCTTTATAAGCGCATTGATTGTAATATGTCCGAGTATGTCGATATTGTTTTGCAGAAATGCAACGGAAAAATCACTGATGACGAATGTGTTGTTATAGCCTTACTGAATCGCACAGACATAAGCAACTCGCAAAAAGAAGAATACATCAAATTCTTGATTACTCCCTTACATATGTTATCTGCCATAAAAGATCATTCGATTTGGGCATCCCTACTCGATACTGATATTCTTATTCGTTCCGAACAGAATGTACTGGATTATTTCTGCATTAAAGGCAAACTTGATGTTGGGCTTATCAGTTTCATAAACAGTGCGAATCATCTTTTAGACTTTTCCTCCGCAAATATTTCACTCACGGAAGATCAAAGCAACTCTTTATTCAACGAAACTATAGTTTGCAACGAAATTCTTGATACTCAATATGCCAGCATACTAAAGTCTCTCCAACGTTATGATGAGGCCTTCGATATCCCTGATATCCAAGAGTCTAAAGTAAATATTCTGATATGCAATAATATAATCCGAATGAACCCAGATACTCTAAAATACATGCGTAACGAATACCCATCCGTTATTCCCTTCTTTATTGAGAAAAATATTGATGAATATGAGCGGATGATGAGTTCTGATCTGTTTGTTCAATCCGAACTTCTGGAGATACTATCTTGGAACATCTCTGACACTATCAAGCTTAAGCTTTTGGAGTTTTCCGATGACGAAATCTCAATAATCGGAAAAGACTATTCGACACAAATTTGCGTATATATACTTACACACAATTTGGAACAAGATGATATGGGAGTTCTTTACAAGGTCTATAGTAATCAGCAAGCCGAAATCCAGAAAATAATTCTCGAAAATGCAATGGTAAATATTGAGGAAATTATTCTGGATCCAAATATTGCAGATACATCACTAAAAGAGAAAATCCTCATAGATTCTAATTTGGCTTTTGAAAAACGAGTAAATCTTTTTGTAGCCATGCTTCCGTATATAGAACAAGATGAAGCGTGTAAGTATCTATCGGCACTTAATCTTCATGAGTATGTCAGGATATTCGATTCCCACAACAAGCCTAAGTTTGAAATAAATCAGCAAAGCGAAATCATACTTGATGCATTTAAGCAAAAAGGCTGGATATTCGAGTATGTCGAAGATGAAAATCGTCCCGGTTATTATAAGATTCGTAGACGGGAACCACGGAAAAAATGAAAAAGAGTAAACATAGGAGCGGCTTATCCATGGATAAGCCGCTCCTATAATATCCTCGGCCTTATATCATTTTATACTTCGGTTCTTCTACGAAGTTAATATGGAGAAATCAATCGGAACCGCAAAAAATGATTAAGTTTTTCTTCTTTCCCCGTTTGCCATTCTTCTCCTCCGGCGGGCTTCCATCACCTTTGCCCTCGTCCTTCAGCCGCTGCGCTTCCGCAATCTCCGCTTTCATCTCAATGATCAGCGTCTTCAGCTTCTCTTCGCACTCCTCGCGGGTATGGGCGTAGACATTGCGGGCGTGCTTTTTACCATCGGGCCACTTGGGAGAGTAGCGCCCCTCGAAGAGGTGGTCGTTGATCTCGGAGACGCAGCCGGTACCGGAGCGGCGCTTGCGGCCTATGTAGGGCTTGAAATTGGTCATGCTCGGCTTTTCCGCCTGGGCCGGGGCAGTTTCCTGCCCCGGCTCTGAAGTGTCCTCCTGCAGCGCTGCTTTGCCGATGCCGCGGTCGATGTTGGCGGCGGCCGTGAGCCGCATGTCGTCGGTGATGTGGGTATAGATGTCCAGCGTGGTGGCCGCCGACACATGCCCCAGCATGGCGGAGAGCGTTTTCACATCCATGCCGTTTTCCAGTGCCAGCGTTGCGAAGGTGTGGCGCAGATCATGAAATCTAACATGTTTGCATCCTGCGTGCTCCAAGATGAACTGCAGTCTGCGGCGTACCACGCCGGGTGTAATGGGACAGTCCTCCTTTACTGGCGAAGGGAACATCCAGCGGGAGTCCACCGCCTCTTTGTACTCCTGCAGCACCGCCACCACCGCAGGCGGCAGGACGATCTTGCGGACGGAGTTCTTCGTCTTGGGCGTGCTGATTTGAAGCTGGCCGCGCACATCGTAGACCTGCTTGTTCACGTTTAGTACGCCGGTTTTGAAGTTCAGGTCATCCCACTGCAGCGCCATGAGCTCGCCACGGCGCAGGCCGGTGGCTAAGTCCAGAAGGAACACTTCGTAGTAGCCCTCAAACTTCGCTTGAATGAGGAATCGCTGCAACTCTTCTCGTGTCAGCACCTGCATCTCCCGCGCCTTCTTCGGCGGCAGCTTGCAGCCGAGGGCCGGGTTCACACGGATCAGCCCATCCTGCACCGCTTTCTCCAGCGCCGAGCGGCAGGTGGCGTGGCACATACGCACCATTCGGTCGGACAGCCCTTCGCCGTACTTGTCGGTGAAGCGCTTCCGGCCACTTTTCTTGAGCCGACCGTAGAACTGTTGTAGGTCATTCTGCGTCAGCTTGTTCAGCGGGATGTCTCCAATTTCCGGGATGATGTGCAGTCGGATGCGGCTTTCGTAAGTCTCCTGCGTGGTGGGACGGATCTTGGGCTTGGAGTGATTCTCGTACCAGTATGTCAGCCAGTCCCCGAAGACCATCTCGGACCGAACTTTTTCGGGCTTCAGCCCGCCGCATTCCTCCTTGAGCTTCTGGAGCTTCTCGACGCACTCCTTCTTGGTTTTGGCGAGGACATTTTTCGTCTTTGGATAGCCGTTGTCATCGTAGCCGATGACGATGCGGCCTTCCCACCGTCCGTCCTTGCGCTGCCTTACGGTTCCGTCTCCGGCTTTTCGCTTTCTTGCCACGGTTTCAACTCCTTTCCGAAGATATCTTCCATGAAGCCGCCCACGATGCCAGAGGCTGTCTTCTGCATATCGGTTGTGACATGGGTGTAGGTGTCCAGCGTGAAGGAGGCGTTGGTATGGCCCAGGATACCGGACAGCGTTTTGGCGTCCACGCCACTTGTGAGGGCATGTGTGGCAAAGGTATGACGCAGATCATGGAAGCGAATGCTTGGCAGCCCTGCGTGGTGGAGTAAGGTTTTCATGTGGGTGTAAGCACTGCTGGGGTTGACGGGATCCTCCGGCCTCACCGGATTAGGGAATATCCACGGACCGATGGCATCCATCTTGCGTTGCCGCAGGATGGATGCCACGCTTTTCGGCAGGATGATGGTGCGCATGCCATGATTTGTCTTCGTCTCACCGACGGTATACTCACCCTTCCTCTGACTGTGGAGGGTGCGGCATACCTTCAGCGTACCAGTGTCCTCGTCGAAGTCGTTCCATTGTAGACCGCAAATCTCACCGCGGCGCAGGCCGGTCATCAGCTCCGTCTGGAAGAAGTCCCGCCACACCTCATCCTGCTCCACCACTTCAAGGAAAGCATCCAGCTCCGCACGGGTGAGGATGCGCTTGGGCCTGTAGTTTGGCTTGGGTGCGGTCGCCCCCTCGGTCGGATTTCTGGGAATGACATGCGCCTGCACCGCGTCTTTCAGTGCGGCGTGAAGCGCGGAGTGGATGTGGCGGACCATGGAGTCAGAGAGTTGATGATTCATTTCGGGATGCTCATGAATGCGTCCCTCTGTTTTCAGGCGGCGGTACATCCGTTGGATGTCCTGCTGAGAGATGAGGGAGATTTGCTTGTCGCCCAGCTGCGGCTTGATGTAGTATTCGATATAGCAGCGATAGCTTTTGAGCGTACCGGGCCGCACCGTACCTGCCTTGTATTCCGTCAGCCAGCGGTCCAGCCACTCGCCCAAAGTCATCCGGCTGTCCTCGGTCAGTTCCACGTCCTGATAGCGTTCGATATTTTGATGGAGCTTTTCCGTCAGTTCTTTTTGTGTATGAGCATAGGTATGCTGGAAGATAGGCGTACCGTTTTTCTTGTGGCCCACCACAATGCGGCCCTCCCAGCGGCCGTCCTCTCGCTTGCGTACCATGCCGTCACCGGACGGTCTTCGTTTCGCCATTTAGTCCTCCTGTTCTGCCGGATGGCAGATGCGTTCTTCTTCCTCCCGTTCGAAGGAGTAGAGCCCATCTGCCTCCAGCTCTTTTGCCATGCCCCACGCCAGCTTGAAGCCCGCCGTGAAGCTCATCAACTTGGCTTCGACCAGCAACGCGTTCTGTGCGTCCAGCAGCCGAAGCAGTTTTCTGCGGCTTTCGGCATCTATGCCATCGCGCAGGCCCTCACGGGCGGATTGAACGGCGTAGACGAGCTGTTCCGGCTGCTTTTCGTCGAATCGTTCCTGCAAGGCTTTCATGTAGTCGTACATGGTGACCCCTCCTTTGGTAGCCAACATACATACCACAATTCTGGCAGGAAAGCTATTACTTTTTCGAGAATCATCTTTATTTACAGCGGTGCGTTTTTGAAAATGTTTTATTGACTTCAGCAGCACAAAATATGCGCGCTTTGTGCTTTAGTGAATTAATGGAACTGCATCGTATATCCCTGCTGTTCCAACTCATGGTCATCCGGCTTGTGGCCGAGGGCGACGCGCTTTTGCCGCAGCTGCGCCAGCCGCTTGCGGTCGATTTGAACGCCGTTGGCAGTGGGAGCCGGGGCGTTGTCACGGAAGATATTACCCATGTGGTAGAGCAGCCGGGTGGCGGACAGCAGGACGGGGGGCGGCTCCTGTTCGCCACGCTCCATGCGTTTCATGAAAAATTCCGCGTAGGTGTGGCCGTTATCCCGCGCCGCCGCGAACCATTCGTAGGCGGCGTCCATGTCTTTGGGAATACCCTCGCCCATGAGGGTCAGCTTTCCCAGCAGATATTGCGTATAGGCGTTTCCATTGTTCGCGGCCTGATTTAGATAGAATGCCGCCGTTTCCACATCCTTGGTAACATGAACGCCGCTGAGATATTCCTTACCCAGCCGGTAGGCGGCGAAATCGTTGCCGTTGTCAGCAGAGCGTTTTAGCCAATAGATTCCCTTGGCAGGATCGTGAACGTCTGCATCATCAGAGAGATACAGCTTGCCCAGCGCGTACTGTGCCGCGTTGATTTCCTGCTCAGCAGCGCGTTGCAGTAGTTTCTGTGCTTTAGTCGTGTCCGGTATCAGCAGACCACCGTCGCGATACGCCGTGCCGACGATATACTGTGCGTGGGCATCGCCTGCTTCCG
>OGIV01001746.1_pt1 | contig 12128 bp, 10 predicted proteins | sample 1571861 | NCBI WGS metagenome assembly OGIV01 (sample SAMEA2582099, study PRJEB24529) | metagenome | biome: Human gut stool | place: China | collected 2011 | reverse complement strand
GTTTTATCTTTTGCGAGCGTCACTTCCCCCTCGTCCGGATTTTCCTGTTTCATAATTATTTTAAGCAGCGTAGATTTGCCGGCACCATTGATGCCGACAACCGCTGCTTTTTCATTTTCTTCAATATGAAAACTTACATTTTTTAAAATTTCGTCAGTCCCGAATGACTTTGAGATATTCTGACAAGATAAAATCATAATGATAACATTCCTTCTAATGTGGTTCGGATTGCCTTGATGAAATCCTCACTGTTTAACACAGTCGGATGCTCTAATGTTGTAATGAGCGCAAGGTCTTTTGTCATTTTACCACTCTCAATGGTAGATATACAAGCTTTTTCTAATTTATCTGCAAAATCCTGCAATTCTTTGATGCCATCGATCTCGCCACGTTTTCTCAAGGCTCCTGTCCATGCAAAAATCGTTGCGACAGAGTTTGTGGATGTCTCCTCACCCTTTAAATGTTTGTAATAATGGCGCTGTACGGTTCCATGTGCAGCCTCATACTCATAATATCCCTGTGGAGAGACAAGCACGGAAGTCATCATTGCAAGGGAACCAAATGCACTCGATACCATATCGCTCATGACATCCCCGTCATAGTTTTTACAAGCCCAGATATAGCCGCCCTCCGATTTCATGACACGTGCAACCGCATCATCGATCAATGTATAGAAATAGGTGATTCCAGCCTCTTCAAATTTTTCTTTGTATTCCGCATCAAAAATTTCCTGAAAAATGTCTTTGAACGTATGGTCATATTTTTTTGAAATGGTGTCTTTGGTTGCAAACCACAGATCCTGTTTTGTATCCAAAGCATAGTTGAAGCAGCTTTTTGCAAAACTTTCAATGGAATTGCACAGATTGTGCTGTCCCTGTACCACACCCGCTCCTGTGAAATTATGGATCAGTTCTCTCGTCTCTGTTCCATCCTCAGCAGTGAATACAAGCTCACATTTGCCAGGTCCCGGGATTTTCATCTCAGATGCTTTGTAAACATCACCATAAGCATGACGTGCGATTGTGATCGGTTTCTTCCAGTTTTTCACACACGGTTCAATTCCTTTTACAACGATTGGTGCACGGAAAACTGTTCCATCTAAGATTGCACGGATCGTTCCGTTCGGACTCTTCCACATTTCTTTTAAATTATACTCTTTGACACGTGCTGCATTTGGAGTGATCGTTGCACATTTTACGGCAACACCGTATTTCTTTGTTGCATTTGCGGAATCGATTGTAACCTGATCGTCTGTCTCGTTACGATACTCTAATCCCAGATCATAATAATCGGTTTTAAGGTCGATAAAAGGGGTTAATAATTCATCTTTGATCATCTTCCAGAGAATTCTGGTCATCTCATCTCCGTCCATCTCTACTAATGGGGTTGTCATTTTAATTTTTTCCATCGCTTATTTTTCCTTTCTGCCTTGTTTTCATGAATCTCACAAATGTTACTTTTTTAACAAATTATCCCAGCCATAGTGATCCATATTCTCAATGGTCTTCATAATATGCTGGTTTGCAAGCTTTTCTGCCAGTTGTGCATCATGCTGTTTTAATGCCTCCACAATCCTGCGGTGTTCATTATTCGAATCCACTGCCCTGTTCTTATCGGAAAGAGTGATCTTTCTGACACGCTGGGCATAATGATGAAAATCGGAAAGCACATGCCGTAATTCCCGGCTGCCGCTTGCGGTATATAAAACCTCATGGAACTTATTGTCCAGCTCAACCATCTGTTCTGCGTTGCCTTTTGCTGCATGAAAGTCCGACAAAAAAATATTTTCCTCCAGCTCATCCAGCTGTTCTTTCGTGATACTCTCCGCAGCCCACTTTGCACACAATCCTTCCAGACGGCTTCTGATCTCGTAAATATCCTTGATATCTTTCTGGGATATGCCAACCACATAAGCGCCTTTATTGGGAATGATCGTGACCAGACCTTCGAGTTCCAGCTGACGCAGTGCCTCCCTCACAGGGGTTCTGCTGACGCCGAGTTCCTCACCGATTGATTTCTCCTTCAGTTCCTCATCTCTCTCATATTTGCCGGAAAGAATGTTCTCCCTTATCATATGAAAGACTCTCGAGCCCAAGGAGTAATTGTCTTCTCCCATAATTATCTCTCCAAAATATCTATCTTTAATTTCTTACAGCACTTACCGATCTCTTCTACCAACTCATTGTCTGTCAAAACGGTCACACGGCCTTCCTCATACTGCTTGTCTACCCATACTTTTACCATCTTGACAAGTTCTGAATTCTTATCGACGCCTTTTTCCTTTGGCAGATGATAATAAGAATTGATCCATAATGCAATTCCTGCCAGACCGGATGTATTGGATACGGATACAAGTGGTGGTCTGTTTAAAAATTTTCCCGTATCAAAAATGTTGTAAATTTCCTCATTTTTCAACAGACCGTCTGCATGGATACCGGCTCTTGTGACATTAAAGTTTCTTCCGACAAACGGTGTGCGGCTTGGCTGCACATAGCCTAATTCTTTTTCAAAATACTCTGCCAGCTCTGTGATCACAGTTGTGTCCATGCCGTCTAAGGTTCCCTTTAACTGTGCATACTCAAATACCATTGCTTCCAGAGGTGTATTTCCGGTTCTCTCTCCGATACCAAACAGAGAGCAGTTGACACCGCTTGCACCGTAAAGCCATGCCGTAGTAGAGTTGTTGACTGCCTTGTAAAAGTCATTGTGTCCATGCCATTCGATCAATTCGGATGGGACACCTGCATGTGTGGTAAGGCCATAAATGATTCCCGGTACGCTCCGCGGAATCACTGCGCCAGGGAAATTGACACCATACCCCATCGTATCACAGGCACGGATCTTGATCGGTATCTTATATTCATCCATCAGTTTCATCAGCTCGACACAGAATGGAATCACAAATCCATAAATATCGGATCTTGTGATGTCTTCGAGATGACATCTTGGACTGATGCCTGTCTCTAAACATTCACGGATTACACTTAAGTAGAGGTTCATAACCTCACGCCTTGTCATTTTCATTTTATAGAAAATATGATAATCGGAACAGCTTACCAGAATACCTGTCTCACGAAGTCCGATATCTTTGACTAACTGGAAATCCTGTTTGCTCGCACGGATCCAGCTTGTAACTTCCGGAAATTTATAACCGCGTTCCAGACATTTGTATACGGCATCGCGGTCTTTTTTACTGTATAAGAAAAATTCGCTCTGGCGGATCAGACCTTTTGGTCCGCCTAATTTATGTAAATAATCGTAAATGGTCACGATCTGTTCCGTTGTATAAGGAGCCCTTGACTGCTGTCCATCACGGAATGTCGTATCTGTGATCCAGATATTTTCCGGCATATTATGCGGCACGATACGGTCATTAAACGCAATCTTTGGAATTTCATCATAAGGAAACAGATTATGGAATACATTTGGTTCTTCCACATCCACTAACTGGTAGAAATGTTCTTCTAACTGCAATAGATTTGTCTTTTGATTCATTACAACTTCTCTCATAACATCCTCCTTATAGTAAACGAATATATATGCAAAATATTTGACTATTTTTACATGCATAATTGTATACAATTATACTTTCTTTATTTTAGACACTCTTGCTGCTATTTGTCAATGCATAATATATTATATTTATTATAACGTTTAGTTATGGTCTGTTCTATGGTCATGAATCCGCCTCATGATGACTGCGCTCAATCGCACAGTTTAAGATATATCTGTTTTCTTTTTCCAGAGAAACGGTACGATATACGATACTGTCCGTAATTTTTTCTGTCAGATCCATAATATCTTTGTGACATTCCTGATTCTCTCCGGTGTAAATGATCTGTCCATTTTTATCGAGATTCTGCGAATAGTCACAACTGAAACGTACCACAAAAAACTTTTCAGATGCCGTCTCCATGGTAACCGAAACAGCATATTTACCCAGAATCTGCCTGCATGCTTTTGTGAGTATCATCAGGAGAAAAAGAATCTTCCGGAAAATCTCTGGTGGGATCTCACAGTTTTCCTTCTTTATCATATGAAAACTCTGTCCGGCATCCTCATGATGAAATTCATTTTTTAACCGGTTATACCCCATCAGATAATTACCATTTTCATGGATCATTGTCTCCAGATAATATCCGAGCAGATCCCTCAGATAATGTTCCATCATGTATTCTCCCACGGAATCCATCTGCCCTATCGTCAAATGCTGCTTCAGCATCGTCATGACAACCTCTGCTGCCTGCTTATAGAGCATGACATTCTCCTTTTGTCTCTCTTCAATTCTCTCAAAATCCTTCTCCGAGAAAAAGAGATTCATATTTGCCTGCTCAAGATCTGATTCTGCCTGTTTTTTCAGACGGTGATACTCCAATGCCGCATTCACCGGTTCGATAAAATCAGCAAATGACGCACACGGTTTCATGATCAATTTGTAGATATCACATTCATTCAGAAAAGAGAGGATGTCTTTTACATGCTCTGCACTCGTCATTGCCACACGGACCGTATCCGGCGAGATCATTTTTGCCATGGTAAAAAATTCTCTTCCACTGAGTACGGAAAGACTCGTCTCACATACTAAAACATCTGTTTTCTGATGTTCTAATATATCCAGTGCCTCCTCCGGTCTCCCTGTAATCTGATAAGAAAAAGAAGGCTTTTCTGTCTGGAAAACTGCCTCAAGTCTTTTTCTCCCCACCTCATCCGGCTCTACGATCATTACAAATTCCATCCTCATCCTCCTGTGTACGTTGTGATTCTATATCATTATTTTATACTTTTATTGTTATGATTAACTTAACTATAGCAAACCCATTTTTATATCTCAATAGCAAAAAAAATTTATTTTTCAAAAACTGTAACAGACTATATATGGTATCTTTGGATTCCAGAACAAGATAGTCTCCATTTTGCTGTTCCGAAACATAGATTGGCGGCATTGGTATTCCAAGTTCAATTGCTTCTACTGCATTCCTCACAATGTTTCTGATCCTATTTCTGTTACGCCTGACTGGAGCAAATAAAAGCCTGTCATCTTCATCCATCCACCAAATTTCCTGTATTGAATATTTTCTTTCATAAATATCAATTGCATCTCGCTCACTATAAAACATTTTTCCCTCTTTCATTCAGAAAAATATCACATATCATTTACTTCATAAATTCCAAGTCTCTAAAATCTTACCACAATATAATCATCATATTCCCTGATATACCCTTCTAACGGATATTCATTCAATTGTTCTTCCTGTTCCAACGCTTTCTCATAGAGTTCGGTTCCACCCCAGATCAATTGATATCCGCGCTCTTCGAACAGTCTTATCATTTCTCGGTTATATCCTTCATAGATATAGAATCCCGGAATCGCCCAGTCGATCAGTGACCAGGAAAGTGTCTGCACATAGACATACCGTTCTCCAGTTTCCTCCTCCATCCAGTCGTTCAGGTCTTTGATCACCGAATATCCCGGTGTGTCGGAACCCATGGAACACTTTTCCAGAATTGCAGGATTCAGTTCATAACTACCGATAAATACAACCGGTTTTTCTGCAATATTATACCCACCTTTCTGAAGATCATATGCTACCTGATCTACCACTGCCAGCTCACTCTGATTCTTCTCATACTCGAAAGCAAACCAATGGTTCAGATCAAACGCCGAATTATATACAACAGAGATTACCAGAACCATTCCAATTACATTGATCAGCTGGTATCTGCATTTCAGAATCACATAAGTCAGATAGAATAGTACCATTGCAACTAACAATGCTATCATCAGATTGGACCGATATGGAAGTGCATCCCCCTGCGGCAGTGACAACACGAAAATAGATCCATAGCAAATAATGCCAAGAAACAAAATATATAAATTCTTTTTGTAAATGGAACCCGCAATAATAATAACTATAAACAAAATACTTGTGGCCACGAATAAACCAATCGGATAATAAGCTAACCCGACAAATACATAATCCCTCAAAATCTGCCGGATAATCGTAAGGATTCTGCCTGGATATTTTAAGATTCGCAACATACTTCCAGCACTACGATAGCTGTATGACTCAATTCCAAATATTGCCATACAGACTTTTGTAATCAACGACCTCTCCACGATCGCATATACAAGAACTCTTCCAACAAGAAAAAGGCTCATGAAAAATTGTTTAAATTTTCGGATCTGCATATGATTTGCACCAAAGCAGTCTACAATCATAATCAAAAGTACCCCGGTAAGAAAAACATTTGCCGCTGCCTCATAAAATCCGACCGATACCGATACCAAAAGGCTCATTCCCAGTTTATGCAGAATCCGCTGTTTTTGCTCCAGATCATGTGTATACAAATAGTAGAAATCAAAAACCGCCATTCCAACAAGTGTATAAATAATTGGTACTCCATTCTGCAAATAATAAATAAATACCTCTGCAATCAGAGAATAATCTAAAAACATAGCTGAAAATACCGCATAGCAGGCAATCGGCAGCTTATCTCCGAGAATATACCTTAATACTGCTGACCAGACAATTGCTGCAAACATCAGAATCAATACTGCAGCAAACTCCATAATAAACGGTTCAAACCCTGTCACATGAAACAGTTTATTAATCACATAGAAAGACCATCGCCCAATGGAAACACCCAGTCCGTCATCAAAGTATAGACCAATGCACACATCATCGATTCCCAGTGAAGAGTGTGTGATTTCATAACCGTATCCTGCAACTGCTGCAATTATAAGCGATACCATGTATATTTTATTTCTAAGAAAATATTCTATCTGTTTCCTTAATTCGTAAATCACTTAAATCTCCTTCTTAAGCCACTGGTAATAGTTTTCAATTCCCTGCACAATAGGTACTAACGGTACCTCATGGATACTCATAATCCGTTCATTATTGAGAATAATTTTCTTGGCATCCACGCTTCTCGCCGGAAGATACACTACCTCCGGTGCAAGATGCATTTCTTCCAACATTCGAATAATATCTCTCTGAGAAGTTCCTGTATTCGAGCTGATATTAAAAGTATCATAATTTCCCTGATAGTTGAATAATGAAATCAACATCCTGCATACATCGTCAATATAAATATAGTCCCTGACGTTATTGCCATCTCCCCAAATTTCAATTTTCTCTCCTCGGATGGTTTTCTTAATAGCGGCATCAATAAATCCGACACCTTTATTAAAATCCTGTCCCGGTCCATATGGATTTGATATCCGGGCAATCAGAATCTTTGTATGTGCCTGATAATTAAATGTTCGAATTGTATTTTCAATACAAAGCTTTACATTACCATAATGATTAATCGGTCTTGGAAGTGCATCTTCCACTATAGGCTGTATCTCCTGATTTCCATACACTGTTCCACCGGAAGACAGAAAAATCATCCGTATCTTCTGGTCAGTGATCATCTTACAAAGCTTTGTTGTCTGGATAAAGTCCCTCTCATATCCCTGAAGATACTTTTCATTGGAATTTCCAGGATTTACAGTGCTGAGAGCATGTACTACATAATCCATACCTTCTAATGCATGTTCCAGTGTGTAATCATCAAAGAAATCCCCACATATATAATTTACGCCTGCTATTTCATGCACAGGTTTTGACATATCGAAGCAGTATACTTCCATATCATTTTTTATCAGATGCCTTGAAAGATTCGATCCGATAAATCCTGCTCCACCTATGACTAATACTTTTTTCTTCATTTTTCTTTCATCTCACTTCAAAATTTGACCACTTAACAACAACCACTCCATCAATAATTTTTATGGAACCATCGCATGGATAACAAGGCATCTTCTGAAAATTTTCACTTGCAATAATCGTCTCCCGATTCTCAGGTTCCTGATAAGTATAGCCACAATGTAATTCCAAAAATTCTTTACCTGCATAATATGAAATAAAATCATGCATATTATTACTATATCCCTGCAGCTGAATATCATCAAACCTCCACAAAATTGGAATCGAGTCATCCATGCTTCCTGCCGCTCCATAAAACAATACTGGCAAGTTACTATTATATTTCTCTGTGCTTTTAATCTGTGAAATCACTTCTGTATAATACGCTGTTGCTGTCTCTTGTTGATAATTTGCTTTCAAATACGCTATATTATCTAACCGGATATAATAGATTGATAACAATATTGCAACTGTACAATAGAAAACCGAAATACCTTTCCAGAATTTTCCTTTCAGATTTTCTTTTTCCAGAAGCACGATTGGATAAATCAATCCAAATACATATGGATAAATCATCAAAGTATGGATTACCGTCTTATCAGAAACTGCCATAACATAGATGATACTAATAGACAATGGTATCAAGCAACACAATACAAAGAAATATATTCTATTCCACAGTTCCATCCCCCTCTTGCATAAACGTCTAAGCACTAACACTCCAACCATAAGGTAAACTGCCAGATAAAGAATGCGAACCGCTTTTTGATTTGAAATGCCACAAAACTCCCCTAATATAGGTTGTAAAAAACCAATATATGCGTTCTTCACAGAACCAATCAATGATTTGACCGTAACATCCGCCATATCATTAATTCCCTGATAATCTAATAATGTAACATGAAAATTGCGAATACAGATTGTATTACCTAAAAAATAACAAAGTATTCCTCCTAAAAGGGTTAACAAATATTTAAAAGCCTCTTTGATATTCTCTATAAAATTCCTTGTTTCTGCATCACTTACTAGTATCAAAACAAAAAGTGTCGTTGCCACCCCAAAATAAGTCTGATAGATTCCCATTGAGAATCCCATCATTATTATTGCCGGCAAAAATCCGTAAGAATATTTCACAGTCATATAAACAGCACTTATCATTAATAATACAGCAAACATATAGTAAGGAGCTGTAAACATATAAGCAAATAATGAAGTCATCGCCGGAAATGAAATGAGTAGTACCCCCACTAAAACAGCATATCCCGTATGTTTTATCTGAAATAATTCTGACAAAATCATTGCACATACTGCAACAAGTAAAATACTGAGTAATCCATTCCACCAGGAACTACTATAGTTAAAAAAGTCAATTTTTGTAAGAAACTTCTGAATTAATCCAAGCGCCCATCTGCCGGATTCAAATGTCGTACCTACTCCAAAATAATTGACACTGTCATCATGATAACTGATTTTATTTGTCAATATATATCCATGTGTCACCAAACCACATATAAGGACTGCTGCTCCCGCGAGCCATTTTTCCCTTGATTTTCCTGTACAAGACATGCTTATTTATCCTTTTTATTGAATACAAATATTTTGCTAAACACATAATTCAGTATTACCACAATTACGCTTACCAATATCTTAGCAACGAAGCCTTCCACTCCAAATAAGCTCTGCTTCACTCCAATATAATATAATAGTGGAAGTCCGCCAATCTCAACCACTCCTGTAGCTATACGTGCTCCAAAAAACTTTACAACTTCTTTCCACACTTCTGCCACATTCCATGACTTACTCTCAAACACAAATAGTTTATTGGTTATATAAGCAAACACAACAGCTGTAAACCATGCGATTGCGTTACTTATCGTCATGTTGACAGCAGATGTCTTCATTAGCAGGCTATATACCACCCAGTTTACCAATGTTGTAGCCACTCCAAAAATAAGGTACATAATAACTTCTTTATACTTTAATAGTAATCTTTTAATTTTCTTCATGATCATCCTTCTTATAGTCTAATAATTTCTTCTCAATATAGATAGGTCTATGCTTGCCCTGAATATACATTCTTGCTAAGTATTCTCCAATAATTCCAAGAATTGTAAGCTGGATTCCACCAAGTAGAAGAATCAATACAACAATAGTCGGATATCCAGGCACAGGATTTCCAAAACACAGTTTTTGAATTACTACTACAAACAAATAAATAATCGCACATAAAGAAGTAAATAATCCTATTCCGGTTGCGATTTTAAGAGGAAAAGTTGTATAAGAAATAAACCCTTCAATCGCATATTTGAAAAGCTTGCTGACTGACCATTTTGTCTCCCCTGCATTACGTTCCTCCGCTATGTATGGAATGTAACATGTATTGAATCCGACCCATGAAAAAATACCTTTTGAAAATCTATGGTATTCCGGCAAACTTAAAATTGCATCCACAACAGTTCTGCGAAAAGTACGAAAATCAGATGCCCCCGGATAAAATTCAATCTCACTTGTCTTATTAATGATTTTGTAGAACATATTCTTGAGACCGCCAACCATTTTCCCTTCGTGTCGCTCTTCCTGATATGCCGCTACACAATCGTATTCTTCATTCTCAAGTAATATTTTTACCATTTTTACAACAATTTCCGGTCTTTGCTGTAAGTCGGCGTCAATAACGGTCACCAAATCACCAGATGCTTTCTGGAATCCTGCATAGATAGCAGCTTCTTTCCCAAAGTTTCTTGAAACCTTTTCTATCTCAATATTGGTCTCGTGAAGGTTATATACTTTCTCTAGTTCCTCCTGTGTTTTGTCTCTGCTTCCATCATTGACAAAAATAATTTCATACTCGTAATCTTCTGCATCGAATACCCGCTTTGCTTCTGTATAAAAAGCACGAATATTCCCCTCTTCGTTATAACATGGTACTACTAATGATAATTTCATTTTTTATCCCTCATTTACTCTCGTACGTATCTTATTAGATTATCACATTCCCTGTGGAATTGCCACACTATTCTCCCCTCACCTGCACCAACAATGCATTTTCTGCTACATTATTTGTAATATAACACTGAAATACCTTCTCTGTCAGCATATCTTTTCTACTCTCGTCTGCATTCTCCGCATATACTGCCTGTATATAACTGTTGCCTTCTTCTATCCAGTCAAGAAGCCTGTCACTTTTTTCTCCCCGGATCAACGGACGATTTAAAAAGAGTAAGATTGGCTTTTTCTTCCGCTCCTCACTCTCAATCTTCTTCATAATCTGTTCTGTAATGCCCTGACTTTGATTGTCTATCTTACAAACAATGTAATCTCCATATTCTTTACTATAGAATTCTTCTGATCCATCGCATAGAATCCGGTTCTCTCCAATGTCATTATTAAATTCATCTAATCTTCCATCCCCATAAAAGAGAAACTGCTGTTCCTGTGTAAGTCCTTTGATCATAACATCTTCCACATTGCAAATTCCAGCATCTGTCTTCCAGTCCGAATCATATGTGTGATACAAATCTTCTTTTAATTGTCCCTGATTCACATAATATAATATATAATTATCTGTCTGTCCAACTTCTACACATCCGCCACCATTTAAAGCTGCTTTAGCTCCGGTATACTCTTTTCTCACAACGATATAGTCAATCTTTGCATTTACTAAGATTCCAAGCATCAGATTCCCGCTGGCATTCGAATCATTTTCTGTAATGATATGATAAAGATATTCTCGCTCTCCTTCTGCTGCCAGACAAATATTCGCATCATATTCCCTGATTCCATACATCAATTCATCTTCTGCATATACAATGACCCGCTCCCCTCCTGTCACCTCTTCAATCAGATCTGCCACCTGAATTTTATCTTCAGAAATCTGATAGATGTTCTCTGGCAGAGTCACCCAGTCAGATATTTTTCCTCCAGAATACAGGAATATCAGACAAACCATAACTGCAACACAGATAACTTTCTCCATTTTTGATTTCATTTTTTCGATGAGCCTCAATCCCCCCCATGCGGCGATCAATGAGACCGGGAATATCCATAAAAAGCGATAATACGTATCTCCCTCTCCCAATCGTTCGATAATGCGGTAGGTTAACTGATTTAAAATCAAAAACATAAGAACTGCACAACTGAATGTATAATATCGATATTCTTTTTTTCGTTCCAACAAATAGACAGTCATCAATACCAGCATCAGACCGATTGCTGTGCTATTCCCATAATACCAGGAGATGACATTCCATATTGTTTCTGCATTAGTCATAATTTTTATCCCGTTTTATTCTTCTTATCAGTTTCTCAAATACAACTGGTATTAATAATACTCCACATGCTGCTCCTGTTACCATAATAGCAGATGACGAAATTGCAATAGCTGTTGTGCGATTGCACAACAGCTGTTGTGCGCATGTATAACAGGTGATGTGC
>OGIV01001734.1_pt1 | contig 12208 bp, 8 predicted proteins | sample 1571861 | NCBI WGS metagenome assembly OGIV01 (sample SAMEA2582099, study PRJEB24529) | metagenome | biome: Human gut stool | place: China | collected 2011 | reverse complement strand
GACTGGCCCCCTGAATACTCACTCCTGGAATACGCTGCTGTAAACTGATTTTCATTCCATGAATAAATATTGACTGCCTGTCAAACATGACTATTTGCATAACTGAATCTCCACCTGAATACGTTAAAAAGACTTAAGTAGTGGAAGGGTATTACCCGCGAGAAAAAATAAGAATTCGCCATTTGGCGGTGGCCATTCTACAGAGATGACGCGTAGAAAATAGTTACCGATATAAATAGTTACAGCTAAACGCCTGAAATTACATGTCGAGGGCACTATTTAAAACAATTTTGAGGATTTCCTTATATTGGTGGTTAGTACGCATGCAATTAAAAATGAAACTCCGCGACTACAAGCCAAAATAACAAATGGCAATGAGACAAAAATAAGCACAAATAGCCAATACGTCCTCTATTCACTTTAAAGGGAATCACTGAAAAATACGCTCTGTTTAAGGGGATTCACCTTTCTCAGAAAGCTATTCCGCCCTTTTCCTGCTGAGAAATCGCCACATTCGTCATGACAACATTGTGAAACCCGGCATTAGATGTTAGAAAAAACAATAAACAATGCGATATGCGCGTTACTGTTTCGCTGTGAACAACAATCGGTCAAAGAAATGGATAAAATTCACGCAATGCAACTCTTTATTCGTGTCGCGGAACTGGAGAGTTTCTCTCGCGCCGCCGATACCCTTGGGTTGCCCAAAGGTAGCGTATCGCGACAGATCCAGGCGCTGGAGAGCCATCTCGGCGCTCGCCTGCTGCACCGCACCACCCGCCGGGTGCAGTTGACGCAGGACGGCATGGTCTATTACGAACGCGCCAAAGACCTGTTAAGTAATCTCGAAGAACTGGATGGTATGTTTCAGGGCGATCCGTCAAGCATTAGCGGCCGCCTGCGTGTCGATATGCCGATCAGCGTCGCCAAAAAACTGGTCATCCCGAAACTTCCCGCGTTTTTACAACAGTATCCCGGCATTGAAATCGAACTGAGCAGTAGCGACCGGCTGGTCGATGTGGTGCGCGAAGGCTTCGACTGCGTGATCCGGGTGGGTACGCTCAAAGACTCGGGACTCATCGCCCGCCCGCTCGGCAAACTCACGCAAATTAACTGCGCCAGTCCGCATTATCTGGCGCGCTTCGGCTACCCGGAAAGCCTCGACGATCTGGCGGATCATGCACTGATCCACTACGCCAGCAACTTCGGCGCGCGGCAGTCAGGCTTTGAAGTCGTCAGCGATGGCGCCGTGCGCTGGGTGAAAACCGGCGGCGTGTTGACCGTCAATAGCACCGAAACCTATCAGGCGGCCTGCCAGGCCGGGCTCGGCATTATTCAGGTCCCGCGCATTGCCGTACGTGAACCGCTGCGTACCGGCGAGCTGGTTGAGATCCTGCCGCAGTACCGCGCCGAACCGATGCCGGTGTCGATTATCTATCCACATCGGCGCAATCTCTCCCGCCGCGTGCATCTCTTTATGGAGTGGCTGGGCGGACTGATGAAAGCGTATGTCGATTGAGCGGCGCGGCTGAAAAACGGGCGGTGGAGAGAGGCATTCCTGCAGGATACGGCATTTAAGGTATACTTTTTGCTGAATCTCGCTGTAAAAAAGGAAGAAATTACGTATGACGCCGGAAAACGACGATCGCCAACCGCCACAGGAAACGGGCCAGCAGCCGGAGAAAAACAAAAGTACGCTCGCCGCCATCAACGATTCCGCCGTTGGGCAGAAAGCTAACCAGGCGCTGAAAACGGTCACCGGAACGGCGGCCAAAGTTCAGCGCAATCCGGTAATAGCCCACCTGCTGCGCGCCGCCGAGCGGTTCAATGACAGGCTTGGCAATCAGTTTGGCGCAGCCATCACCTACTTCTCATTTTTGTCGATGATCCCCATTCTGATGGTCTCATTTGCCGCCGCTGGTTTCGTACTGGCCTGGCATCCGACGCTGCTGCAGGACATCTTCGATAAAATTCTGCAAAACGTCAGCGACCCGACGCTGGCGGCAACGCTTAAAAACACCATCAACACCGCCGTACAGCAGCGTACCGCCGTCGGGCTGGTCGGCCTGTTGGTCGCGCTCTACTCCGGTATTAACTGGATGGGTAACCTGCGTGAAGCGATTCGCGCCCAGTCGCGCGACGTGTGGGAACGTACGCCGCAGGATCAGGAAAAAATCTGGGTAAAATACTTCCGCGATCTGATCTCGCTGATTGGCCTGCTGGTCGCGCTGGTTATCACGCTGTCGATTACCTCCGTTGCCGGATCCGCACAGCAGATGATCATCTCCGCGCTGTATCTCGATTATATTGAATGGCTGAAACCCGCATGGCGCCTGATTGGCCTGGCGATTTCCATCTTCGCGAACTATCTACTGTTTTTCTGGATCTTCTGGCGACTGCCGCGCCACCGTCCACGCCGCAAAGCGCTGTTCCGCGGTACGCTAATTGCGGCGATTGGCTTTGAGATTATTAAAATCGTGATGACCTGGACGCTGCCGGCGCTGGTGAAATCTCCATCCGGTGCCGCCTTTGGTTCCGTACTCGGGCTAATGGCCTTCTTCTACTTCTTCGCCCGTCTGACCCTCTTCTGCGCCGCATGGATTGCGACCGCGGAGTACAAAGACGATAAGCGGATGCCGGGCAAAGCCCACGATTAAAGTCATTATCGGGCTGAATAAAGACGCAAAATTCAGCCCGACCTATCATTTCAGCAGATAAATCCAGTGCGTAACTTTTATTTAACCTAAAACTGGTTTTATTCTCTAATATTTTAATTATGTTAAGCATTTCATAGAAGATATTTTCTCAGGGCGAAAATTATCCGCTTTTTGCCTGTTTTTTGCGCGATAGCGAGTTTTGTTACAGATTGAAATGTCTCTTTTGCTGTGGCTATATGGATTTTCGTTCGCTCAAAAATAAGAAAGATCTATGCAAGCCACAGCCACTACTATCGACAACGCGCAAGACGCCACGCCGGTTAACTCGCGTAATAAAGTCGTCGTCGCCTCGCTCATCGGCACCGCCATTGAGTTCTTCGACTTCTATATTTACGCCACCGCCGCGGTCATCGTCTTCCCCCATATCTTTTTCCCACAGGGTGATGCCGCCGCCGCGACGCTCCAGTCGCTGGCGACGTTCGCCATCGCCTTTGTCGCGCGTCCGATTGGCTCAGCGCTATTCGGCCACTTCGGCGACCGTGTAGGCCGTAAGGTCACACTTGTCGCCTCGCTGCTGACCATGGGCATCTCCACCGTGGTCATCGGCCTGCTGCCGGGCTATGAAAGCATTGGCATTCTGGCGCCGATGCTGCTGGCGCTGGCGCGCTTTGGTCAGGGTCTCGGCCTTGGTGGCGAATGGGGCGGGGCGGCCCTGCTGGCGACGGAAAACGCTCCGCCGCGCAAACGCGCGCTATATGGCTCCTTCCCGCAACTGGGGGCGCCAATCGGCTTCTTCTTCGCCAACGGCACCTTCCTGTTGCTGTCGTGGCTGTTGAGCGACCAGCAGTTTATGGAATGGGGCTGGCGCGTGCCGTTCATCTTCTCCGCGGTACTGGTCATTATCGGTCTGTATGTTCGCGTGTCGCTGCATGAAACCCCGGTGTTCGCTAAGGTGGCGGCGGCGAAAAAACAGGTCAAAATCCCGCTTGGCACGCTGCTGACTAAGCACGTGCGCGTGACCGTGCTCGGCACCTTCATCATGCTGGCGACCTATACCCTGTTCTATATCATGACCGTTTACTCCATGACCTTCAGTACCGCTGCCGCGCCGATTGGCTTAGGTTTGCCGCGTAACGAAGTGCTGTGGATGCTGATGATGGCGGTCATCGGTTTCGGTGTGATGGTACCGGTGGCGGGCCTGCTGGCGGATGCCTTTGGCCGTCGTAAAAGCATGATTATCATCACCACGATGATTATTCTGTTCGCGCTGTTCGCCTTTAAACCGCTGCTCGGTTCCGGCAACCCACTGCTGGTCTTCGCCTTCCTGCTGCTGGGCCTGAGCCTGATGGGGCTGACCTTTGGCCCGATGGGCGCACTGCTGCCGGAGCTGTTTCCGACGGAAGTTCGTTATACCGGCGCCTCTTTCTCCTATAACGTGTCGTCGATCCTCGGCGCGTCGGTCGCACCATATATTGCCGCCTGGCTGCAGGGCAATTACGGCCTGCCGGCTGTCGGTATCTACCTGGCGGCGATGGCGGCGCTGACGCTGATCGCCCTGCTGTTGACCCACGAAACCCGCCATCAATCGCTGTAAGTTGCAGGCCCTGACGCTGTTGCCGTCAGGGCCATCGCTCATCTCATCCTTACTTTTTCATCTGCGACAAAATCGTCCGGCACTGATTCGCCTCGCCTTCCGCCGGCGAGATCAGCGCCAGTAAAGCGGCCGCCGGCGTGACCAGCGTCGCCAACGCTGCCGCCACCGCGCCGCGGGCAATCAGCGGCCCGGCTTTCACCCCGGCATCCGGCGATTTAAAGGTACCGCGCACGTACAGCGGAGAACGCAGAGTAATCACCCGCAGGCCCTTACTTTCCGGGTCAACGGTCAGATCCAGCTGTTCAGAGGCAAAGCTGGCGGTGCCGGTAATGTTAATCAGCGCGTTCTCGGTATCGAAGGCGAAAATTTGCGGTCGCGCCACGCCGTTGACCACATCAATATTGGCCGCCGCGCAGTTCACCCGAACCTCCTCATCGCCAAAAATCTGCCCGATGATAAAGTTACCGACGTTTAAGCCGAGGATTTCCATCAGGTTGCGGCTAATCAGACCATCATTCATCAGCAGCTTAAGGTTGCCGTTGCTGTTGCCGAGCAGCGCCGCCACCGAATTACCGCTGCCGCGCAGTTGTACATCGCCGCTCATCTCACCGAGCGTTTTCTGCATCATTTCAACGTTCGGCATCAGCGCCTTGAGCTTAAGCCGCCGCGCCTGCAGATTGGCTTCGCCCTGTAGCGGTTTTTTATCGCCCTGCAGATGCACGCTGCCGGCAATCGAACCGTTGGCCAGGCCAAAGCGCACCGGTTGCAGACGCAGGTCGCCGCGTTCAAGAATAATATGGGTCGCCAGGTCGCTGATGGGCAGAGTACCGCCGTGTTCGATTCGTCGCCCCTTGAAGCGCACATCGGCGTCCATCACCTGCCATTTATCCGTCTCAAAGCGATCGGCCGGCAGGACTTTTCCCGCTGGCTGTACGGCATCTCCCGCTTTACGTGATGAGGATTTCTTCGCCCCGCCGCCGGAATCAACGCCAATCAGCGGGCCGAGGTCCGCCAGCCGCAGCTGTTTAGACTCCAGATCGCCGGTGAGCTTCGGTCGCGGTTTGCCGGTGGTATAGGTCAACGAACCGTGGATATCGCTGTCGCCAATCCGGCCGTTAAAATCGCGATAGTCAAAACGCATGCCGTTTTTATGTTTAAAGTCGGCGCGCAGGCGGCCATCGGTGGAAAAGGACGGCGTTTCCGGCAGCAGAACGCCGGTCAGATCGTAGAGGTCGCGCAACGAGTCGCCGGCGAATTTCAGCCGCAGATCGACCCCGCCGACGTTAAGCGGATCGCTGATTGTGCCGCTAAACGCTATCCGGGTATTACCAGAGTGAAAATCGCCTTGTAGCGGGAACGGGGTACTATCGCTACGCAGCGCCAGCATGCCGCCAATTTTGCCGCTGCCGCTCAGCGGCTGGCCTTTGTAGCGCCCCTTCACCGACAGGCCAAAGATATAATCGCCGGCTTTTGTCGCCTGCGCTTTGTTGCCCGCACCGGTGACTTCGCTAAACGGCAGCGCTTTGCCAAGCGGATCGACCACGATCGCGATATCGCTGCGGGTTACCTTATCGTCAATGCCGATGTTGCCGCGATCGAAGAGAATATTATCAAGGCGGAAAGACCAGGCCGATGGCGGGTTGGCTTTTTCGGATGCCGGGTCAGAAGCTAATTTAAAGGTCCAGTTATTGCTGTTTTCCGTCAGCCTTATCAGCCGGACGTCGGGCTGTTCGAGCTTAATCCACGGCAAGTAGACCGTTTTGCTCAGTAGCGCCAGCGGGGCCAGCGTCGCTTCCACGCGCGGCAGATGTCCCATCGTCACTTGCGGAATGTCGGGCGGGTTGCCCAACACGATATCTTCGGCATGCACATGCGGCCACGGGATCCAGCTGCGCCAGCCGCGCTCCTCAGGCTGTCGCTCCCACACTACGCCCAGGTCGCCGCGAATGGCGAATGGCCGATTGAGCTCGGCGGAAACTTTCTGATTGATCGTCGGCTTGAGCCGGTTCCAGTCAAAGGTCGCCAACACGATGAAAAAAAGAACGATTAACAGCACAATCGTTCCCGAGATAATAGCAATCGTTTTACGGGTTCTGGTCATCCCCTCTCCGCTCCTTTTGCGTCTCGTCACTCCTCACTATAGTTGAAGAGCGCGGATTCATCCGCCAAATGCGCTTTTCGTCACATTTTGCGCGTCAGGTCAAAAAATAATGGAACGATGTTTTAATATTGTTGACCCTGCCGGGTGCCCAGCGCAAACTACCGTTAATTTCGATTCAATTTCAGGTCAGCACTATGTCTAAGAAAATTGCCGTGATTGGCGAATGCATGATTGAACTGTCAGAGAAAAACGCGGCGGTGAATCGCGGTTTCGGCGGCGATACCTTAAACACATCCGTCTACATCGCGCGCCAGACCAGCGCGGATGCCCTAAGCGTACACTACGTGACCGCGCTGGGTACCGACACCTTCAGCCAGCAGATGCTGGAGTCCTGGCAGGGCGAACAGGTAAAAACCGATCTGATTCAGCGCATGGCTGACCGGCTGCCTGGCCTTTACTACATTGAAACGGACGAGACCGGCGAGCGAACCTTCTACTATTGGCGCAACGAAGCGGCGGCCAAATTCTGGCTCGAAAGCGAGCGCGCAGGCGCCATCTGCGAAGAGCTGGCTACCTTTGATTACCTCTATCTGAGCGGTATCAGCCTCGCCATCCTCAGCCCCGCCAGTCGGGAAAAGTTGCTCACCCTGCTACGCGAATGCCGCGCCAACGGCGGGAAAGTGATTTTCGATAACAACTACCGTCCGCGCCTGTGGGCCAGCCAGCAAGAGACTCGCCAGGTGTACCAGCAAATGTTGGAATGTACCGATATCGCTTTTCTGACGCTGGATGATGAAGATGCGCTGTGGGGAGCGGTACCGGTTGCCGAGGTTATCGCCCGCACCCACGCCGCTGGCGTTGAAGAGGTGGTGGTGAAGCGCGGCGCCGACTCCTGCCTGGTGGCGATCGCCGGCCAGCCGCTGCTGGAGGTGCCCGCGGTGAAGCTGCCGAAAGAGAAAGTAGTGGATACCACGGCGGCGGGCGATTCGTTCAGCGCCGGCTATCTGGCGGTGCGCCTGACCGGCGGCGACGCGGAATCAGCGGCGAAACGCGGACATCTCACCGCCAGCACGGTTATCCAATATCGCGGGGCGATTATCCCGCGCGAAGCGATGCCGGACTAAGACCCTATTTCCCCCTGCTTGCGCTGCGCTTAGCAGGGCTACCAAATCGTACAGTGCTGTAGCCCCGGTAAGCGGTAGCGCCACCGGGGATTTTGAGGCCACCAACACCGGCTATAAATTAAAGGCAAGTCGTACGAACCGTAGGCCGGATAAGGCGTAGCCGCCATCCGGCGCAAAAACGGCTCCGCGCCCGCTGCCTGTATTACTGCCCAGGGGGAATATCCGTCGCCTCGTTATGCGCATCAACCGTATCCGGCGTCGCGCTCACCGCCGCAGCGGGTGCTGGCGCCATCAGCTTTTCCCATGTCGCTTTCAGATCTTTCATGTTGTACTCCGGCTCGCCTTTCGGCTGCTGCAATACCAGCGCCATATCCTGCGACAGCTGCTGGCGCAGATACTGATTCAACATGTCGACCGTCAGTGAGTTCAGGAACTCCTGGCGCAGTTTCTGATACTGCTCCGGCGCGATATCCACCACCTGATTTTGCAGCGAACGCATACGTTGGCTAATCAGGATATCGGTATCCGTGCGGGCATAGGTGGCGAACAGCTTTTGCAGTTCGAGATTCTTTTGCGCAATCAGTGCATCGAACTCTTCCTGTGGCAGACCATTGTCGCGTACCTTCGCCAGTTCGCGCGATACCGCGCTCAGGTTGGCGTTCAGACGTTCGCCCGGCGAGTCGATATTGATCGCGCACTGAGCGCGCTGGTACAGCACGCGGCAATCAAAACCGAGACCGATGTCTTTTACGTTGCTTTTGCTCAGGTTCTGCTGCACGTGCCAGAACAGCGCTTCCCGAGCCAGGTCATCGCGCCAGTAGCGCTGCAGCGCGGCGGAATCGCGGATTGGCTGCCATGGAGAATCCCACATGATCGACAGCTTATCCTGACGCACGGCATCGGTCATGATGCTGACCGGTACAGCCGGCAGAGGCGATAGCGTTGGTACCGCCGCCGGGGTCTCGCGTTTACCTTTTAGTTCGCCGAAGATTTTGTTGATCTGCTCAGCGACGCTGCGGCTATCGACGTTACCGACAACAATCAGCGTCATCGCATCCGGGGTGTACCATTTCTGATAAAATTCTTTCAGCTGTTTAATATCAATCGGTTGCTTCAACGGCGCCGCCGGATCGTGACCGAGCATCGTTGAGCCCTTCAGGCGATAGCGCCACCAGCCTTCCTGGGTATCCAGCGGCCAGGTCGCCACCATATCGCTGCCCTGCAGGGCATGATTGACGGCTTGTTGGGTAATACTCAATTTACCGTTAGCGTCCGCCAGCCAGTTCAACGCCTCTTTAAGCAGGTCGTTGCGGTTGTTCGGCAAACTCAGATTAAACAAGGTGAAATCGTACGAAACGATCGCCGGCGGCAGAGGACGCTTCGGGTCAATACTCTGCTGCCACAGCGAACGCGCCTGCATCGTCGGGAGGCTGCCGCTTTGGGTCAGCGCCAGGCGCGGAATGAAATGACTGAAGCCGCTCTGCTGAGTGCTTTCGCTCAATATTCACAGCCAGGCGGACTTCGACGCGATCGCTAGGGCGCTGCGGCGTGGAAAGTACCTGCCACGAAAAACCGTTCGCCAACGTCCCCTGTTGCCAGGCCGGGTCCGGCTGGAGCGCTTCTGCCTGCACAGAACCGGCCGTCGCTATCATCAGCAAACCACCGGTTAAGAGTCGAATTTTTGTGCCCTGCATGTGAACCCCTGATGAACATTCCTGGTTACATAGGCAACCCATCGCCGGGTTACCGAAAAAGGTGGTGAATCAAATACGTCGGTTAGACCACGCGTAGGCGAAAATGTCACATGAAGACGTAAAATAATCATGAGGTATCATTCCCCCAGAAGGGGAATGATACCTAATTTTGCGCAGGAGCCCATAGTCCATGGGCATAACATGAGGAATTACGAGGATAATTCTTGCGATTTGTCCGCGGGAACGCGGTTATTCAACACATCATCGAGCTGTTTGGCATCGAGTTCTTTCACCCATTTCGCGACAACCACGGTCGCCACGCCGTTACCCACCAGGTTGGTCAACGCGCGCGCTTCGGACATAAAGCGGTCGATACCGAGAATCAGCGCCAGGCCCGCCACCGGCAGATGCCCTACCGCAGAGATGGTCGCCGCCAGCACGATAAATCCGCTCCCGGTGACGCCCGCGGCCCCTTTCGAAGAGAGCAGCAGTACCACCAGCAGGGTGATCTGATGGAAGATATCCATATGGCTATTGGTGGCCTGGGCGATGAACACTGCCGCCATCGTCAGGTAGATGGAGGTGCCATCGAGGTTAAAGGAGTAGCCGGTCGGTATCACCAGCCCCACCACTGATTTACGGCAACCCAACTTCTCCATCTTATCCAGCATTCGCGGCAGCGCGGATTCGGACGAAGAGGTCCCCAGTACAATCAGCAGCTCTTCGCGGATATAGCGAATGAATTTGAAGATGCTAAATCCAGTGGCCCGCGCGATAGAACCCAGTACCAGCACCACGAACAGGATACAGGTGATGTAGAAGCAGATGATCAGTTGGCCCAGCTGTACCAGGGTACCGACGCCGTATTTACCGATGGTGAAGGCCATGGCCCCGAAAGCGCCGATCGGCGCCAGGCGCATAATCATGTTAATGATGCCGAAAATGACCTGCGAGAAGCTCTCAATGACGTTGAAAATCAGCTGGCCTTTGCTGCCTAAACGATGCAGCGCAAAGCCAAACAGGACGGCAAACATCAGCACCTGCAGAATATTACCGCTGGCGAAAGCGCCAATCACGCTGCCCGGAATAATATCGAGTAAGAAGGCGACAACACCCTGATCTTTAGCCTGCTCGGCGTAGACTGCCACCGCGTGCGCGTCCAGCGTCGCGGGATCGACGTTCATGCCCGCGCCGGGTTGCACTACGTTGACGATGATAAGACCGATAATCAACGCAATGGTACTCACCACTTCAAAGTAGAGTAGCGCCACCGCACCGGTACGACCGACGGCCTTCATGCTTTCCATCCCGGCAATCCCTGTTACAACGGTACAGAAGATAACCGGAGCAATGACCATTTTAATCAGTTTTACGAAGGCGTCGCCGAACGGTTTCATCTGCGCGCCAAGTTCCGGGTAGAAATGGCCCAGCAAAATACCGATAGCTATGGCCGATAAAACCTGGACATAGAGGCTTTTGAAGAGAGAGAGTTTCATAGGGTGTCCTTTGGGAATAACCACAGACAATGAAAGGTTATCTGTGTCTGTGGCTTAAAAATAACACCCTGGAAACATTTCAGAAATAAGTAAGCGCGAAGTTGCAACGGAATTGTTAAAATATTTGAGCTGACTCGCACAAACAAATAAAAATGTTACAAACTTGCATCGTCCTTATCGGCCTGCAGGAAGCGCTGCATAAAGCTTTCCAGCGGCAAGGCGCAACCAAACAGGTAACCCTGAGCGACATCCACGCCAGCCGCTTGCAACCATTTCAGCTGTTCTTCTTTTTCAACGCCCTCAGCAACGATCCGCAGCTTGAGCCCGCGTGCGAGCTGAATTATCGCCGGGACCATACTGGTATCATCCGGCAACATATCAATAAACGCCTTGTCGATTTTCAGGATATCAACCGGCAGCGATTTCATATGTTGCAACTGGCGCAACCCGGCATAACCCATGCCGAAATCATCCAGCGCAATACGCGTGCCGGCGTCGCGCAGCGGGCGCAGCAGGTCAATCACCGCCTGCGGATCGTCGAGACGGCAGCTTTCCGTCACCTCCAGCACCAGGGTGCCCGGGGCGATACGATAGCGTTCAATGAGTGCCAGCAGCTCAACGCCGCGGTCAGGATGCAGCAACTGCAGTAACGAGACATTCACCGACAACGGCAGCATGATCCCCTGCTGCTGCCAGGCTGCCAGCTGGCGGCAGGCTTCTTCCATCACCCAATAGCCTACCGGCACCATCAGCCCGCAGTTTTCAATACGCTCAATCAGATCGCACGGCAGCGACCAACCGCCATCGGCCTGTCGCTGGCGCAGCAGAACTTCCGCACCGCAAATATCACCGCTGGCAATATCCACCTGCGGTTGAAACCAGATGGCGAACTGCTGATTCTCGAGCGCGGTGAGGATATCGTGCTCTTCCATTAACCGACGCTGGGCTTTTTCCATCTGCTCGGGGTCAAAGAACTCGATCTGATTTTTGCCCTTGCGCCGCGCCGTCACCGCGGCGGAAACCGCCCGACGATAAAACTGTTCAGCGCTCAGTTCGCTATTAAACATCGCGATACCGACACTGGCGCAGGGCCGCAGCTGGACACCGTGCAGCGGCAATCGCTCGCTAATAGAAGTAAGCACTTGCTTACTTAACGACACCGCTTCCCACGGCTTGCTGAGTCCGGGGGCGAAAATAGCGAAATCGTAACCGCTCACCTGCGTCAGCACCATATTGGGTGGGATAACCGCTTTCAGCTTCTCAACCAGCGTCAGGAGCAGCATCTCGCGCTGGCTCTCTTTCAGGACGCCAGCGGCATCTTGCAAGGTCTCACAGGCTACCACCAGCAGCGCCGAGGGTTGTGGACGGGTTGTGGCCTGCTCCAGCATCGCCATCAAAAAGGCTTTGTTGGGGAGCTCAGACACCGGGAAACGGGTCGATTGCAGCGATAGCTCATCATGCTGACGCAGCAAAGACTGCTGGTTGCGATTGTAGCAACGCACCAGCATGCCAATTTCATCATCCTGGTGCAGTCGCGGCAGG
>OGIV01001730.1_pt1 | contig 12223 bp, 11 predicted proteins | sample 1571861 | NCBI WGS metagenome assembly OGIV01 (sample SAMEA2582099, study PRJEB24529) | metagenome | biome: Human gut stool | place: China | collected 2011 | reverse complement strand
TCCTACGACCTTTTCAATTTCTAAATAATTCATAGTAAATGTCTCCTTTATGTAAAATTTTTCATTACTACCATGTTCAGCAGGACGCTCCTCACCGGAATTGTCCAGGTTCCGGTGATTGTTTGAAAAATGGAGTTTCCTGATTCATTCACGTTAGTTAGTATTTCCTAACTATGAATCATCATAACAGATCAGGACAAAAAGAGCAAGAAAAGGAGCTGATAGAATTTATCAAACTCCTTTATTTACTGATATTTTTCTACTTCCAGAATCTCTTCTGCTCTCTTTACTTCATCTTCCGTCGGTGTCGGCACTCCACGCAATGAGTATGTAATACCTAACTTCTCCCATTTGAACAGACCAAGGGTATGATAGGGCAGCACTTCCACTCTTTTCAGCGTTGGAAGGGATCGTCCCAGATCCCGGAGTGCCAGCAGATCTTCCTCCGAATCTGTCAGTCCAGGCACCAGTACATGGCGAATCCACATAGATTTTCCATGGTCGGCCAGATAATGAGCCATGGCAAGGATATTGTCATTAGGCTGTCCTGTCAGTTCTTTATGAAGCTTTCCGTCTACCGCTTTAATATCAAGCAGAAAGAGATCCGTAAGATTCATAAGACGGTCAAATTTTTCCAGATATTCCAGATTCATGGAGAAGGGATTGCCGGAGGTATCCAGTGCCGTGTTTACTTTTTTTTCTTTGGCCAGACGGAAAAATTCCGTTACAAAGTCTAACTGGAGAAGAGGCTCACCGCCACTAACGGTAAGCCCCCCATCTTTTCCCCAATAATTCCGGTAACGGTACACCTTTCGGAACATTTCTTCTGCTCTGGAGTCCTCGCCTCCCTGCATGCTCCAGGTCTCCGGATTGTGACAGTATCTGCAACGCATATGGCAGCCTTGCAGAAATACCACGCACCGGACTCCCGGACCATCTACCAGTCCAAATGTTTCCAGAGAATGAATCTTTCCAGTGATTACGGTATGTTCATTCATAATCAATTACATGCTCTTGTGGCAGGGTCTGGGGATCACATCCCTCTGCTGCTCTCTGGTCAGGTCGATGAATTTTACTGCATATCCGGATACATTGTCTGTGTGAGTCTCTTGTAAACTGCAAGCATCAGCACCTGCCGTATTCTCATCATACAGCACCTCTACCGACTCAACAGGTGTATCGAAATAAAAATCCACCTTGTCCTTCAGATGTGCATACATATTTTCCAGAACGACATAGTTTATGTCAGTTCCGAGATGTCTGACCGAAGCATCCAAAAGCTTGAGCTTGTTCTGCATGCAGACCTTTTTGAGCTTCGTGCCTGCTGTAGAGTAAAGCTTTGTGCCTTCACCGCCGTACTTCATGTTAATCTCGTCAACATATTCCATCAGATCAATGGCCGGCTGCTTGCCGATATGCTCATACAAGGTACCACCAAAATCATTTGTGATATTGTATTTTCCATCACTGAAGGCACCAGCTCCACCAAAACCGTTCATGATGGCACATGATTTACAGTGGATACATGATTTGATGTTCTTTCCGTCAATTGGACATTTTCTTTTGTTTAATGGTGCTCCTGCTTCAAAAACACCAATTTTTAATTCAGGTTTACTCTTTAATAATTCGTAGGCTGAGAAAATTCCTCCAGGCCCAGCACCAATAATAATGATATCGTATTGCATTTTATTTTCCTCCTGTTTGAAGGCTATAGTCTACTGTTTTCGGTAGTAGGTATGAACGTTCAACCATATCATGAACTTATATAACCCGGACTATTATACGGATAAAGTGAATTGTTTGCAAGCGATATTTTTGAAAACGAAACATAAAAAAAATGATATAATCATGTAGGCTAGAAGAGGTATGCATATGAGCAAGAATAAAATACATGATTTAATAATGATTATACTTGGAAACTTTGTGGTCGCATGTTCAGTTTCCTTTTTTATACTTCCTAATAATATATTAACAGGTGGTGTAGCTGGTGTGGCTGTCGCATTACATCCAGTTCTTCCGATTGATACAGTTTTGATGATTGATGGTTTAACAATTGGATTATTTATATTGGGAGCTCTTTTATTAGGAAAGCAGTTTGCGATGAAATCTGTGATTTCTACAATTGTATATCCGGTTTTCGTAACAGGTTTATCACAGGTTGCCACAATGTTTCCTAAAGATACATTTGTGATGCCAGCTTATGTGGCCACAATCTATGCCGGAGTTCTTGTGGGGATTGGTTTAGGTTTAGTGTTTAGAGTTAATTCAAGTACGGGTGGTATGGATATCTTAGCTTTGATTCTACATAAATACTTGAAGATTCCTGAAGGAACCAGTGTAATGATCGTAGATGGCTTAACAGTTTTATTGGGTGTGGTTACACATGGTTTAACACCAGCATTGATTGGTATTATGTCTGTGTTTGTTTGTGGTGTCGCAATTGATAAAACAGTAATGCTAGGCATGCAATCCGCAAAAAATGTTATGATTATATCGACAGAGTGGAAACAGATTCGTCGTATTTTATTAGAGACAGTGGATCGTGGTGTAACGATTCTAGATGGAAGTGGTGGCTATACACAAGCGCCTAAGCCAGTGTTGATGTGTGTTATTAAGCAGAAACAATATCCATTATTAGAGTCAAGTGTTTTAGCGATTGATCCAAAAGCGTTTATTATTGTGAATGATGTGCATCAGGTACATGGTGCTGATTTTACATCAAAACATGTGGTGGAGACAGATGAAGCAGCATATTAAAGAAATTATTGTCGTTGAAGGAAAAAATGATACAAACACGTTGCAGTCTTTTTTTGATTGTGACACGATTGAAACGGGTGGAGACCAGGTCAACGAGAAAACGATTGAGCGTGTTAGACATGCCCAAAAGACAAGAGGCGTGATTATTTTTACAGATCCAGATACGCCAGGAGAACATATACGTAGATTGATTGGTGGTAGTGTGCCAGGATGTAAACATGCGTTTATTAATAAAGAAAAAGCGAAAACACCTAAAAAAGTCGGTGTAGAGCATGCAAGTAAAGAAGATTTATGGGATGCCCTATGTCATTGTGTAACGTTTGAGAATAAAGAAGAAGTATTGAGTTGGCAAGACTTTATTGATTTAGGCTTAGTTGGAAACAAGGATTTGCGCTTTCAAGTTTGTGAAGATTTTCATATTGGTCCTTGTAATGCGAAAACATGTTTCAAGCGTTTAAATCAGATGAATGTGACAAAAGAAGAGATAGAAGAAAGGAGTCTTTCATGAGACAGGCGATTGCGACAGTAAAAAAGACAAAAGAGATTCAAGAAAAGTATAAGGTTTTCACAAAGAAGAGCTTTGGACAGAATTTTATTATTGAACCGGGTATTGTTGAAAAGATTGCCAATGCAGCAATTCAATCAAGAGATGAATTGGTTTTTGAGATTGGTCCTGGAATTGGGGCTTTAACACAGTTTTTATGTGAAAAAAGTAATCAGGTTGTAGCTTTTGAGATTGATGAAAGATTGCCGGTTGTATTAGAGAATGAGATTGGTTTTGATCATTTACAGATAGTATTAGAAGACATCTTAAAGGTGGATATTGATGAAAAGATTCGTGAATTTAGAAAGCCTGGTCAAAAGGTGGTTTTCGCGTCGAATCTTCCTTACTACATCACGACGCCGATCTTATTTAAATTGTTCGAGGCAAATGAGGAGATTGAAAGAATTACGGTTATGATGCAAAAAGAAGTGGGAGAACGTTTCTTGGCACACGAAAATGATAAGGAATACAATGCGTTGAGCGTCATTACGCAATATCGTTGTGATGTGAAAAAAGTCATGGATGTATCAAGAAGAGTATTTTGGCCAAGTCCCAATGTAGATTCGATGGTCATTCAGTTTTCTTTCCATCACAAGTATCATTTAGAAGATGAGACTTATTTCTTCGATTTGGTAAAAGCTTGTTTTACACAAAGAAGAAAAACTATTTATAATAACTTTCAGAATTTTGTGAAAGATAAGGCTCTGGCAAAAGAATTGTTAGAAAAAGTAAATATTGATCCTAGTACGCGTGCACAACAGTGTACGTTAGACGATTTTATTCGATTATATGAGGTGACCTATGAAAGTACAGGCAAGGGCAAAAATTAATCTAGCATTAGATGTCGTAGAAAGAATGGATAATGGGTATCATTCTTTAGACATGATCATGGTACCTATTTCAATTTATGATGAGATTGAGATAGAAAAAAATGATTTTGATGTAGTTGAATGTGAAGGTATGAAATTACCAGAGAACAATACGGTTTCAAAGATGATTCAAGTTTTAAAGGATACCTATCACTTAGATTCTTGTTTCAAAGTATCTATCAAGAAGCACATTCCAGCTCAGGCAGGTCTTGGTGGCGGAAGTGCGGATGCAGCTGCTGTATGTAAGGCGGTTTTAAAGATGGAAGGTATTGAGGAAACGGAAGAAAATCTTTATGAAATCACAAAACAAGTGGGGGCGGATGTTCCTTTTTGTATTCATGATAAGTGGGCTCGGGTAAAGGGTATTGGAGAAAAAATCACGCCGATTGAAAGTGGTTGGAAATTTGATATTGTGGTTGTAAAGCCAGATTTTGGAATTTCCACCGCGAATGCATTTTCTAAATGGAAAGAGTCTCGTCCTTTTCATCCGGATGTAGATTTAGTAGAGTCGAGTATTCGAGAAGAGAACATGGATCTTTTATATCAGACAATGGCAAATTCATTGGAGCCAATCGCTTTTGAGATTGAGCCTGAATTAGAACAAGTGAAAATGGATATGGAAGATGCAGGTTTAGTACGTATATTGATGTCTGGGTCTGGTTCAAGTATGTTGGGATTCAGTGTGGATGAAGAAGTGATTTTAAGTGCATGTGAGCAATTGAAGGAAAAGTATGATTTTGTTCAAATTGTTCATGTAGGAGGCTAATATGGCAGCTTCTGTAATTTCTTATTTAGTATTCTTTGCGTGTTTTGGTTTAAGCTTTTATGCGATTTCAAGTATTCAGTTTGAAAAGGTGTGTAGTGTAAAAAATCCGAAGAAAGTGCAGATTTTAATGTTTCTTTTATCGCTTTGTCTTGCGTACATTTCAAGTCAGGCGATTTTACAATTAACAATCTATAATGGCTTTGCTTGATAAGTGGATTGCCCTGGATATGGGGGCGTATCTTGCACGGTTTTATGATTTTTCTACACAGAAACAAATTGTTTTAAAAACAATAATCGCAAAAAAAGGAAAAGAAACATTGGGTGTATCGGATCAGGCGCTTGCCTATTTATATAAGGATCTGGATACGATACAAATTCAATATCCTATATCACATGGTCAAATTCTTCATTCAATTGAACCTTTGGTTCAGAAGGGGTTAAACGAACTACATGCCTTTGATGGCTTATTAAGACCGAGTGTGCTTGTGAGTGTTCCTACGGAGTTGTCGCAAAGACAACGAGAACTTTGGCAGCAAATGTTTTTGGATTGTGGCGTACGTAAGGTTGAATTTATTTCAAACTTAAATGCTTTACAAGAAGAAGGTTCTTGTTTTTTAGTGCATAGTGGACATTCTTATACGGAAATTCATGTGTGTGCTTATGGTAAGGTGCTTGTGTCAAAGACAATTTATTATGCGGGAGCACAGATTGATGAGCAGATACAAAGGATTGTTTACAACAAGACGGGTTGTTTTATCACAAAAATGGATGCGGCGCATTTGAAGGAAATGGCAAGTCTAGCTTTTTGGCAACAAAAAAACAATTTATTGTTGTGTTATGCATTTGATTCAAGACAGATTCTTCATCATATTCAAATTGAGTCAAGTATGTTGTGGCCGGCCTTCGAGATGGTTTCAGCACAGATTTCATTATGGGTAAAACATTGTTTTGATGGCCTTCCTGCTTCTTTACAAGAACATTTTTTGATGCATGGAATTGAATTGAGTGGAGGATTGGCGGATTGTTTTGGACCGTCACAATTCATTTCTAAGAACATATCTTGTCCAGTTCTTTGTACAAAACGAGGACAATACGATATGATAGATGCATTAAAGGGGGTAAAGTCAGCGTGATTGATTATAAAATGATTTTATTACCATTCTTGATTTCAGTGATTCTAACACCGTTGGTGAAGCAATATTCTATTTATTGTGGGGCCTATGCCAAAGAAAATAAGCGTACGGTCCATCATGGAAAGATTTCGCGTATTGGTGGTGTAGCGATTTATTTGGCATTCATTATAACGATGGCTATCTTTGTGAAGGCTGATCGTCAGATCAAAGGTTTGGTTATTGGAAGCAGTATTATGTTTTTTACTGGTTTAATTGATGATTTAATCGATATTAAGCCACTGGTTAAACTAACATTGGAAGTTATTGCGGCTATGGTTTTGATTTATTTTGGGGTTTCAGTAGATATTATTCGTTTGCCTTTGGGCATTCAAATTGATACAGGTATTATTTCGTTTATTTTTACGATTATTTGGGTGGCCGGTATCACAAATGCAGTAAACCTGATTGATGGTTTGGATGGTCTTGCCGGAGGTATGAGTGTTATTGTGCTTGTGGTCATTGGTTCTATCGCTATCATCGAAAGACGTTCGGATTTATTAAGCATTGCCTTTATCTTAGCTTTTGGAACATTGGGTTTCTTAGTTTATAATGCGCATCCAGCTAGTATCTTTATGGGAGATTGTGGATCGTTGTTTTTGGGGTTCATGATTTCGGCAATTTCATTGCTTGGATTTAAATCGAGTACGATTTTGACGTTGGCATTGCCTATCTTATTGTTGATGCTGCCAATTATTGATACGTTATCCGCTATTTTGAGACGTACTTTAAAGGGTATGAAATTTATGGAGGCGGACAAGAGTCATATTCATCACTTGTTGATGCGCCAATTTGGACATCGTAATACTGTAATTATCATGTGTGGTTTAACAGCGCTTTTTGGATTGAGTGCTTTTGCGTATATGATCAATCGAAATATCGGCTTTTTAGTTATGGTCATTATATTGTTGGCGGTAGAGATCTTTATTGAGAAATCGGCAATGATTAGTGAGAAATTTCATCCTTTAATTGGTTTGTGGCATCGTATTCAAAGAAAATCGCGAAAAATATTCAAAAAAGTAGGCTAAAATGCCTACTTTTAATATTGTTTTCACATCGGTTTGTTAGAATGGGGTTATGGAACCGAATGAATGGCAAAAGTACAAAAACAAGAAGTCGACGGAGTACACACAGAAAATAACGTCGCAGGCTAGAATTGCTGAAGAACAACTGTTAGAGGGTTTAAATGAAAGTGAGGTTTATGATTATATGCTTTCTAAACTGAATTTTTGTCAGAGGAAACAAATGTATTCGAGTTTAGAGGCTAAGGTGTATGTGAAAGTTGGTGACATATGCTTTACAGATTTTGGATTGGCCTATCTAAGTGAGGTTGGCTATCAGCATTTTGGTTTAGTGTTGGCAATGAAGAATGGGAAAATATTTGTAGTACCTATGAGTGGGAATAGTAGTGCGTATCATAGGGCGTATGATCCTGTATCCCATATGGGAAAGCGTCATTTGATGCGTTTACCAGAAATTGAGGGATTAAATAAGTCGAGTGTCTTATTTTTAAATGATGCGAAATGGATCAATTCGGCGCGTGTGATTGATGTGAAGGCGCATATTGACCCGAATTCTCACTTGTTTGATAAAATAAAAAAATGTGTTATGCAAATGATGCTATAATAAGAACATGTCAAAATGTGTAGTAGCCTGTTCAGGTGGACCTGACAGCATGGCTTTATTAGATCAATTGAATAAACAAGGCAAGGACATTGTCGTTGCACATGTGAATTATAAACATCGCGATACGGCAGATAGGGATGAGAAAATAGTGAAGGAATATTGTAAAAAATATGATATTCCTGTTCGAGTTTTATATCCGGTGTATGAGAAAGGAAATTTTCAGGCATGGGCAAGAGATGTTCGTTATGCCTTTTTTGAAGAAGTGGCAGATGAATTTGATACGAAATTATTATATGTAGCACATCAGATGGATGATGTGATTGAGACGTATTTGTTTCAGAAAAATCGAAATATGATTTGTGACTGGTATGGATTAAAAGAAAAGAGTGTAAGGCAGGGATACCAAATTGTTCGACCTTTACTTAATTTCACAAAGAGTGAATTGCAACAATACTGCAATGATAATGGTGTTTCTTTTGGGATTGATGAATCGAATTTAACCAATCACTATACGCGTAATGTGATTCGTCATACACAAATTGAGAAGATGGATCGTAATGAAAAGGAAGAATGGATTTTAAAGATTCAAAATGAGAATGATTTTTGGCAAATAAAAAGAGCAGGCATAGAAGATTTTTTAAAGAATTGGAATGGGGATGTAGATTCTTTATTGAATCAAGAAGATGCCTGGCTCTATTTAGATGCTTTCTTATTTCAGGCTTTGAGCCATCATTTCTCTAGGAAATACACGGAAGAGTTGTGTGTCCAATTAAAGGGAAATGTGCTGATTGAAATAGAGAATCATTTATTGGAAAGGCATAATGAAAAGTTGTATTTAATGCCAAAACCACAGAATGTGTATTGTACATTGGATGAATTGGAGTATAAAGATTATAAAGAATTCTCTATTATGAATCAGGGGCAAACAATTGAGTCTTTTAGTGTGGAGGCATCTGACTTTCCTTTGGTGGTGCGTCATGTTAAAGTGAATGACGTAATTTCAATGCGTTTTGGAAATAAGAATGTGCATCGTTTCTTTGTGGATCGAAAAATCTGCAAGATATACCGAAAATATTGGCTGGTTGTGGAAAATAATGCAGGAAAAGTTATTTTCGTACCAGGCCTTGGATGTGATGTAGAACATTATTCACAAAATCAACAGTTCTATTTTAAAATGAATGGTCTAGATTAAATGTTTATGTTACAATGTTTAAGTAACTTAAGGAGAAAAACACCATATGATAGCTCAAGATATTGAAAAAATTTTATTAAGTGAAGAAGAAATCGAAAACCGTTGTGTAGAACTAGCACATCAAATAGAAGAAGATTATAAAGAATCTGGAGAAACTCCAATCGTAGTTGGATTGTTAAAGGGAAGCGTTCCTTTTATGGCTGAATTGATCAAGCGTTTTGAATTTCCATGTGAAATTGATTTTATGTCCGTTAGTTCATACGATGGAACAGAATCTATTGGAGATGTTCGTATTTTAAAGGATATGGATTTATCTTGTAAGAATCGTTCTATTTTAGTTGTAGAAGATATTATTGATACAGGTAGAACTTTAGTTGAAGTAAAGAAAATGTTTAAGAATAAAGGTTGTCTAGATGTTCGTTGTGTAACATTGTTAGATAAACCAAGCCGTCGTGTTTGTGAAATTGAGGCGGATTACGTTGGTTTTGAGGTGCCAAACGAATTTGTGGTTGGATACGGATTGGATTACAACCAGAAATATCGTAACTTACCATTTGTTGGTGTTTTAAAACCTGAAATTTATCAGTAGGAGGAAGATTATGAAGAAGTGGTTAAATTATTTACCAACCATCTTCATTTTATCAATTGTATTATCATTAGTTTTTTATAGTTCACAGGGCAGTACTGTACAAATGAATTATACACAATTTGAGAAAATTGTAGATGAAGTTGACTTTAAGAAGAGTTCTATGACAATTAGTTCCACTGTTATTCAGTTGGAAGGTACTTATGAACAGAACTCAAAGACAGTTGGATACAAGGTTATTGTTCCAAGAACAGAAAAGAATATTGAGAAGTTGGAAAAGGATTTGCAACGTAATGGTGGAAAGCTAACAGTAGAAGATCCAAACCAAGGAAGTGTATGGATTTCTATTCTTTCTCAAATCATTCCATTCTTGATTATTGCGGTATTCTTCTACTTCATGTTTTCTAAAATGGGTGGTGGAGGCAATAATAAAGCCTTTGAATTCGCAAAATCAAAAGCTCGTGTTGAATCGAATGTAAAAGTTCGTTTTAAAGATGTTGCGGGTTGTGAAGAAGAAAAAGAAGAAGTAAAAGAAATTATCGATTACTTGCGTTCGCCAAAGAAATTTACAGATATGGGAGCACATATTCCTAAGGGAATCTTGATGGTTGGTCCTCCAGGAACTGGTAAGACTTTATTGGCAAAAGCCGTAGCTGGAGAAGCCAATGTTCCATTCTTCTCGATTTCAGGTTCTGACTTTGTTGAAATGTTTGTCGGAACAGGTGCGAGTCGTGTTCGTGACATGTTTAAAACAGCACAAAAGAGTGCGCCATGTATTATTTTTATTGATGAAATCGATGCCGTTGGACGTCAGCGTGGAGCTGGTATGGGTGGCGGAAACGATGAGCGTGAACAAACATTGAACCAATTATTGGTTGAAATGGATGGTATGACAGATAATGCTGGAATCGTTGTTATTGCGGCTACAAACCGTCCAGACGTATTGGACCCTGCTTTACTTCGTAGTGGTCGTTTCGATCGTCGCGTTACGGTTAGCTTGCCAGATATTAAGGGCCGTGAAGCTATTTTACAGGTACATGCTCGTAACAAGAAATTGGCGAATGATGTTTCACTTGCAAACCTGGCAAAACGTACGCCTGGATTCTCTGGTGCAGATTTAGCTAATGTATTGAATGAAGGTGCCATTTTAGCGGTTCGTAAAAATGAGTCTAAGGTTACAATGACGGATTTAGATGAAGCTATTGACCGTGTTATGATGGGACCTGCGAAAAAGAGCAAAAAATATACAGAAAAAGATAAAATTCTTGTGGCTTACCATGAAGCGGGACATGCCGTTATTGGTTTAAAACTTGAAGATGCAGATATGGTTCAGAAAGTTACAATTATTCCTCGTGGAGATGCGGGTGGATATAACTTGATGACACCTCGTGAAGAGAAATACTTCCATAGAAAATCTGAATTTATTGCGCAGATCACTGGTTTACTTGGTGGTCGTACAGCTGAAGAGATCCAATTTGGTGAAATCAGTGCGGGTGCTGTAAATGATATTGAAAAATTAACAGAAATTGCCAAAAATATGGTTCGTGTATATGGTATGTCTAGTTTAGGGCCTATCCAATATGCGGATCCTCAAGGAAATGTCTTCTTAGGAAGAGATTATACAAAGGGTAGTGATTATTCTGCAGGTGTAGCGGCTGAAATTGATAAAGAAGTTCGTGCGATTGTTGATGAGTGCCATGAAAATTGCCGTAAGATCTTAACTGAAAACAAAGATTTGTTGGATTTGATTGCGAACAATTTGTATGAACATGAAACATTAACAAATGAAGAAATCACCAATTTAATGAATTATGGACAATTAACAGATCCAAATATTGAAACAAATGCAGAAGAGGAAAAAGTAGAACAAGAAGTAGTTCAAGTTCCAGAGATTCCGGAGACTCCAGCTGGTGTTGATCAAAAGGATTTGGATGATGCGTTCAATGAATTAACTAAGAAAAAAGATTAATTACACATTAAAGCCATCGATTGATGGCTTTTAGTTTGGCTTGAAATGGATACAAGAATTCAGTAGAATGTTGCTAGTGAATTTTATTGTGGAGGATATTATGAAAGATCAACTATTAAAAGCTCTTGTTTTAAATGAGCATGTTCGTTTATATATTGTGCGCACAACTGACTTAGTACAGGAAGCGCAAGATCGTTTTGATTTACATCCATGTGCTTGTGCAGCTTTAGGAAGAACTTTATCTGTAGCAAGTATGATGGGTGCTATGTTGAAATCAGAAGAAGAAATGTTGTCAATCACAATCAATGGACACGGTCCAATTGGTTCTATTGTGGTAGATGCATATGCGAATGGAAATGTTCGTGGGTTTGTTTCAAATCCACATGTAGAGGATGTTTTGATTCGCCCAGGAAAATTAAATGTAGGAGCTGTTGTCGGCACAGATGGAACTTTAACAGTTACTAAAGATTTAAGTATGGAAGAAAACTTTTCTGGTTCGGTTGAGTTACAGAGTGGTGAAATTGGGGATGATTTCGCCTATTACTTTACTTTGTCTGAACAAACACCAACAGCTGTATCATGTGGAGTTTTAATAGGAACAGATGGTCGTGTTGCCAGTGCAGGTGCTATGATTCTACAAATGCTTCCAGATGCAACAGAAACAGATATTTCTATTTGTGAACACGTACTTGAAGGATTGAAACCAATGAGTACTTTAATTCAAGAATATGATGATTCAAGTTTA
>OGIV01001709.1_pt1 | contig 12315 bp, 7 predicted proteins | sample 1571861 | NCBI WGS metagenome assembly OGIV01 (sample SAMEA2582099, study PRJEB24529) | metagenome | biome: Human gut stool | place: China | collected 2011 | reverse complement strand
TTCTAGGACGTCATAGTAGGTGAGGCCTGCATAGGCTGTTCCGATCTCCATGATCTTAGTAGCAGCTTGGCTATTTGAAATCAAGCAGGCAATCGGTGCTGCTTCTTCTGTACCTGAGCGTGTCCAACCGATGCAATTAGGATCATCGAAGTAGTCTGTTTGTTCCCCATAGGCCAGATCTTTACGAACCCATAAGAGACGATCAAGAACCTCTTGGAAACTTTCTTGCGCAAATTTGCCCTCGATACCGTAGTAGTCTCCATAGAAGACACAAGGCAAACTAGCTTCACGAAGTAAGATCAAGGCATAGGCTGCAGGCTTAAACCATTCTTGGATCGTAGATTCCAAGGCTTGCCCTCGCTGGGTATCATGGTTGTCCACAAAGGTCACGGCCTGTTCAGGATGATTGAGCGCTAGTGTTCCATCAAAAATAGTTCGAAGGTCGAAATTTTCACCCTCTTGACTAGCTCTGAAGAGATTTTGGTGGAGGGCTACGTCGACCAGGTCATACAGGTAATCAATGCTTTCTAAGTACTCATCGTTGGTTTCTGTGTCGCCATTCCAAAATTCACCAAAGACGTAGAAATCTTCTCCATATTTTTTGGTGATATTGTGGATGAAATTCTTCATAAAGAAGGAGTCGATGTGCTTGACGGCATCCAGACGGAAGCCCTCAACCCCTGTCGTTTCGATAAACCATTCAGCCCACTGATCAAGATTCTCTACAACCTCGGGATGTTTGAAATCGATATCGGCATACATGAGGTAATCGTAGTTTCCATTCTCATTGTCTACCAGATCTCCATGAGCCCAACCTTTGTTGTCCCCTTGGATTTGGTAGATCCCATTCTTATTACGTGAAGCATCGTAGTCCGTACCGGTGAAGTGGTACCAATGCCAGTGGAAGTCATTATAGGCGCCATTTCGGCCATCAAAGGTGAATTTAGTCCATCCTTGAATGGTGAAGGGCTCAGTGAGAACCTTGTTTCGATCCATAGGATCGACCTCAACGACCTCGAATTCCTCTAAGCCATCAGCAGCAGCTTTATGGTTGAGAACGACATCGGCCATTGGTTGAATCCCTGCATCTTTGAGGGCTTGAATGGCTTGAAGATAGTCGTCTTTGAAACCATATTTGGTGCGAACCGTTCCTTTTTGGTCGAACTCGCCCAAATCAAAGAGGTCATAGACTCCGTACCCAACGTCATTGTTAGAAGTAGCTTTAAAGGCAGGCGGCATCCAGACTTTACGAATACCCAAGTCTGCTAAGTGTTGCGCATCTTCAGCAAGACGCGTCCAGTGGTTCCCATCAGCGGGCAAATACCACTCAAAATATTGCATTAAGGTTTGATTTTCCATCGTTATTTCTTCTTTCATGTGAATGTCCCTATTTTACCAAAAATAGTTGGATGCCACAAACGTTTGCGCTGGAAGCAAGCCCTTTCTGGAAAAGAAATCGCATACATGAAAGAAATGAAGTGAGAATATAAAATAATAGAGTCGGACCCCGCAAGGACTGACTTTGAAAATGGTGAAAGGAGACCATTTTATGAAAAAAACAACTCTTGTTTCTCTACTCGTTGCAGGTTTACTGATTAGTCCTGCTGTACTCGCCCAGCATGTGCAAGCAGACCAAGTAAGCAGCACAACTACTGAGGAGACGGTGACTCCTTCTACAGCAAGTTCTGAAGTTACTGAAACAGTGACCTCAACACATGGAGACAATAAAGAAACCGTACAGCCTGAAAAAGTAGAAGAGGTTTCAGAAACTAACCAACCAACCACTTCACCAACCGCTCCGACAACTGAGCTACATGAAGAACCTACATCAAGTCCAGCGGTAGTGAGCGCCCAAACTGTTGAGTCCACTCTAGCCAATCAGCCAAGCCCTGCGCCTGCGACGCCTTCTGTTCGTAGTCAAGAGGTGAGCGAAACTCCAAAAGTAACCCAAGGAGACTTGGCTGAAATTACTGGTGCAACTGTAACCGACCAGGATCGTGAAAAAGAAGTCACGGTGGCGGAGGCAGTCAATCAACTATTGAACTGGGCTTCAACCAAGGAAAATCAAGTCGGATCTACTGATAAAGACCGATTAGCTTTTGCCAAGAGCCTTGGAATGGTTAAGGAAGGAGTGGAGGGTTCTGCTCCAGTTACTAATCTCACTTCGATGGTTGATGTAGCCAAACAGCTCAGAGCAGCTTACCGAGCTGACAAGAAGACACCTCTCTTTTTGAATGGCAAAGCACAACCTATTTTCCCATTTACGCCAGGAGACGATCCGGAGCATTACTCCTATGACAAGAGTGACATCGTCCGCTATATTGTCTATGTGGAAACCGATTATGATACGGATGGCGACGGCAAGCCTGACTTGGTCAAGACCTTTGTTCAGGTGCCAAAAGCTGCTGTCAATGGGGACTATAAGGCAGCCAGCATCTTTGAAGCCAGCCCATATGTAACAGGAACAACAGAAGAGCGTACCTTAGAGGGAATTGGTCTCAAAGAAGGTGGTAACTTCGATATGGCCAAGCTCTATGAAAAACCTGCCAAACGCCAAGCAACAAAGACTGTTACGACAGAAGAAGTAGCCAAAGCGACTGATCCAAAGGATTGGTACTACGTCAATCCGCGTGAAAGCTCTGAAGATTATACGCATTATGATTACGAAAATCTCAACTGGTACAATTATTTCTTAGTTCGTGGTTATGCAGTGGTGACCAGCAGTGGTTTGGGCTCAAAAGGATCAGACGGGATCAATACGACCGGCTCTGACCTTGAAGTCGCAGCTTATAAAAATATTGTTGAATGGCTCAATGGCAAACGCAAAGCTTACTCAGATAAGACTAGCAACCAGGAAGTCAAGGCGGACTGGTCCAACGGAAACGTCGCCATGACTGGTTTGTCTTGGGCAGGTACGACAACATTTGGTGTAGCTTCTACTGGGGTAGAAGGCCTCAAGACCATTGTGCCAGCTGCAGGGATTGCTAGTTGGTATGACCATTTCAACAGCCAAGGATCTCCTCTTGATACCGGAGCTTCCAATGACCTATCTTGGCTATCTGTCTATACCTCAGGCCGAATCCTTGATAAGGAAGATTGGGACAAGGTCAAGGATTACTATGCAGCCTATATCACCAAGCTCAATGAGCTCCAACACAAGGATGGTCATAATTATAACGAAGAATATGCCAAACGCGACTACACGCTCAACGCAGCAAACTTGAAAGCAGCCCCTCTCATCATCCAAGGGCTCAATGATGACAATGTTAAACCCAAACATTTTGAACTCATGTTAGAAGCCTATAAGAAGGCGGGAATCGATGCCAAGGTCTTGCTCCACCAGGGCAATCACATCTATCCATCTACTCGTTGGTCAGGGACAGAAGTCGCAGGCCAAGCCTTTAATGACCTGATGAATCTCTGGTATAGCCATTACCTCTACGGTATTGAAAATGGGATTGAAAACCTTCCACAGGTAACGGCTCAGGACAATCTAGATCCAAGTAAATGGCGTCGTTTTGATAAATGGGATACCAACAATGCCATCTCTGCTCGAATCTACTCCAAACGGGAGGATGTGACAGTAACCGGTGATTACTATGGTACGGGAAATAACTGGACTACACGTAACCAAGATGCGGCCTTCCATTCCTCAGAAGTAGCGGCTTCCTATGCAGCACCAGTCGACCAAGATGTCACCATCAAAGGCCATATTCCTGTGCATTTTAGCGCTGCTTTTGTCAAGGGAGACAAAAACCATGCCCATGTCAGTGCGACCTTGATGGATGTCTCAGACGAAGACTTTGATGTGGTCAAAGAAGAAATCACCTATGACAAAGACGGTTACAGCACACGCACATTGGACAAGGAAACGATCGATGAGACAGGCTACTGGAATGGTAGCAACCTTGAAACCTTGCCTCTCAAACGTTACAAGACCCACAAGGTTAAGAGTGTGGTGATTGCGCGTGGTTGGATGAATTTGGCTAATCCAGCATCTCGCTATGACTCAGCAAGTTCTAGTCATTCTATTGATCTGAAAGAAAACGAATATCATGATTACACCATGTATCTGCAACCAAATCTCTATACAGTGAAAAAAGGCCATCGACTGGTTTTGAGTTTGCACACCTATGATCCGGATTACATCTATTTTGCAGATCCTTATGAAGTGACCTTCAAGACAGATTCTATTTCTGCAACGATTCCAATCGTTGAAGACAGTCGGTCTCTCTTGTTCCGTTATCAACCAAGTGAAAAAGATACAGAGTATGCGTCATTGGCAGATCGGATCTTACCAATTGCAACCATTCAACCAAAAGTAGATCCTGAACAAGACCCAAGTCCAGTAGATCAAGCAGAAAAACCAATTGTTCCAAGTAATCCAATGACGCCAACTAATCCAGCTATTTCTGAAATTTCTCAAAAACCAAGCCATGGTCGGGATCTGATGGACTTCCGTAAGGAACAAAAAGAAGAAACTGCACAGGAATTGGCTCAAAGAGCTAATAAAGATAAGATAGAAGTGACAAGCCAACCAAGCCTTCCAAAAACAGGTCAAGCAACAAGCCCTTGGACCCTCTTTGGTTTCCTAGGACTCGTGCTCACCAGCCTTTTGTCACTTGGCAAAGCTCACAAAGATGAATAATAGAAAAGAAGGATGGAGAGAAAGTGAAAACCACCAATAGAGAGAGCATCGAAACAATTTTTACCGAAGCCTTGGCGATTCCAAGCTTCACCAACACGGAGACCGAGCAAGGAATCGAAGCTTACCTGGATCAACGGATTGGCCAGATCCCCTATTTCAAGGAACATCCGGACCACTTTGGGCGCTATCAGGTGCCTCAGGATCACTTGCATCGGTCGGTCAATTGGGCCTTGGTCGATAAGGGCAAGAAAAAAACAGTTATCCTTTTCCACCACCATGATACGGTCGATCTAGAAGACTATGGAAATTTGTCGGAGATCGCGCTCGATTCTGATCAAGTAGCAGAAGCCTTGAAAACATTGGATAGGCGACCCGATATGCAGGCAGATTTAGCTTCTGGGGAGTGGAAATTTGGCAGAGGTTCTTGCGATATGAAAGCAGCCCTAGCCCTTCAATTGGGGGTTCTGGAAGCCTATGCAGCAGCCCCCTCAGAAGGTCAGGTCAATCTGCTCTATCTCTCTGTTGGAGATGAGGAATCCTATTCACGTGGGATGCGAGGAGCTTTGGGTCTCCTCACAGATTTGCAGGAAAAGTTTGATCTGAATTATGTATTAGCAGTGGATTCAGAACCCTTTGAATCGGAAGTAGGAAAAGAAAAGGTCCTTCACATTGGCACAGTCGGCAAACTCATGCCAGTCGTTGTGGCGCAAGGCGTCTTGTCCCATATGAAGGAGCCCCTTAAAGGGATCAATGCCTTGTCCCTCTTAGTAGCCATCGCAAGCCAGCTAGATCTTCATCCCGATCTGGCAGATCAGGCCTTGGGAGAAACGTCTCCCCTTCCTTCTTGGTCCTATCTCAGAGATTTGAAGGAGCAGTACGATGTATCGACCGTGCTTTATGCGGCTGGTTATTTCAGTGTGTTGCATTTGAAGAAAACACCGCAAGAGCTCTTGCAACGAATCTATGAGCTTACTCAGGAGGCCTTGGACGCCTTTTACAAGAAGTACGAGCACTTGCAGGATCAGGCAGGCCAAGACCATATTATTGCAAGGCCAAGAGTCATCACTTATCAAGAACTAGAGGAACGTTGCCAAGCCATAGAGGGCTACCAAGCCTTTAGAGAAGCTTCTAATAAAAAAGCGGAGCAAGATTTTCGTAATGGGACCAGCTGCCAGAGCCTTGCGATTCAGCAAATCCAGCGACTCCTTGAGTTTCTCGGAGATAAGGATCCTATGGTGGTCATCGGTTTTGCGCCCCCATATTATCCTTCCATGAATTGCCGCTTTTTAGACAATACCGATTTCAATATCGTGTCCCTCATCACTGATTACCGCGAGTATCTGGACACAAGAGGTTACCTCTTAAAAGTGGAAGAATACTTTATGGGGATTAACGACACCAGTTATTGTGCCTTGGAAAAGGATGTGGCTTCTTATCAAGTCGTCCTAGATAGCCTAGCCACACCAGCTCAAGTCTATGATCTGGATCTGGAAAAAATTGCCCAAATTCAGGTCCCAGCAGTTAATCTAGGACCATGGGGTAAAGAATTGCATAAGCGAGGAGAGCGGGTCTACAAAGAAGACTTCTTGGAAACCATTCCAAACTATCTGCTAGAATTGCTCTACCATTTCGATGATCGCTTATCAACAGAATAAGAAAAACGGTCCCAACGAGGATCAATTAGGGAGTTAACATGATTACATTTCACGGAGTTACCAAAGATTACGATGGGCACATTGCCCTTAACCACTTGGATCTGACCATCGAAGATGGGCAAATTGTCGGCCTGATTGGCCACAACGGAGCTGGAAAGTCAACGACGATTAAGAGCCTGGTCAGTGTCATCACCCCAACCACTGGATCCATTGAAGTGGATGGTCAGGACCTCTATAGCCATCGACTGGCGATCAAAAAGAAGATCGGTTATGTGGCAGATTCGCCAGATCTTTTCTTGCGCCTCACAGCTAATGAATTCTGGGAGTTGGTTGCGACCTCTTATGATATGAGTCAGAAAGACTGTGACCAACGCCTAGAGGAGCTTCTTAGGATCTTTGATTTTCAGAGCCACCGCTATGAAGTGATTGAATCCTTTTCACATGGGATGCGCCAGAAGGTCTTCGTCATTGCAGCACTCTTGTCAGATCCAGATATCTGGGTCTTGGACGAACCGATGACCGGTTTGGATCCACAAGCTTCTTACGATTTAAAACAAATGATGCGCCAGCATGCGGATCGCGGCAAGACGGTCATTTTCTCTACTCACGTCTTAGAAGTGGCCGAACAACTCTGTGATAAAATCGCCATTCTCAAAAAGGGAAATCTCATTTTCTATGGGACGATCGAGGAATTAAAGGGCCAGCACCCCGAACAAAGTCTGGAAAGTATCTATCTCAGCCTAGCGGGTCGGAAGGAAGAAGGTGGCGATCATGCGTCTTAAGATTATCCAGCAACTGGTCAATGTCAATATCATCTATGCCAGTCAGCCCGCTCAGATCGCAAAATTACGTGCCAAACAGGCCAAAAAACCGGACGTCAAACTCAATGTTGCCCGTAAATCGGTGCTCAACTATCTCTTTTTAGGCCTGGTCTATTTCCTCATATTTGGCTTGCTCTTTAGTATCTATGATTTTGTGAACCAACCAGCCTTCTTTGTCAATATGGTGGCCCTCTTTTCCTTGATGACCATTTCCCAAGGATTTATGAGTTTTTACAATGTCTTTTATGAAAGCAAGGACCTCCAGTTTTACCGGCCCTATGCCTTCTCAGATACGGAAGTCATTGCTGGAAAGAGTATCTCGGTCATCCTGACCCTTCTCATGGCTATCCTTCCCTTGGTCAGCTATTTTCTGATCCTGCCTGTCCAAGCAGGTGGCTTTAATCCGTTAGGGATCCTGTTAGGCCTCTTTTGTGCCTTAATTCTCTTAGGCGTTCTCTTTTTAGCGACGATCATCCTATCCCATCTGATCACTAAGACCCTCTTTTTCAAAAAACACACGACCCTGGTCTCCAACATCATGGTCGGAATTGGTTCTCTTCTGAGTCTAGGAGCTTATCTCTATCTGAATCTAGTCCAAACCCATCGGGTAGAGGTGTCGGGTGGCGCAGATATTCCCATTCTATTTCCACCTTTTACGGCCTTTCATCAGTTCATCCTCCATCCTTTTGATGGAGAAGCGATCCTAGGCCTTCTGGGCTGGATAGCGGTGCTTTTGGTCTTGATCGGCCTAGTTCGCAAAATCGTGATCCCACAATTCTATGATGCAGCCCTTGCGGTTGCGACCAACCAAACCGTCAAAGAGCGCGTGAAAGCCATCCATGTGGGCCAGAAAGACTCCTTTAGACAGTTTGTCATTCAGTATCATCGCAGACTCTTGAGCGATGGAACCCTTATGGTGCAAGTCCTCTTGATGATGAGTATTCTGCCTTATATTTTCTTACTCAGTGGAGCAGTGGGAGCATCCAAACATCTAGGAGGATTCAGTTCCTACTTGACGCCCCAGTATCTCGTCCCACTGGCACTCGTTGCCTTTCTGATTGGTGTTTTCAATAGTTTTGGAGGCTTAACCAGTATCGGTATTTCCCTGGAGCGCGAAAATTTTGAGTACTTGAGATCCCTCCCTATTGATTTCAAACGCTATCTCTTCATGAAGTTTTGGTTGCTCTATCTGGTGCAATCCATCCTTCCTGTCATTCTTCTAGTTGGCGTTTGTCTCTATTTTGGCGTCCATCCCTTGGCTATCCTAGCCATGTTGCTGATCTGGATCGTAACCACCATTCCGATCTGTATTCGAGACTATGTCAAAGATTTTCAGAACTTTAGCACCAATTGGACCAATATCACGGAGTTGATGACCCGTCATCGTGGGAATGCAGTTCTTCAGTCTATTCTCTTGATTGTCTTTCTCTTTGTGATGTTTCTCTTGATTATTGTCAGCTTCATTTGGACCTATCATTCCGTCAGCACCCTGCTGGCTGTGATCCTTTATAGTGTCATCCTGTTAATCGGAGCTGGGATCAGTTATACCATCTACCGCAAAAAAATCCGCACTCTCTACCAAGAGATCGGAGAATAAAAAGAGAGAGTGGGACAGAAATCGGTCATTCATTAGAATTCGATTTCGTCGTCCCACCTCCGCACAGTTGAGTAGGGCTGTAAAAGCTGATGAAATCAGCGTAGTAGAGCCCACTCAACCACTGCGTCTTGCTCGACAATCCAAAAACAATAAAGAGGCTAGGACTTTTGTCCCAGCCTCATAATTTTGAGAAATATTAGTAAAATCCATTTGATGTCGAGAAAGAGAATGACAAACAAGTGATTGTCTTGTCTGAAGAGACGAAAGAACGGATAACGGGTGATTTGTTTGAGGGACTTTATCGGAAACGACAGATTGGATTTGGCAAACTCTTCAAGACTATCAAGAAAGAATTAGACTTAGATGATGTCGAAGATGGTAATCTTGTTCAGACTGGAGAGGATAGTCAAGAAGTATCGCGAGGTCAGGAAATTGTAGCCGTTTGGAATTGGCAGAGAAAGAATTATTTTTTACAGTAACTAAGAAATATGTTAGTCAGTTTTATTATTAGGTGTATTTAATTTGCTGTAGTAATTGACAATTACGGCTGATAAGCATCCAAAAAAAATAAGTCCATATACAGTTAAAAAGACGCTAGTAATACGTCCGATTAGAGTAGTAGCTAGTATATCTCCGTAACCTACTGTTGTTGATGTGACAAAAGCATACCATAGTCCATCCCAGTAATTACTTATTTGAGGTTCAACTAATAAAAGTATTCCTCCTGAAATAAAAATAAAACTTACAAAACTTATCAAAAATTGATTAAATCCTGTAACTTTTATAATATGAAATAGAGTATTTAAACGTTTCATTTGGTTCTCCTTTGTTATAGTGTTAATGAAAATTATAGCATACAAAAAGTGTCTAAATATGTATTTTAGACACTTTTTATATTAATTTTTATTATGTTTTCTTGATAGTAAGCCTCTATCGTTACAAGCTCGTTTGTGGTAAGATGAGTATAGGTCATTTATGTTAGTTCCTTTCAGACAAATGTGGTGTTTATCTGAGCCTAACATAGGCTTTTTCTGTCTAGCTTAATTTTACAAATTGGGTTATTTATTCTTCATAAGATTTGAAGGGTTGATCTTTTTTAGGGTATCGTGTCGGTGTGATTGACAGTCCCATCTTGTCTTTTTCGTGTAGCAATTCAATGACTAGGGAAACCATGATCAGTACCATGATGAGTGAAAATGGAAAGGCTACGATAATCAGCGTATTTTGCAAGGCTACTAAGCCCCCTGAAAGAAGTAAGACGATGGCAATAGTCGCAAGGAGTACGCCCCAGAAGATTTTAAGGTTATTCTTTGGTTTGAGATTCCCATCATCAGAGAGCATAGCTAGCACATAGGTCGCAGAGTCTGCTGACGTGATAAAGAAGGTAATGATCAAGATGATGGCAACAACGGAGGCAATAAAACCAAATGGCAGTTGACTGAAGGTTGCAAACAAGGTCTGCTCACTTGGAAACTGTGTTAAATCTACATTTCCAAGTGATTGAACATGCGTTGAAAGTGTTCCAAAGGTAGAAAACCATAAAAAGCTTAATACAGTCGGTGCTAATAAGACGATGGATAGAAATTGTCTGATACTACGTCCTTTAGAAATTCTGGCAATAAAAACTCCCACGAATGGTGACCAAGAAATCCACCAAGCCCAATAGAAAATCGTCCAAGTATTGATCCAGTCACGATTGTATTGACCAAAGGAACCAGCACTGAAACTCATACGGAAGAAATTGGAAATATACAGTCCGATACTATCGGTCAAGGTATTAAAAATCTGGACTGTGGGACCGATGATTATGGTGATGGCGAGTAGTCCAACCGCTAAAATAAGATTGGTGTTTGATAAGATTTTTACCCCTTTTCCAAGACCAGAAAGGGCTGAAATGGTAAAGAGGATGGTTGTGATAATTATGATAATAACTTGCACAAGGGCATTGTTTGGAATACCAAAGAGGTAGTTGAGTCCCCCATTGATTTGGGCTGCCCCAAAACCAAGAGTGGTTGCCACCCCGATAACAGTAGCGACCACTGTAATCGTATCTACGATCTTACCAAGGCTACCGTTTGTTTTTTTACCAAACAAGGGCTTTAAGGTAACCGATAAAAGATATTTCTCTTTTTTTCGGAAACCAAAGTAGGCGAGGGCCAGGGCGATTAAAGCATATATTGCCCAGGCATGGATGCCCCAGTGAAAGAAAGTGTAACGGAAAGCATCGGCTAAGGCTTCCTGCGACCCTGGGGTAGCTCGTACCGTTGAAATGGCATAATGGGATAAGGGCTCTGCGGCACCGTAGAAGACAAGGCCGATTCCCATTCCAGCAGAAAATATCATGGCAATCCAAGAGATAGTAGAGTGTTCAGGCACCGAATTGGGTTCCCCCAGTTTGATTTGCCCAACGGGACTAACCAGGAAAAAGCCACAAAGTAGAACGATTGACGTGACCAGTAATAAGTAAAACCAGCCAAGTTTATCTGAAATAACTTCCCTTAGTTGTTCTGACCAAACTTGGTAGCCGTCAGGCATAACAATACCAAGAAGGACCAGGATAGCCAGTAGCACAAAAGAGGTTTTTAAGACCGGCGTTAAATTTTTAGTTGACATAAAATCTCCTTTCATTCTCTACCATTATATCAAAAATGATAATAACTTAAAAATGAGGGGAGATTAGATAACACCCAGCTAGTTATAATTTTTAGTTGATTAACTAGAGACGTTTAAGAACCTAAATTGTCAAATTAAGTTAGACTTTTCAAGTAACTCAGAAAAACTTGGTAGGGTGATTGATAATTCAATGATTTCCTAGGAATTCTATTTCTTTTATCAGCTATAGCTGATAAATAATTTTGAGAAATATTCGTAAAATCCATTTGTTTCGGTAGCGTGCAGGAATCATCTTTTTCTCTTTGAATAAAAGCCATTTCTACAAAAATAGAAAAGTTTGACAAAAATTTGGAGGTGTGTGATGAAAACTTTTGTACGAGCATTTATAATGACTGTTACTTACTTTTTACCCCTTTTTCTCCTCTCAACAGTTGTATCGGGTGAGACAGTTACGAGTTACTTGCTTGCAGGGGTACTGACGGTGCTAGCCTATCTAGGACTGGTCTGGCTTTATCTGACATTTTGGGATAAAAAACCATGGTCAGTCATGAAATTACGGGTAGACCATCAGGCTATCAAAGGCTTTGTCCTAGCAGCTTCTTGGACTGTTATAATTGTCGTAGCTAGTTGTGTAGGCGCTATTTTTCTAGGCGATGTGGACAAGTCAGCAGCTAGCTGGTCAGTTGCTAACCTTGTGAAAGCTTTTGTATCGGCCTTTTTGATTCAAGGCTTTCCTGAAGAATTAGTCTTTCGGGGCTATATTTTTCAGACCCTTCATCTCAAGCCCGCCCATAAGATGCTGGCGTCAGCTGCTTTATTTGCGGCAATCCATCTAGTACATCTTACATCAGGATGGGGATTTGGGCTCTTAACGACGGCTATGGCATTTTCCTTCGGTCTATTTGCAGCGATTCTACGTGATCGCTATCAGACGACTTGGGCAGCAGTGGCTGTGCATGGAGGAATTCACATGACTCGTAA
>OGIV01001706.1_pt1 | contig 12328 bp, 8 predicted proteins | sample 1571861 | NCBI WGS metagenome assembly OGIV01 (sample SAMEA2582099, study PRJEB24529) | metagenome | biome: Human gut stool | place: China | collected 2011 | reverse complement strand
GGAGGAAGAGGCGTGGTTTACGACACCTATGAATGGAAAGTATAAAGAGAAATCCCGAAGTTCACACGATAGTGAGCTTCGGGATTTCTGCCTTTTACAAGAGTATAACAGTCACACCACGAGCAGCTTGCGCACCCATAACCAGAGCCTGCTCAATATCGGCAGTCTTGGAAGGACCGCTGATGAAAGTACCGAAATTGTACTTCGGATCCATCTCGATACGGGCATAAGCCTCATGCATATTGTTCACAATCTTCTCTTTTTCGAGGAATATCACAAGGTATTCCGAGATGAAAAGCACCGCTTTCTCCTTCATGGTCTGAGGAATCCAGATGCAGCCATTCTCGGCAACACCCACTTCACCACGAACAATACCCACATCAGTACCATTCAGATCATTAGCCTCAGCCACCGTATCAGGATTCTTCTGGGCAATCGTGATTTCTGGCAGATGAGAGGCAAAGACCTTGGCTTCCGGATAAGCCTTCTTCACCAGCTCATCCAGACTCTCACCCTCCTTCGCTTCTATCACGTGGCCACCTACCGATTCCGTCATCTCAATAAATTGCTTCAAGGTATCCTCATACTGAATACCCTTCACATCTACGGCAGGCATATCGAATTGAACATGCGTATTCTTACGCAACTTGTTCAGGAAATCTTCTTTCTTCATTGAACTTTGAAATTTGAACTTTGAACTTTATGATGACCCACTACTTCACCTTTCCTTCTTTCCAAAGCTGATGGAAACTCTTCTTTGCAAACTCAGGCATGGCGTGACCGATGCCCCAGGCATTCCAATTGCTGAAGTGCGTACAGCATTCAGGAATCAGGTTGGCGAGTGGCGCAAACTTCAGGGCAGTGGTGTAGAGCGCAGGACGGTCGAAGAGATACTTCATACCATTCGACATCGCCTTCTTCACAGGATCTGCCTTGCCCAATCTCTCCAGACTCTGGCGCCATACGTAAATCTGCGAACCTGGTCCTACCTTGGAAGGACAGACATTGTCGCAAGACAGGCACAAGGTGCAGGCAGAAACATTGTCGCTGTACTTCTGAGGATTCTTCAGCATACCCAGGTTCACACCAATAGGACCCGGAATAAAATAGGTGTAACTGTAACCGCCTGAACGACGATAAACCGGACAGGTGTTCATGCAGGCACCGCAGCGCATACACTTCAACGTCTGCCAGTGGTCCTTATCAGCAAGAATATCGCTTCTGCCGTTATCCACCAATACCACATGCATCTCAGCACCCGGACGAGCCTGACGGAAATGAGAGGTAAAGGTAGTGGTAGGCTGACCGGTTCCGCAGCGGCAGAGCAGGCGCTGGAATACAGCCAGTGACTTATAATCAGGAACCAGTTTCTCAATACCCATCGCTACGATATGGAGCTTAGGCATGGAAGTGGTCATATCCGCATTACCCTCGTTGGTGCAGACCACGCAATCGCCGGTGGCAGCCACACCGAAGTTACAGCCAGTCATACCTGCTCCGGCTTCCATAAACTGGTCACGGAGATGATGACGGGCACAGCGGGTCAGATAAGTAGGATCATAGTTGCCGATTTCCTTGGAGATTCCCTTCTCCTCGAACATCTTACCTACCTCCTCACGCTTCAGGTGGATGGCAGGCATCACGATATGGCTAGGCTTCTGACCCAGAAGCTGGATGATGCGCTCACCCAGGTCGGTCTCCACCACGTCTATGCCGTGCTGCTCCAGATAAGGATTCATCTCGCACTCCTCGGTGAGCATCGACTTCGACTTCACCATCTTCTTCACGTTATGGTCTTTCAGGATACCGAGCACAATCTCATTAAATTCCTGTGCATCCTTTGCCCAGTGAACCTTCACCCCGCGGCTCTCCAGATTCTTGGAAAACATATCGAGATAATCGGCAAGATGGGTAATCGTATGCATCTTGATTTCAGACGCATGCTCGCGGAGATCTTCCCATTCAGGAAGTTCCTGCGCCATCTTATCTCTCTTCTGACGAACAGACCAGAAGGTAGCATCGTGCCAGGTGGTCTTCTCTACGTTCTGCGTAAACTTCGCAGCTCTCTTGGAATGTTCTGTACTCATAGTCCTGCAGCTAATATTTGAACAACATGAATAAACTTAATCGGCATCTTCTCCTTCTTGGCAATACCAGCCATGTGCATCAGACAGGAAGAATCCGGTCCGGTAACAAACTCAGCGCCTGTAGCCATGTGGCGCTTGATCTTCTCCTCGCCCATACGGGTAGAAACGGCAGGCTCCTCGATAGAGAACATACCGCCGAATCCGCAGCACTCATCCTTGCGCTCCGGCTCGTGGATGGTAATGCCTTCCACCATATTTAAAAGGTCGATAATCTTGTTGAACGGCTTGATGTGGCGTTCAGAAGGAGATGACAATCCCAGTTCGCGCACACCATGACAACTGTTGTGCACACTCACCACATGCGGGAATTTGCCCGGCACATGATCAACCTTCAGCACATCGTAAAGGAACTCCACAATATCCATGATTTTCTTAGAGGAAACACACTCGTGCTTACCCTCAAGGATTTTAGGATAATACACCTTTACGTAAGCGGCACATGAGGCAGAAGGAGCTACGATGTAATCGTAATCCTTGAACAACTCATCAAATGTCTCTATGACCTTCTCCGACTTGTCCTGAAAACCCGCATTAGCCATTGGCTGGCCGCAGCAAGTCTGTTTTTCGGGATAACCCACGTCTAGTCCGTAATGCTTAAGCAACTTGTATGTAGCCACACCCGCTTCAGGGTAAAGGGCATCCACATAACAAGGGACGAATAATCCGACTTTCATTGTTGTTATATTTATCTTGTTTGCTATTTGTTTATTCTTTTTCTACATGACTAAAAGTCGCTGCAAAAGTAACAAAATAATTGCAAAAATACGACTTTCTAGAGAAGAAATAATAATAATTGATGTTATTTAACTGTAAAGATTTGCAGAAAATTTGGAATAATCAAATAAATAGCGTAACTTTGCATCCCGAAATAGTGTGTCTACCATTTGTGAACTAAGCCAAATGCAGTTTAGTTGCTAAAAACATAAATAACAAGACATATAAAGAACAAACTTATAGTTATATAAATGATGAAGAAACAGCTTAAGAAAGTCCTCGTTCTGGGTTCCGGTGCTTTGAAGATCGGCCAGGCAGGTGAGTTTGACTATTCCGGTTCGCAGGCTCTCAAGGCTTTGCGCGAGGAGGGTATTAGTTCCGTCCTCATTAATCCAAACGTTGCTACAATTCAGACAAGTGAAGGTATTGCTGACAAGGTTTATTTCTTGCCGGTGACACCTTTTTTTGTAACTGAAATTATCAAGAAGGAGCGCCCAGACGGCATCATGCTGGCTTGGGGTGGACAGACGGGTTTGAACGTTGGTACAGAACTTTACCTCAACGGTGTGCTCAAGGAGTACGGTGTGGATGTGTTGGGTACTTCGGTAGAGGCAATCATGAACACAGAAGACCGCGACCTCTTCGTAAAGGAGCTTAACAAGGTTGACCTCAAGGTTCCTGTAAGCCACGCTTGCGAGAACATGGAGGAGGCTGTGGCTGCGGCACGCAACATCGGCTACCCTATCATGATCCGTTCTGCCTACGCGCTGGGTGGTCTCGGTTCTGGTGTCTGCAAGACCGAAGAGGAGTTCAAGGAGATTGCTGAATCTGCCTTCACTTTCGCACCTCAGGTGCTTGTTGAGGAGAGCCTGAAGGGATGGAAGGAGATTGAGTTTGAGTGCATCCGTGATGCTAACGACCGTTGCTTCACCGTTGCCTCTATGGAAAACTTCGACCCACTGGGTATTCACACAGGTGAATCTATCGTGGTGGCTCCAACCTGTTCTCTTACCGACGAGCAGGTGAAGATGTTGCAGGACATCGCCGTGAAGTGTGTCCGTCACCTCAACATCGTGGGTGAGTGCAACATCCAGTATGCTTTCAACGCTGAGACCAACGACTACCGTATCATCGAGATCAATGCTCGCTTGAGCCGTTCTTCTGCCCTCGCTTCTAAGGCTACAGGTTATCCTTTGGCTTTCGTTGCAGCTAAGATTGCCCTCGGTTATACGCTCGACCAGATTGGCGAGATGGGTACTCCTAACTCAGCTTATGTAGCTCCATCACTCGACTATATGATCTGTAAGATTCCTCGTTGGGACCTTACCAAGTTTGCCGGTGTAAGCCGCAAGATTGGTTCTTCCATGAAGTCAGTAGGCGAAATCATGTCTATCGGCCGTTCATTCGAAGAGATGCTCCAGAAGGGTCTCCGTATGATCGGTCAGGGAATGCATGGTTTCGTAGGCAACGACCACACCAAGTTTGATAACCTGGATGAGGAGCTTTCCAACCCTACCGACCTCCGTATCTTCGCCATCGCCCAGGCTTTGGAGGAAGGCTACACCATCGAGCGCATCGAGGAGCTGACCAAGATTGACCCTTGGTTCATCGAGCGCATGAAGAATATCGTTGATTACAAGCACAAGCTTTCTGAATATAATACTCTGGAGGAGATTCCTGCCGAGGTATTGCGCGAGGCTAAGGTATTGGGCTTCTCTGACTTCCAGATTGGCCGCTTCGTATTGAAGACTCAGAACACCAATATGGAGAAGGAAGTGCTCGCAGTTCGTGCCCAGCGCAAGAAGCTGAACATTCTCCCTGCCGTAAAGCGCATCCCTACTGTGGCTAGCGAGCATCCTGACCTTACCAACTATCTCTACATGACTTACGCTGTAGAGGGTTACGACATCAACTACTACAAGAACGAGAAGTCTGTCATCGTTCTCGGTTCGGGTGCTTACCGCATCGGTTCTTCTGTAGAGTTCGACTGGTGTTCTGTAAACGCCATCAACACAGCCCGCAAGTTGGGTTACAAGTCAATCATGATCAACTACAACCCGGAGACCGTATCTACCGACTACGATATGTGCGACCGTCTCTACTTCGATGAGCTTTCATTCGAGCGTGTACTCGATGTCATCGACCTGGAGTCACCACGTGGTGTGATTGTTTCTGTAGGTGGTCAGATTCCAAACAACCTGGCTATGAAGCTCCATCGCCAGTCTGTGCCAATCCTGGGTACATCTCCTGTCAACATCGACCGTGCCGAGAACCGCGGTAAGTTCTCTGCCATGCTCGATAAGCTGGGCATCGACCAGCCTAAGTGGAGCGCCCTCACATCAATGGAGGATGTTCAGAAGTTCATCGACGAGGTAGGCTATCCTGTTCTCGTTCGTCCATCCTACGTTCTTTCCGGTGCAGCCATGAACGTTTGCCACAATGACGAAGAGTTGCGTCGCTTCCTGGAGGCAGCTTCTGAGGTTTCTAAGGAATACCCGGTGGTTATCTCTCAGTTCATGACAGAGACCAACGAGATTGAGTTCGACGGTGTGGCCCAGAACGGTGAGATTGTAGAGTATGGTATTTCAGAGCACGTAGAGTATGCAGGAGTTCACTCCGGTGACGCTACCATGACCTTCCCTGCTCAGCAGATTTCCTTCGCTACAGCCCGTCAGATCAAGAAGATTTCACGTGCCATCGCCAAGGAGCTCAACATCTCTGGTCCTTTCAATATCCAGTATCTGGCTAAGGGTCGTGATGTAAAGGTAATCGAGTGTAATCTCCGTGCATCCCGTTCGTTCCCATTCGTGAGCAAGGTATTGAAGCGCAACTTCATCGAGACTGCTACCCGCATCATGCTCGATGCTCCATATCAGAAACCGGATAAGTCTGCTTTCGATATCGACCGTATGGGTGTGAAGGCATCCCAGTTCTCATTCGCCCGCTTGCAGAACGCCGACCCTGTCTTGGGTGTAGATATGAGTTCTACCGGTGAGGTAGGTTGTATGGGTGATACTTTCGAGGAGGCATTGCTCAACTCATTGATTGCTACCGGCTATAAGATTCCTTCTAAGGACAAGGGCATTATGCTTTCAAGCGGTGGTGCTAAGGAGAAGGCTTCTCTGCTCGATGCTGCCCAGGCGCTGGTTAAGAATGGTTACACCATCTACGCTACAGCCGGTACAGCGAAGTTCCTGAACGAGAACAACGTGAAGGCTACAGCCGTAGGATGGCCTGATGAGGACCACAAGGATCTTCCTAACGTGATGCAGATGATTGCCGACCACAAGTTCGACCTTATCGTCAACATCCCTAAGAATCATACCAAGCGTGAGCTCACCAATGGTTACAGAATCCGTCGTGGCGCCATCGACCACAACATTCCTCTGATCACCAATGCCCGTCTGGCTTCCGCCTTCATCGAGGCATTCTGCACAATGAGCCAAGACCAGCTTCAGATCAAGAGTTGGCAGGAGTACGAGTAATCGCACGCGGATTTATATGAAATACGCCCTGTAAGGCCCAAGCCTTACAGGGCTTTTTTATTCCCTGCCATGAGAAAAAGGAGGCGAAATGATGGCTTTCTCATTATTTTATTGTACCTTTGCAAACAGAAATAAGAATAAAACATGATAGTTTGTATAGCAGAGAAACCGAGTGTGGCTAAGGATATCGCCCGAATCATCGGGGCTACCACGGCACGCGACGGTTATATGGAAGGTAATGGTTACCAAGTAACATGGACTTTCGGCCACCTTTGTGAGCTGAAGGAACCGGATGATTATACTCCGATGTGGAAACATTGGAGCCTTTCGGCGTTGCCGATGATTCCACAACGTTTCGGTATCAAGCTCATCAACGATGAAGGCATCAAGAAGCAGTTTGCTACCATCGAGAAACTGATGCAGGCTGCCGACAGCATCATCAACTGCGGTGACGCCGGACAGGAAGGAGAGCTTATCCAGAGATGGGTGATGCAGAAGGCACAGGCAAAATGCCCGGTCAAGAGACTATGGATTTCATCCATGACCGATGAGGCCATCAAGCAGGGATTCCAGGAACTGAAAGACCAGGGGGAATATCAGTCACTCTATCTTGCCGGACTTTCCCGTGCCATCGGCGACTGGATTCTCGGTATGAACGCCACCCGACTTTATACATTGAAATACGGTCAGAACCGACAGGTGCTCAGCATCGGCCGGGTGCAGACCCCTACCCTTGCCCTCATCGTAAACCGCCAGAAGGAAATCGACAACTTCGTTTCCGAACCTTACTGGGTACTCGCCACCATCTACCGCGACACCCAGTTTACCGCCACCAGCGGCAAGTTTACCAGCAAGGAAGAAGGCGAGAAAGCATTCAGTACCATCGCCGGCAAACCCTTCACGGTTACCGATGTAAGCAAGAAAAAGGGAAACGAGGCACCGCCTCATCTCTACGACCTCACCTCGCTGCAGGTGGATTGCAACAAGAAGTTTGCTTACTCTGCCGATATTACGCTGAAGCTCATCCAGAGTCTCTACGAGAAGAAGTACACCACTTATCCTCGTGTAGATACCCAGTTCCTGACCGACGATATCTATCCGAAATGTCCACAGATTCTGAACGGAGTGAGTCAGGCAAAGATCATGAGTCAGCAGAAATACCTCCCACTCATCCAGCAGCTCGCAACAATCAGCAAGAAATTGCCGAAGAGCAAGAAGGTTTTCGATAATAGCAAGGTAACCGACCACCACGCCATCATCCCAACCGGTGTTCCGCCAACAGGACTCACCGATATGGAGGCAAACGTGTATGATCTCATCGCCAAGCGCTTCATCAGCGTGTTCTATCCGGATTGTAAATTCTCTACCACCACCGTATTGGGCGAAGTCATCAACGAAGATGGTCCAAAACCGGAAAAGATAGAGTTCAAGGTGAGCGGTAAGGAGATTCTCGAACCAGGCTGGCGAGTAGTCTATGCCAAGGATGTAAAGAATACAGATGACGATGATGCTTCAGATAACGCCAACGGAAATGCAGACTCCGGAAACGGTGCCAAGAAGGAAGTAGTAGAAGAAAGAACCCTCCCATCCTTCACAAAAGGCGAATCGGGAGACCATCAGCCTACCCTGACGGAGAAGTGGACCACGCCACCTAAGTATTATACCGAGGCAACCCTGCTGCGTGCGATGGAGACAGCCGGTAAATTCGTAGAAGACGAAGAACTTCGTGCTGCATTGAAGGAGAACGGAATCGGCCGACCATCCTCCCGTGCCGGCATCATCGAGACCCTCTTCAAGCGCCACTACATCCGTCGCCAGCGCAAGAATCTGATGGCAACCCCGACAGGCATCGAACTCATTGACACCATCCATGAGGAACTGCTGAAGAGTTGCGAGCTGACCGGTATCTGGGAGAAAAAACTCCGCGACATCGAGCACAAGACCTACGATCCTGCCGACTTCATCAACGGACTGAAAGAACAGATCAACAAGATAGTCATCGATGTATTGTCAGACAACAGCAACCGGAGAGTGACCATCATGACAGAGGAAGACCTCAAGAAGAAACCGGCTGCCAAGAAAACTCCAACCAAGAAAGCTCCAGCCAAGAAAGCCGATAAGGCTGCAGCACAGAATACAGATTCTCAGAATGCTCCTGCTCAGCCAACTCCAGCTACCGACCCAATGGTTGGCAAACCATGTCCGCTCTGCGGCAAGGGCGTCATCATCAAGGGCAAGACCGCCTATGGCTGCAGCAACTGGAAGGCAGGCTGCCAATATCGTCAGCCATTCTCACAGATGTAAATCAATATGAAGCAAATAAGATTATATCAAATCATAACAGCAATCAGTTGCCTCTTTCTGATAAGTTGCGGCATTGACCAGAACCTGAAGAAAGCAGACAAGCATCTTTCTTTAGGCGAATACTACGATGCGGCAACCCAATATAAAAAGGTGTACACCAAGACACCTACGAAAGAGCGGGCTGCCCGGGGTAAGGTGGCTCTGAAGATGGCACGCTGCTATGATAAAATCAACAGTACGCCGAAGGCATTGGCTGCCTACAGCAATGCCATCCGATACAAGCAGGCTGGCCTCAACGACCGCCTGGCTTACGCCCGGCTTTTACTTAAGAACGGAAGTTACAGACAGGCTGCCAAGGAATTCGAATTCCTGCTCGATTCCATGCCCAACAACGTGCTGGTAAAGAACGGACTCGAATCGGCACGAAAAGCCCCAGTCTGGAAGAAGGAAGGAAGCCGGTACAAGGTAAAGCGGATGGATGTTTTCAACTCCCGAAGAGACGACTATTCGCCTATGTTCCTCAGCGATGACAACAGTCAGCTCTATTTCACCTCAACCCGCAACGAAGCCCAGGGCAGCGACCTGAACGGAGTGACGGGAACGAAATCTGCCGACATCTTCTTCTCTGAAAAGAACGATAAAGGCAAATGGAGCAAGCCGGAAGCCATCGGAACCGGTCTCAACACCGACTACGAAGAGGGCGCATGCTGCTTTACCCCAGACGGCAAGCAGATGTACCTCACCCAGTGTACCACCGATCCCACTTCGCCCCGCTTAGCCCAGATAGTAACCTCCAACCGCTCAGATGCAGCCTGGAGCAAGCCTACAAATCTGGAAATCAGCAAAGATACGCTCAGTTGTTTTGCCCATCCAGCCATCTCTCCTGATGGCGAATGGCTCTATTTCGTATCAGACATGCCGGGCGGAAAGGGCGGTCTCGACATCTGGCGAGTGCGCATCACTCCTGCCGGACTGGGCGGTGTAGAGAACCTGGGCGAACCTATCAACAGCCCAGGCGATGAGATGTTCCCTACCTTCCGTCCAAACGGCGACTTTTACTTCAGTAGCAATGGTCATGTAGGAATGGGCGGACTCGACATCTATATCGCCAAAGTAAATTCCATCACCCGGAAATATGAACTCACCCACCCCGGCTATCCGCTGAATACAGAAGCCGATGACTTCGGAATGACTTTCGAGGGTCTCCACAACCAGGGTTTCTTCTGCTCTAACAGAAAAGACGGAAGAGGCTACGATCATATCTACTCCTTCGAGAATCCGGAGATTGTTACCACAATGAAGGGATGGGTTTACGAGAAAGACGGTTATGAACTGCCTGCCGCAGAGGTGAGAATCGTAGGCAACGACGGAACGAACAGGAAACTATCCGTCAAGGGCGACGGTTCGTTTGTCCTCCCTATCAATCCGCATGTCGACTACCTGGTGATGGCATCCTGCAAAGGCTACCTCAACCACAAGGAAGAACTTCGGGTTGATTCGGCTAAAGAGAGTAAGGAATACGTGCTCCAGTTCCCGCTGGCTTCCATCACAGCCCCTGTACTCATCGACAACATCTTCTACGATTTCGACAAGGCAACCCTTACCGAAGCCAGTACAACAGCCCTCGACCAGCTGGTAACGCTGCTGAAAGAGAACCCGCACGTTACCATCGAACTCAGCGCCCATTGCGACTACAAGGGTAACAGCGAATATAACAAGCATCTGTCTCAGCGCCGCGCCCAATCGGTAGTAGACTATCTGATAAAACACGGCATAGAGAAAGAGCGCCTCACCCCTGTGGGCTACGGCAAGGAGAAGCCGAAGAATGTGCGCAAGAAACTTACCGAGAAGTATCCTTGGCTCAAGGAAGGCGACGTGCTCAACGAAGAATTTATCCTGAAGCAGAGCAAGGAGCATCAGGAAATCTGCAATCAGTTGAACCGCCGAACCGAGTTCAAAGTGCTCCGCACTACCTATAAATTGTTTTAGAAACCGATATCATAAGCATAGGTGCTCTACTGAAAAAGTAGCAGCACCTATTTGTTTTTCTATATTCAGCAATATTAAATCTTCGTTCAAAGACATTGAATGTCCGTTCAAAGTCATTGAATGTCCGTTCAAAGACACTGAACGGACATTCAAAAGCTTTGAACGGAGATTTCAAGAGCATAAAGATGATATTTATAGTAATAAAAAACTCTTTCTATTAGCACTAAAAACTATTCTGCTAATAGAAAGAGTTGATCATTCATACAATTGATATCATGGAAGAAGCCTACTGGCGCGCATCAGCCAGTTCATTATATCCCCAAACCATGATAAGGACAACGATGCCTGCCAGCACCATCAGGAGATTCTGAGAGTGGGCGATGGAATCTGCCACATGCGTAAGCGCACGCGAACCGGAGAGGAGGAAATCTATCTTCATAGAGAAAAGCCACCCCTGAATCTGTTCCCATCCCTGACAGACTACTGCTATGATGATGCCTGCTGCCACACAGACTGCAGTCCATAAATGTTCCAGACGCTGGCGCTTAACCAGCGACATCGCAGTATCAGTTTCGGGTAAAGCCGGCAATGCCTGCATCACCCTGTCGGAGAATCCGTCATCAGGAATCTCTGACATCTGGCAATCGGAAAAGAACATCTGCAAGAGTTCTTCATCCTGAGGGTTCAACGGTTCCCCTTTCATGCTCTCCAACTTCTTATCATTTATCTTATCGGTCATAACCATTCTGTTTTAAGTAACTTGCAAGTTTCTGTTTTCCTCGAGAGAGATGCGACTTGATGGTGCCTTGCGCCATTCCCGTCACCTCTGCAATCTTATCTATAGAGAGTCCATCCATCAGCTGCAGCGTGATGCATGTACGTTCATTTTCATTCAATATCTGTAATGCCTTGAGCAAATCCATCTTCAATCCGGCATGGGCGCCCTGTGCATTCTTACTGGAAACGGCAGGCGTATCGATGTCCTGCGTCTCCTTATGACTGCGGGTATAATCATACCATACATTATAGGCGATGCGGTAGAGCCAGGTGGAGAAAGAGGCTGTACCCCTGAAACCGGACAGATGGGTATATGCCTTGACAAAGGTATCCTGCGCCAAGTCGTCACTCAGCTGCGCATCCCCCAGCGTCTGCCGTAGGAAGAACCCACGAATGGGTGACTGATACTTCCTGACCAGCAGGTCGAACGACTTGCGGTCATGAAGCATCACCACCTTCGTGACGAGAGAGATATCGGATAACTTTTCCACCTTATATATATTAACTAATAATTGTTGTTCTTTTCCTTGTGACTTCCCCTCCTATTGAGAAGCCATGAGATGTTGAATGTCGGCTGCTAGACCGGAGTACCATTATATCCCGTGCCCTGGTCGCCGTGACGGTTCTTCCACCAGTCCTTGATGGCAGGAAGCGAGCCGATAACGGTCTGACCGATGCCATAGAAGAAGACCAGGGCTCCGATGCCAGCCAGGAAATCAACATCCCACCAGGCAAACATGGCGCATAAGCCGGCTCCCAGAAAGGCATTTCTCAATCCCCGTTTCACGAGATATTCATCGCTCTGCTTGTCTATCGGACGGTCGCTTTCCGGAACATTGATGCCCTTCTCCATCGCCATTTCCGCCAGTTTCATCCGGTCGTTATGGCGGCGAATCAGATATCTGATAACCA
>OGIV01001705.1_pt1 | contig 12330 bp, 8 predicted proteins | sample 1571861 | NCBI WGS metagenome assembly OGIV01 (sample SAMEA2582099, study PRJEB24529) | metagenome | biome: Human gut stool | place: China | collected 2011 | reverse complement strand
TGGCTGCGCCGTGACGGATGGATGTGCCCACACAGTCATTTCCCGTGTCACCGCCACCGATGATGACCACTCTTTTTCCTTTTGCAGAAATGTACTGATTGTCTTTCAAGTCAGAATCCAAAAGGCTTTTTGTGGTAGCTTTTAAGAAATCCACTGCAAAATAAATACCTTTCGCATCTCTGCCAGGTGCCTTGATATCTCTTGGATTTTTGGCTCCACATGCCAGAACGACCCTGTCATATTCTTTTAACAGTTTTGCAGCTTTGACATCCTTGCCGACATTCGTATTTGTGACAAATGTAATGCCTTCCTCCTTCATAATGGAAACCTTGCGGTCGATCACCCATTTTTCCAGTTTCATATTCGGGATTCCGTACATCAGAAGTCCGCCTACCCTGTCATCGCGCTCGTATACGGTTACAAGGTGTCCGCGCTTATTCAGCTGGTCTGCCACTGCAAGTCCGGCAGGACCGGAACCGATGACTGCGACTTTCTTTCCTGTGCGGACTCTCGGTGGTTTTGCTTTCGCATAGCCCTGCTCATAAGCGTTCTCGATAATGCCATGTTCGTTTTCCTTACAGGTAACGGCATCCCCCCAGTGTCCGCAGGTACATGCTGCTTCGCATAGTGCAGGACATACCCTTGATGTGAACTCCGGGAAGTTGTTCGTCTTTTTCAGACGGTTGTATGCCTGCTCCCAGTTCCCTGTGTATACAAGATCGTTCCACTCCGGGACAAGGTTATGTAACGGGCATCCGCTCGTCATTCCCATGATATTCATTCCCGCCTGACAGAAGGGAACGCCGCAGTTCATGCAGCGTGCGCCCTGTATCTGCTGTTCTTCCTTTGACAGTGGTGTGTGGAATTCGTTAAAATTTCTGATACGCTCCAATGGTGCTTCACTCACCGATGTCTCTCTTTTATAATCCATAAATCCGGTTGGTTTTCCCATGATATTTCCTCCATTTTCTTTTCGTATTCCCTACTGACGATCAACCTCTCGTATTCGCATAGAATGCTTCGATCTGTGCCTGTTCGGATGAGAGACCTTTCTCCTCCATCTGAACGATAGCCATCAGCATACGGTTGTAATCATACGGGATTACTTTCTTAAATTTCGGCAGATACTCACTGAAGTTATCCAGAATTTCCTTACCTTTTTCGGAATTGGTAAATGCCACATGCTCTTTGATCATGTCTTTTAATTCCATAACATCGTATTTATTGGACACTTCCTCAGAAAATACCATCTCTTTGTTCATGCGGGTGTAAAGGTCGTTATCCTCATCTAACACATATGCGATACCGCCGCTCATACCAGCTGCAAAGTTCTTACCTGTGCGGCCAAGGACCACCACCCGGCCGCCTGTCATATACTCACAGCCATGGTCGCCGACACCTTCTACGACTGCGGAAGCGCCTGAGTTACGCACGCAGAAACGCTCGCCTGCCACACCGCTGATGAATGCTTTTCCGCTCGTTGCACCATAAAGGGCTACGTTACCAATGATGATATTCTCGTCTTTTTTGTATTTTACACCTGCCGGGGCATAAACCACTAATTTACCACCGGAAAGTCCCTTGCCAAAGTAGTCGTTGGAATCGCCTACAAGCTCTAAGGTCAGTCCTTTTGGAATGAACGCACCAAAACTCTGTCCACCTGCGCCGGTACATTTAACTACAAACGTATCTTCCTCTAAGCCGGTTCCATACTTTTTTGTTATCTCGGAACCAAAAATCGTACCGAAGGAACGGTCTGTGTTCGTCACTTCCACATCAATGCTTCTGCGCTGTTTGTTTGCAAGTGCAGAGCCAAGCTGTTTTAAAAGTACCGTCTCGTCTTTTGATTTTTCCAGTTCAAAATCATATACATGTTTTGGATCAAAGGTTACTTTCTCCTTCGGTCCTGCATATGGGTTGTTTAAAATTCTGGAAAGATCGATCTCTTTCTCACGTCCGGTCAGATCTTCCCGGACTTTTAAGAGGTCGCTTCGTCCAACCATCTCATCCACGGTTCTGCAGCCAAGTTTTGCCATGTATTCACGGAGTTCCTCTGCGATAAACTTCATAAAGTTTTCCACATATTCCGGTTTTCCTGCAAAACGTTTTCTTAATTCCGGATTCTGTGTTGCGATACCTGCCGGACAGGTATCTAAGTTACAGACACGCATCATGACACATCCCATGGTTACAAGCGGAGCCGTTGCAAATCCGTATTCCTCTGCTCCGAGAAGCGCTGCGATCGCAACATCACGGCCGCTCATTAATTTTCCGTCTGTCTCAATCCTTACTTTATTGCGGAGTCCGTTCATGATCAAAGTCTGGTGTGTCTCTGCAAGTCCAAGCTCCCAAGGAAGTCCTGCGTTGTGGATGGAACTTGCCGGAGCAGCACCTGTACCGCCATCGTAACCGGAGATCAGCACAACCTGTGCGCCAGCTTTTGCAACACCTGCTGCAACGGTTCCGACACCTGCCTCTGAAACAAGTTTTACGGAAATTCTTGCCGCTCTGTTGGAGTTTTTCAAATCAAAGATCAGCTGCTCTAAATCCTCGATGGAGTAAATATCATGGTGTGGTGGCGGAGAAATTAAGGATACCCCCGGTGTGGAAAGTCTTGTCTTTGCAATCCACGGATAAACTTTTTTGCCCGGAAGATGTCCACCTTCGCCCGGTTTTGCTCCCTGTGCCATCTTGATCTGGATCTCTTCCGCACTGACTAAGTACTGGCTTGTGACACCAAATCGTCCGGATGCGACCTGCTTGATCTTGGAGCATCTGTCCACTGCGGTATTTTTACTTGCGATACGCTCGTAATCCTCACCACCTTCACCGGTGTTTGATTTGCCGTGAAGCCGGTTCATCGCAATGGCAAGTGTCTCATGTGCTTCCTGTGAGATAGAACCATAGGACATCGCACCGGTCTTAAATCTTGTCACGATAGAGTCAACGCTTTCCACTTCCTCGACCGGCACACCTTTTTTCGGATAATTGAAATCCATCAGTCCACGGATGCAGCCGTCTTTTTCCTCACTGTCCACAAGCTCTGTGTACTGTTTGAACAGGTTGTAATCTCCACGTTTCGTGGATTCCTGTAACAGATGGATGGTTGCCGGATTGTAAAGGTGCTGGTCTGCACCACTTCTCATTTTATGGCGTCCCCTGCTGTCTAAGGTGAGGTCAGTCTCTAAACCAAGCGGATCGTATGCCGCAGAATGTAATTCGTTCACATCATTTTCAATGTCTTTTAATGTAATACCACCGATGCGGCTCACGGTATTTGTGAAATACTTATCGATCACGTCGGAGTCGATACCGATCGCCTCGAAGATTTTGGAACCTTCGTAAGACTGGATCGTGGAAATACCCATTTTGGAAGCGATTTTTACAATACCATTTAAGATCGCTGCATTGTAATCATCCACTGCCGCATAGTAATCTTTGTCTAACATATGCTCATCCACTAACTGTTTTACGGTATCCTGTGCCAGATATGGGTTGATCGCACAGGCACCATAGCCTAACAGTGTTGCAAAATGATGTACCTCTCTCGGCTCGCCGGACTCTAAGATCATGGCGACTGCAGTTCTCTTTTTTGTCTTGACCAGATGCTGCTGCAGGGCGGACACTGCAAGCAGTGATGGGATCGGCACATGGTATTCGTCGACACCACGGTCAGACAGGATCAAAATGTTTGCGCCCTCCCTGTACGCACGGTCTGCTTCCACGAACAGACGCTCAATGGCTTTTTCGAGGCTTGTGCTCTTATAATAGGTAGTCGGGATTACTTCTACCTTAAATCCGTCCACTTTCATATTTTTAATTTTCATCAGATCGGTATTCGTAAGGATCGGATTATTGACCTTTAACACCTGACAGTTAATGGCTTTTTCTTCCAGAAGGTTGCCATCCTCTCCGATGTATACGGTTGTGGAAGTCACCACTTTTTCACGGATAGAGTCGATCGGCGGGTTGGTAACCAGTGCAAATAGCTGCTTGAAGTAGTTAAATAACGGCTGATGATCGGTTGCCAGTGCAGCCAGCGGCGTATCAATACCCATGGCGGACGTTCCCTCACCGCCATTTTTTGCCATTGGTAAAATTGCATCTCTCAAAGATTCATAGGTATAACCAAATGCCTTCTGCATTCTCTGACGCTCTTCCTTGGTGTATTCCGGCACACGCTGGTTTGGAATCTTCAAATCTTTTAAATTTAACAGGTTGCGGTCGATCCATTCACCGTAAGGCTGTTTGCCTGCATAAGTTTCTTTTAACTCATCATCATCGATCACTCTTCCCTTTACGGTATCTACCAGAAGCATTTTTCCCGGACGAAGTCTCTCTTTTACCACGATTTTCGTCGGATCAATGTCAAGTACACCGACCTCAGAGGAAAGAATGAGGTAATCGTCATCTGTAATGTAATAGCGGGAAGGACGGAGTCCGTTACGGTCAAGCACTGCTCCCATAATATCACCATCGGAGAAAAGAATGGATGCAGGTCCGTCCCACGGCTCCATCATCGTTGCGTAATACTGGTAAAAATCTTTTTTCTTCTGGGACATGAGGCTGTTGTTCGCCCACGGCTCCGGAATTAAGATCATGACAGCGAGCGGAAGATCCATGCCGCTCATTACAAGGAATTCCAGCGTATTGTCAAGCATTGCAGAGTCGGAACCTTCGGTGTTGACGACCGGAAGCACTTTCTGTAATTCGCCCTTTAAAAATTCGGACTCCATGGTCTCCTCACGGGCAAGCATCTTATCTGCATTTCCTTTGATCGTGTTGATCTCACCGTTATGTACGATAAAACGGTTTGGATGTGCTCTCTCCCAGCTTGGGTTTGTGTTCGTAGAGAAACGGGAGTGTACGGTTGCGATCGCAGATTCATAATCTTTGTCCTGAAGATCTGCAAAGAACAAGCGGAGCTGCTCTACTAAGAACATTCCCTTGTATACAATCGTTCTGCTGGATAAAGAGACAACATAAGTATCATCATTCGACTGTTCAAACACACGTCTTGCCACATACAGCTTGCGGTCGAACGGAAGTCCCTTTTCCACATTCTTCGGACGCTTTACAAACCCCTGCATAATGCAAGGCATACAGTCGATCGCTTTCTGTCCAAGCTTTGTCGGATCGATCGGTACTTCTCTCCATCCTAAAAATTCCATGCCCTCTTTCTGGACAATGACTTCGAACATTTTCTTTGCCTGATTGCGTTTCAACTCATCCTGCGGGAAGAAAAACATACCGATACCATAATCTCTCTCACCACCAAGTTCAATACCGAGCGGTTTTACGGCTTTCGTAAAAAATTTATGAGAAATCTGTAAAAGGATACCAACACCGTCACCGGTCTTTCCTTCTGCATCTTTTCCTGCTCTGTGCTTTAAGTTTTCAACAATTTTCAAAGCATTCTCCACGGTTTCATGTGTCTTGATACCTTTGATATTGACAACCGAACCGATACCGCAGTTGTCATGTTCAAATGCCGGATCATACATTCCGTCTGTTTTTGTCTGGGAATCCTTTGGTGCAAATTTGTTCAGAGTGACCATTTTTGCAGATGTTTCTTTCTGTTGCTCTTTCATACGCAAATTCCTTTCTTAATCCAGATTGAAATCGCCACTTTGCAGACAATTTCTAATTACGGAGCCTTTTGGGGTAACAGGAACATTGCAACGTAATTTCCTATTACATAAAAAGGCGCTTAAATAACCCAATGATCGATTGGGTATCTAAGCGCCTTTGCTTCATGAATTATTTTATTTTTCTTGTTTTCTAATATACAACTTTTTGATACTTCTGTCTATCTATTTTTTTTGCAATATTGTCTGATAATTTGAATATTTATTATTTATAGCAGTATTGTTTATACTATTATAATTATATTCTTACTGTAATATATGGATACAAACAATTCTTTCCTTGTTTTATAATAAAAAAATTTTTGATTTTCAAGTGATAAAATATCACTTCAGGTGTTTTTCTGGAATTGTGTTTGAATTGTCGGAGTATAGAATATTACTATTTGTTACGGCAGATTTTAATATTCTGTTTTCTGTAGTAAAAAGTTGTGATACATGGTAGATTATCTGATCACTAACCAAGACAGGCATCAGTGAAATATCGGCTTTTATTATGCCCGCACGTCAAACGACTGATATCTCTGTTGTTTTTTCTGCAATTCCTCGTCGGACAATTTCTGCTGTAACTCTGCTTCTGAAAGCTGTCCGGTAGTTTCCAGATTTCCTTCCTGCGCATCGATTGATTCCGACATATCATCCATAATTTCGGATAAAACACCCTTATCATCGGTTTTGCCGTCTGTTCCTGCTGCCTCGCCTTGAGCCTCCTTTTTCTGCTCTTCCTCGGTCTTTGGCTTATATTTCTCAGCCGCTTTCGCCATCTGCTCTCCGCGCTCTTCTGCCTCATCTAAGATGTGGAACATCTGTGAGCTGTTGTACTCCTGTTTTGCTGCCGCAATCTCATCCTCGTAAGTATGAAACTTCTCCAGCTTTTTTGCAATTTCTTCGATTGTATCCGCTTTCTGATTTTTGAGATTCTGCTTCTGTGTCTCAAAAAAAGCAATTTTTCCGTCCCGCTCTTCCTGTCTCTGTATTTTTTCCCTCGTGCTTTTTAACATGTTTGCATTTGACTGCCAGGGTGCGGACGTGTTTTTGGAAAAGTTGATCGTAACACTCATAATAGTTCTCCTATCTTATCTCCTCTGCAAATTTGTCAATTTTCTTTTTTATCCCCAGAAATCGTATTTACTCGTCTCAAGTGCACTCAGCAATGAAGAGCCGTTCGATGTATACTGGCTCGATGTGCTCACAACATTGGACGCTGCGTTCTGGCTGATTCTTCCGCTCACAAAACTGATCTTGGAAGCAAGCCCGGTATCTCCATCCAACACTTTCTTTAACGTGTCTGCATCTGCACTCTGTAACACTTTCTCGTCAATGGAAAGACTGCCGTCTTTTGCCTGTGTGATACCAATGCTCTTCAATGCCTCTTTGTCCCCGGCAGGAATATCCTTTAACTGCTGTCTGTAAAACTCATTTAAAGTATCCCCGGTTTCCCTGAGCTGTTTTAACGTTGCGTTGTAGCTCTCGACCATTTTTTTTGCCGAGGAAACAATATCCTTTGTACTGCCGCTTTCCTTTGCCCTGTCATAAATGGAGTTCTTATCTGTTGCCACAAGACTAGAAGCATATCCGTTCAGGTTCCCCGAAATATCTTCCAGCTTCGAATAATTCTTTTTCTTTGCGATCGCCGTTGCATCCGCACTGGCATTCACTCCGTTCAGCAGACCGGAAAAAGATGACTTTTTGTTCAGGATATCTAACAGTGTTGTCTGCTGAAATGGAATTCCGCTTTTTGCGGCTGAGTGTGCAAGCATTTGTGTTGTAATTCGCATATTATTGCCTCCCTGTATGTCTTTCCAAAACTGCACCATAACGATGCATTTTGCCTTTCTTTACTCCGTATATCGGTCGGGCATTTTCTGATTTTAGCGAATTGTAACGAACAGGCTCTTTTATGTAATGAAAAATCAGCAGATCTATGTTCCGCTGATTTTTGCTTTTTTCCGCTATTTTGCAGTCCTTTTCATCCTGCGCTTCTCAGATATTTCATATAAGCCGTGACAAAATCGTTATACTTTTGTTTTGCCAGATAAACTTTGTCACCATTTTTCATCTGTATCGTGGTCGCATCATACTTGTACACTTCCCGCAGATTTACCAGAAATCCCCGGTGCGAACGGAAAAAACCCTCTCCCAGCCGCTTCTCCAACACTTCCATTTTCTCATAAAAAGTATAACTGCTCTCCGGCATATTTTTCGTGTGCAGCACAATCTTGCGCGCCTCGTTCTCCGCATACAAAATATTTTTTGCCAGAACTTCCATATAACTGCCATCTGCTTTTATCAACAGGGACATTTCCTCTTTTTCCCGCTCAAGCTGCCACATGGCGCGCTGCATCACTTCCGCAAACTTGTGCTCGTCCACCGGCTTTAACAGATAGTGAAACGCCCCGACATCATAACCTTCAAACACATATTCTTTGAACGCTGTCACAAAAATGATCATCGCATTGGATGTCTCCCGGATTTTCCGGGCTGTCTCCATGCCGTTTAACGTCTGATTTCCATCTTCTCCACGCAGGGAAACATCCAGCAGGATCACATCAAAGGATGTCTGATCTCGTAACAGTGCCTCTCCGCTGCCAAACAGGCGAACCTGTGAATCCGGGATACATTTTTCGGTCAGACTTTTTAAATACTCTCTTATAGGCTGTTCATCATCACATATCGCAATTTTCGGCATTTTCTTCACTCCATACTCTGTACTTTATCTTATATCGACCAGCTCATAAGCTTTTCTTATGGAATATGTAATGAAATGTCGTTTTTATGTAACGAATTATTTTCTCCGGTAAAAAAGGCTGACAACGGCTATTCCTGCCACTGCCATCACAACCGTAAACAAAATGCCGTTTACCGTCGGATAAAAACTGAACTCCAGCCATCCTGTCTCCGTCCGCAGCACCGCCACAAGATTTGCCGCAATATGCCCAAAAACTGCCATGGAAAGCTTCCCTGTTTTTTCCAACACAAACGCAAGAAGCAATCCGATCACCGCCGCATACAAAAACTGCACCAGATTGACATGCATGATACCAAAGATAAGTGCTGAACCGATCAATGCCGGTGTCACGCCAAAATAAAGCTTCAGACGCTTGTACACCACACCGCGGAACAGCAATTCTTCTGCGATTGGAATCACAAGGCAGGAACCGAGCAGTTCAAACACAACCGTTCCCGCAAAAAAGGACTGGTTTGCCTCCTGAAACCCCTCCGACATCTGCACTAACGGCGTCATTGCAATGATGTTATTCACGGCAATGCCAAGTGTCGCTGCACCCACAACAGCCAAAACTGCGTCTGTGAGCCATTTTGTATCCAATTTTTCTTTTTCAGTTCCATAGACAACCTGCTCCGCAATTTTATCCTGCTTATGAAAACTCATCGTCACCGGGATCGTTGCAGCCGAGCAGATAAGCTGGCGCAGCATATAGGTCTGTTGCCCATCCCCCAGAAAAAGTCCCAGCACGAAGTACATAAGGCTCGACACAACATAATAAATACCAATCGGATAAATGATCTGCCAGAGTTTAAAACCGCCTGTCGTTTTCATGATATCTTCCTTTCTATCGCATCTGCTGCAGTGCTTCCACAACCTCTGCCATGTTGTCGCAGACACAGTATGCCCCTGCACGCTCTAACAGTTCTCTTTTTCCAAATCCATAGGATACGCCGATACAGCGGATTCCAAACTGATCCGCTCCAATCACGTCATACTCAGTGTCTCCGATCAGGCACATCTGGTCTTTTGTGATCTGCATATGCTCCATCCGTCTGCCAAGCTCCTCTAGTACCTGCTGTTTGGTGCTGATGCTTCCATCTAAAGTGGAACCGACGATCTCATCAAAATACGGTGTCAGGGAAAAATGTTCCAGAATACGTCTGCACGCTGTCTCCGGCTTGGAGGAAGCAAGTGCGATGACGCAGCCTGCTTCTTTTAACTTGCGGATCGTATCTGCGACACCCTCATATAATTCACACTCGAAAATTCCGGTCTTATCAAACCTCTCCCGGTATTTTAATACCGCCTGCCATGCCTTGTCCGCATCAAAGCCGTATTTTTCACGGAAAACAGGATCAAGCGGCGGTCCGATAAAACACAACAGCTTTTTCCGGTCCGGTTCCTCAATTCCAAAACTGCTTAATGCATATTGTACACACTTTGTAATTCCCTCTTCTGAGTTAATGATCGTACCATCCAGATCAAATAAGACTGCTTTTATCATATTACCTCTCTTTCAGTTCTCCAAGTAACTGCGACACTGTTTTTCCAAAAACCGGATGGCGGTAATTCGGGCAAAGTTCTGCCAGCGGTTTTAACACAAAGTCACGATTCTGCATATCAATATGCGGTATGATAAGATTCTCATCCTCGTACACAAGCTTATCATAAAAAATAATGTCAAGATCCAATGTTCTAGGTCCCCAGTGAATGATACGCTCCCTGTTAGCGTGCTGCTCGATCTCATGCAGTTTCTCCAACAGCTCCTGTGGTGATAACAGCGTCTTTAATGCGATCGCCCCGTTAACAAAATCGTCCTGCTCCACTCCGCCGTAAGGCTTTGTCACCAGAAGTTCTGACACTCTTACCTCTTTGATCTCTTTGATCCGGCGCAGTTCGTCGATTCCATTCCCAATATAGGCATTCTTGTCCCCAAGATTGGAACCGACCGCAAGATACACCTCATGCCACTGCCGTTTCATCGTCACCGACACATTTTCAAATGGAAGCCCGATTGGAGCATGTGGTTTACATAACTCAATCTCTACTCCTTTTAACACCGGCATAGAAAGAAGCATCGCTTCCGCTAACTGCTCTGCGACGCTCTCAATTAATTTGTATGTATGATCCTGTAGAAAATCTGTGATAAAATGGCTGACTTCGCCATAATTCAAAGAATCCGACAGATTGTCTGTCTTTCCAGCTTTTCTGCAGTCCAAAAAAAGTTTTGCATTCACGTAAAAGTCCTGTCCATCCCTTGTTTCCTCCGGAAAAACCCCATGATGTGCAAATACTTTTAAATTCGTTATTTTAATAAAATCTCCTGTCATCCCGATACTTCCTTTCAGCACTTCTATCTTCCTGTTATCTAAAGCCTGCAAAACTCCTGAAAAAACAGGTGTTTGGCAATTGCTTATTTTCTGTCCAGGATCGCCTCTGCCATCTGGATTGCCCGGTGATTTTCTTTTACATCATGCACACGGACAAACATACAGCCTGCTTCCACCGCCATGACCGTTGTGACGATCGTTCCCTCCACACGCTCTGCTGCCGGAAGGTCAAGTGTCAATCCGATCACAGACTTCCTTGAGGTGCCAAGTAGCACCGGATATTTTAATTCATTGAACTCTTTCAGGCGGCGGATCACTTCCAGATTGTTCTCATAACTTTTTGCAAACCCAACACCCGGGTCTAAGATAATCTTATCGTCCGCAATTCCAGCCGCTTTGGCAAGTGCGATTGTCTCCCGCAGATCCTGCTTCATGTCCTCCATAAAATTCCGGTACTCAGTATTGTCCCGGTTATGCATGAGACAGCACGCCAGCCCGGATTTTGCAATGACTTCTGACATGTGCGGGTCATATTTCAGTCCCCAGATATCGTTGATCAGATCGGCTCCTGCCTGTGCCGCCGCCTCTGCAACGCCGCTTTTATAAGTATCCACAGAGATTGGAATCCCAAACTCTTTTTTTACCGCCTCAATGACCGGAACCACCCTGCCTGTCTCCTCCTCATCGGAAATCTTTGTATATCCCGGCCGTGTGGATTCCCCACCGATATCGATCACATCTGCACCGTCTCTTATCATCTCTTCCGCATGCTTTAATGCCGCATCGATCTGATTGAACTTTCCACCATCGGAAAAAGAGTCCGGTGTCACATTTAAAATTCCCATAATATAAGTATGTCCTGTTGTTGCAAAATCCCTGCTGCCTATTCTCATTTTTCTAACCTTTCCTGACTTTATCTTACGCTCTTACCAGATCAAAAAACTGTCTTTGAAGCCTCTCATCCTGTTCAAAAACACCGCGCGTCACAAATGTTACCGTCTTGCTTCCCGGCTTTTTCACACCACGCATCGTCATGCACATATGCTCTGCTTCCAGCATGACCATTGCGCCCTGTGGCTTTAAATATTCCATCAATGCATCTGCGATCTGTGCCGTCAACTGTTCCTGGATCTGCGGACGCTTTGCATACACTTCCACGGTTCTTGCCAGTTTGCTGAGACCTACGACTTTTCCATCCGGGATATACGCAATATGCGCTTTTCCGTAAAAAGGCATAAAATGATGCTCACAGGTCGAGTAAAATGTAATATCTTTTTCCACAACCATCTCACTGCTGTCTACTGTAAATGTCCTGGACAAATGTGTTGCTGCATCTTCTTCCATGCCGCCGTATATCTCTTCATACATTCTTGCAATCCGGTCCGGAGTGTCAATAAGCCCCTCCCGGTTCACATCTTCACCTATTCCTTCTAATAAAAGCCGAACTGCCTGTTCTACTTTTTCATGATCTATCATTTTTATTCGCTCTTTTCTATTTTTCTATTCTCTTCCACAATCCGCTTCACTTCTCCCAGATAAGAAAGTGAACCACATGCGATGATTACCTGATTATTCATTCCGGCACCGCACAATGCTGTCGATGAGTCCACCGCTGACTGAATACTGT
>OGIV01001704.1_pt1 | contig 12332 bp, 17 predicted proteins | sample 1571861 | NCBI WGS metagenome assembly OGIV01 (sample SAMEA2582099, study PRJEB24529) | metagenome | biome: Human gut stool | place: China | collected 2011 | reverse complement strand
TTAGCGTGGAAAGCGGGCTCAGCCTTTACATGATCTTGGTAACGTCAGGCATTAGTGGGGCGATGGGCTCTGTGGCGCTGACGTACTTCTGGGAGCGTCTGACGGGGATGAAAAATGCAAACCAGTGATGAAGGAATTGCACTGATTAAAGGTTTCGAAGGTTGCCGGATGACCGCTTATCCCGATCCTGGCACTGGGGGCTCCCCGTGGACCATTGGCTACGGCTGGACATTACCAGTTGATGGCAAGCCGGTGCGACCGGGTATGACTATAGACCAGGCTACCGCTGACCGGCTGCTTAAAACCGGCTTAGTGAGCTACGAAAATGACGTGCTGAAAATTGTGAAGGTGAAGCTAACCCAAGGGCAGTTTGATGCTCTTGTGTCGTTAGCCTACAACATTGGATCCCGAGCACTCTCAACCTCCACTCTGCTGAAGAAACTTAACGCCGGTGATATCAAAGGTGCTGCAGATGAATTCCTGCGTTGGAATAAAGCAGGTGGCAAAGCCCTGAATGGGTTGACCCGTCGGCGTGAGGCAGAGCGCGCTCTGTTCCTGTCGTGATTGGCGAACTGGTAAAGCGTTACTGGTTGCAGTTGCTGGTGATTGCCTTAATCGGCGCATTGGCATTCTTCGTGAACCGCTACCGTGACAACGCCATCACCTACAAAGATCAGCGGGATAAAGTCACTAAAAAGCTTAGCCTGGCGAAAGCCACCATTAAAGACATGCAGACCCGCCAGCGGGATGTCGCTGCATTGGATGCTAAATACACCGGAGAACTGGCTGATGCCAAAGCTACTATCGATCAGCTTGAGCGCGATGTTGCTTCTGGCAAGCGCCGGTTGCAACTCAACGCAAAATGTCCAACGAACGGAGCGACCAGCACCGGCGGCATGGGCGATGCTTCCGGCCCCCGACTTGCTGACGCCGCTGAACGGGATTATTTCACCCTCAGAGAGCGAATCGTCACAGTGACGAAGCAGGTTGACTATCTGCAGGAATACGTCAAAGAGCAGTGCTTAAAATAAGCAATAGTGAAAAAAATTTCAGCTGTTCATATCTATTTATAACTATTCAATGCAGCGAATATCTATTCATTGCGTGACTATATCTAACTGAATTTCAATGATTTAATCGAGCCTTGCTTACTGCAGGGCTTTTTTGTTTTGGAGTTCACCGCGCATTCTCGTGCGCATATCAACCAAGAGTCTTTCGGGGTAGAGCTTGAGATAGGGCAGTGGTAACGCTGACCGCTCTTGGGCTGCCCGTATCTACGAGAACAGGCTCAACCACCTAAAGGTATCAGCGAAATGAAATCATTAACCCTCTTTAATCAACCAATTCGTGTCGGGGAAGACGGCATGATCTGCCTCACCGATATGTGGAAAGCCAGTGGAAAAAGTGATGCTGAATCGCCTTACCACTATCTGCGAAACAAGCAGACCAAAGAGTTCCTGGCCGAGCTGGAGAAAAACCACGAATCTGTGGTTTTCACTTCCCGCGGCGTACACGGCGGCACCTATGGCGGGAAGTTTGTTGCTTACGATTATGCGGCCTGGTTAAACCCCGGGTTCAAGTACGCAGCTTATAAAGTCCTCGATGACTACTTCACAGGAGAGCTTCAGCATCGCAACAGCTTAAGTGCCCAGCTCAACATGAAGTGTCATGAGCTTGACCAGAAGAAAGATATGGCGAGCTTCTGCGGACAAGGACTCGCGGCATGGCGCTATACGAAGCCTGTGTTGGTCGCTGAGATTAATACCCTGGCTAACCAGTTGCAGATTACGATCCCCGGGCTGCCGGGATGAGTAATCGCGTCATCGAATGCGCCTCCAGAGCGGGGCGCGACTTCTCAGAGTTCATGAAAGGTGAGAAAGGCATGATGGAAGCGCTGGCGTCGGTGGATCAGTTTGGCGAGCAACTTCGAATCAACGGCTGCGTTAATCATCACTTTGTCAGTTACATGATGCGGAACTCGATCATGCAGGCATTCATGGACATGGCTAACGCCGAGAAGAAAGAAGAGCGCCGCCGTAAACGAGCGGAAGCAAAAGCAAAAGCGAAATAGCGTCATTACAGAAGCACTTCAGTGAGGGGCTTCGATAATGACGTAACACCACTTCACTAAGAATGGTCTTAAGGGTAATGTATAGCCTCACATTTAATAAGGAGGCTGTAATGTTAGAAAGTTATTTTGGCACTGCAGGTGTCAGTCGGGAAGATAAGCAGAGACTGCTTGCTGTACAGGCAGCATTGGAAATCGCAAAGGCATCTGCTGGAGCAAGCGGTGCAAATGCGAGAACCGATAAAGTAGAAGAAGATTTGAAATATGCAGCAGAAAAAATTGGCCCGCTTGCTGACGCAATTCAGGAAGCGTTAGCTAAATAATGTAGCCAACAAACCGCCTACGGGCGGTTTTTTGTTGCCATCACAATGGGTTAGCCCATCGTAATGGCGGTATGACTACACTCTCTTCCCGTCAACTGTAACGCTAGCATCAGATGAGCTGTTAGGGATGTAAATTCTGACCTTAGCGCCACTTTCGGTTCTCACCTCAATCGTCACAGATATAGGCGGCGCGCCAGTATCATCACCAGTGAAAGAGGTAACGATCTCTTCTGACGTTTTATCTTCAATGATTGGCATAAGGTCACCGTTAACCAGGCCAGCGTAAATTTTTACATTGCCCATCAGCATCTCCCATAGGTATTTAAATGGCACTCACCGACAAGCAAGAAATGTTCTGTCGCGAGTACCTCATCGATTTAAACGCCACGCAAGCGGCTATTCGGGCGGGGTACAGCGCAAAGACAGCTAACCGCACCGCATCCGAAAACCTGTCAAAACCTGACATCCAGTCAAGGATTGCCGAACTGAAATCGCAACGCAATGATCTGGTAGGCATAAATGCGACATATGTCCTGAATCGTCTCGTTGAGATAGACCAGATGGACGTGCTCGACATTCTCAAAGACGACATGAGCCTGAAGCCAGTAAGCGAGTGGCCTTCATCCTGGCGGAGATATCTTAGCGGCTTCGATGTAGCTGAGATGTTCGAAGGCCGCGGTGAAGATCGTGAGATGGTCGGGCTTCTTAAGAAAATTAAGTGGCCTGATAAAGTTAAAAACCTCGAGCTGCTCGGGAAGCACATAGATGTGATGGCTTTCAAAGAGCAGGCTACCCATGAGCATACAGGCAAGAACGGCGGGCCAATCGAAATGGCTACGCTAACCAAAGAAGAGTACAAGGCTGCCCGGCGGGAGATGTTGGAGGATGACGACTGCTGAGCAAAAGACATTTGCCCGTAAGGTTGAATGCGAGGAAGACGGGCTCTATTACGCGCGGTACTTCTTCAAACAACGTACCGGCGGCAAGATGATTGTGGCGCCTCACCACAAGGTGATTCAGAAGACACTGGATCGCGTTATCGACGGTGAGATTCATCGTCTGATTATCAACGTCCCTCCTGGCTATACGAAGACCGAGCTGGCAACCATCAACATGATGGGGAGAGGACTGGCGCTCAACTGTCGGGCGCGCTTCATGCACTTGTCCTATTCGCATAATCTGGCGCTGCTGAACTCTTCGACGGCGCGCGGCATGATTAAGTCGCAGGCTTACCAGTCCATGTGGCCTATGGCGTTGCGTGACGATGCCGACAGTAAGGCTATGTGGTGGACTGAACACGGCGGCGGCGTATATGCGTCATCAGCTGCGGGGCAGGTTACCGGCTTCCGCGCCGGTCACATGGAACCGGGCTGGCAGGGCGCGCTTATTATTGATGACCCGGTTAAGCCAGATGATGCCTACTCGGATACCGTGCGAAATGGCGTCAACAACCGCTTTAACGAGACAATAAAATCACGACTGGCGATCGAGACGACGCCGATGATTGTCATCATGCAGCGGATCCATTACCACGATCTGAGCGGCTATCTGCTGAGAGGTGGGAGTGGTGAAAAATGGCATCACCTGAATCTGCCGGTGATTATCGACAATAGCCAGTCTTACGCTGCGCAATATCCTGAAAACACCCATGCTATACCGATTGACCATGGCCTGCCTGATGGTTGGTTGTGGCCGTTTAAGCATAACGAATCGCATCGTATATCACTGTTCTCGCACCGGCGCACCGCCGAAGCTCAGTACATGCAGAAGCCCCGCAGGTTTAACGCTGAAGGCGCCCTGTGGACTGAGTCGATGATAAGCGCTGCGCATGACCTGCAAATTAACGCTGATAAGGTGCGGACAGTCATCGCTATTGACCCGCAGGCGACAAATAGTGACGAAAGCGATGAGACGGGGATTGTTGTTGCCAGTTCATATGGTGCTGGCGATAAGAAGCAATACACCGTTGAAGGCGATTACAGCGGCAAGTACTCCCCTGCAGGTTGGGCCAAAAAGGCCATGTGGGCATATGAGGAACACGGTGCTGATGCGATCGTCATCGAGACCAACCAGGGCGGCGATATGGCGGAAGAAACGCTGCGAAATGCCGAGTTTAAGGGGCGCATCATTCGCGTGCATGCCAGTAAAGGGAAATATGCCCGCGCGGAGCCGATATCAGCGCTCTACGAACAGGGGCGTGTGGCACACCATGGCAACCTCTACACGCTGGAAAACCAGCTGATGGAGTACGTGCCCACTACTGCCAAGAAGTCACCTGATCGCCTCGACGCGATGGTGTACGCACTTACTGAGCTCGGTGGAGCGCAACCAATGGGCATGATGATACCGAAAAGATTGCGGTAAATAATTCCGACTCGGTTTGGTCACAAGGAATGCAGTATCATTCACGTATACTAACTAACGGGGTGATATATGGACTGGACAGTTTTTTGGTCTGCTGCGTCTGCTGTATTTACTGGGCTAACTGCATTGATAGCAGTATTGGCGATTCTCAGATGGCGCAAACAAGACGAATTAAAGGCCAAGCTTAACTTTAAAATGGCAGTTGCTAACTACGCATTCCAATTAACCCAAATGCCTGAAAAACTCGACCAACCCCATGTCAGGCATACTCAGGTTGATAATTGTCAGCAATTAACACGTCTACTTTCTGCCTGTAATAACGCATGGATGATCTGCGAAGGGTTGCTAGACAAAAATGATAAAGTATGTGATTCATGGAAGTATGTATTTGATAATAATAAGAATTACTTTAGCGGTGAGTTAACTAAACACGAACTTGGCGAAAGTTGTATGATTATTTTGAACGAGAAGTTTGTTTTCAACTGATTAATTCATTTCATATGGGTCGCTTAGGCGGCCTTTTTATTACCTAAATCCCACCAACGGACAAACCATGACTGACAAATTAACTCTCGCCGTCAACCATGCGTTGAACGATGCGCGAATGGCGCGCGCCCGTATGGGACTGATGGCGCCTACAATGGGGTTGGACAATAAGCGCCATTCTGCATGGTGCGAGTATGGCTTCCCTGAACAGGTAACCTACGAAAACCTTTATGCCCTGTACCGTCGAGGTGGTATTGCTCATGGAGCCGTTGAAAAGTTAGTGGGCAAGTGCTGGCAGACGAACCCGGAACTCATTGAGGGTGACGACGCCGACGAGAGCAAGGATGAAACCGCTTGGGAGAAGAGCGCCAAAAAGGTTTTCACTAAACGACTCTGGCGCGCTTTTGCGGAAGCGGACCGCCGCCGTTTGGTCGGCCGCTATGCTGGAATCCTGCTTCACATCAACGATTCCAGAAAATGGGATCAGCCGGTTGTTCGCGGGAAGTCACTCAAAAAGGTAACGATCGCATGGGCCGGTTCGTTAACTGTGAGTCAGTGGGTCACTGACGAGAATTCGGCAGACTACGGGCAGCCAAAGCAGTGGAAATACGTTGAGAGTCTGCCAAATGGAGGGACAAATCAGCGTTTTGTACATCCCGATCGCGTCTTCATCCTTGGTGACTACTCTAACGATGCTATTGGCTTTCTTGAGCCACCTTATAACGCCTTTGTCAGTCTGGAGAAAGTGGAGGGCGGTTCTGGTGAGTCGTTCCTGAAAAACGCTGCTCGCCAGCAGAACATCAACTTCGATAAAGAAATTAATTTTAGCGAGTTGGCCTCGATGTATGGCGTTACGGTTGACGAGCTTCAGGAGCGATATAACGATGCCGCCCGAGAACTAAACCGAGGTAATGACACTCTGCTCATTACGCAAGGAGCCAGCGTCACTTCGCTAGTTTCACCAGTATCAGACCCATCGCCAACTTATAACGTAAACCTGCAAACCGCTTCCGCCGGGGTGGATATCCCTATGCGCATCTTAGTAGGCAACCAACAGGCCGAGCGTTCCAGCACTGAAGACCAGAAATATTTCAACTCGCGTTGCCAGTCACGCCGTGGAGATCTGTCATTCGAGATAGAGGACTTCTGCGACAAGCTTATTGACATGCAAATCATCGACGCCGTCAGTCAGAAAGCAGTTATATGGGATGACCTGAACGAGCAGACCGGTACCGAGAAGCTCACCAACGCTAAGACTATGGGCGAGATTAACCAGTCCATGATGGGAAGCGGCGAAGAACCGGCATTCAGTCGCGAAGAAATTCGCACAGCTGCCGGTTATGAAAACACCGATGAATTCCCGTTAGGAGAAGAGGATGGCAACGAAGAAGACGAAGCCACCGATTCTACCGCGTAACTATCAGGACCCGACCGGAGCTGATGCGCTGGAACGCCGGGCGATGAAAGACTTCGCCAGGCGGATGAATAAGATTGGCAAAGCGTACAAAGCAGCACTCGACAAAATACCATCCTCTCTCGCAATAAACGCCAGATACGAATACCAGCTAAACCCAACTCTACTCTCCATCATCCTGAATGATGCCAGTTATCTGGTTGATCAGGTGCTTCTGGATGGTAACGAGTACGACCTGTGGTTTTATGAGTATGTCGATTTGGCGTCAGAGAAGGGCACTGGTCAGTCATTCTACAACCTTAGTCAGCAATCCCCGGTGTACTCCGCCGGGCGTGAGTCGTTAGCGTCCATCCTCGCAAGCGACCCTTACCAGCAACGCATGGCGCTGGTGCATGCGCGTGTATTTGAGGAAATGAAGGGGCTGACGGCTGACGTTAAGCGCGATATGGCACGAGTGCTGACTGATGGCGTAGGGCGTGGGCTTAATCCCCGTGATATTGCCCGCAACCTCACAGATCAGACTGGCATCGAGAAGCGCCGGGCGAACCGTATAGCCCGCACCGAAGTCACTACCGCGCTACGCCGGGCTAAGTGGGATGAAGATCAGGAGGCCAACGACCTATACGGCCTGAAAACTTTACTGGTTCACATATCTGCACTGTCGCCGACAACCAGACATACCCACGCCGTGCGTCACGCACACCTCTACACCAATGAAGAGGTCCGTGACTGGTACAGCAAGGACGGTAACTCCATCAACTGCAAGTGCAGCCAGCAATCGGTGCTGGTGGATGCGGACGGTAACCCGGAGTACCCGGACACCATCACGAAACTCAAACAGGAATACAAATCGATGCAGGCGCGCGGTTACGCCTGGGCGGAGAAATAACTATGCCTATGCAGGTCAACATCACCACAAAGGTGAACAGCCAGTCTATCCGACGCGAAACGTACAACGGGCGCGAGCATCTGGTGCTGCCGAGCTACACGCTTCCGGCGAACGTCGTTATGAATGGCGGGTTGTACACGGAAGATGAAATCAATGCCCACTATCAGGGGCTTGAAGGCACACTGGCGCCGCTGGGGCACCCGCAGGTTAACGGTCAGTTCGTATCCGCGTTTTCTCCTGAAGGGATTAATGCCGGTCATATCGGCGCGTGGAACCGCAACGTTAAGAAGTCCGGCAATCGCATTTACCTCGAAAAGTGGGTTGATGTGGCCCGCGCCGGCGAGTCTGAAGGCGGAAAGGAATTGCTTGAACGTGTCGCTGCTATTGAGCGAGGTGAAGAGGTCCCGCCAATTCACACCAGCGTGGCGGCATTCCTCGACCAGCTCGAGCCAAATGAACAGCAGAGAGCAACTGGTGCCGATTGGGTGGCAAAAATCCACAGTATGGACCATGACGCGATCCTGCTTCATGAAGTTGGAGCCGCTACCCCTGAGCAGGGCGTTGGCCTGATGGTTAACGCCGACCTGGCGCAGCCGCTAAAAGCTAACTCTGGCGCGCTGGTGGGCGAATCCTACCGGGAGCGAGAGCAACGACTCGACCGGGCAGCCAAAGCAAAGTTTGCACCAGGTGAAAATGAATATGCCTGGGTGGCTGACTTCACTGACTCGCAAGCGGTAATCATCCGTAACGGCGGTAATGCTGAGGTGTTTGGCTACAAGTCAGAGGGCGGGGTTATCACCTTCGACGATACCGGCACCGCAGTTGCACGACAGGAGTCGTGGGTGGCCGTCGTCGCCAATAAACTCAAATCTCTATTCACACCGCAGGAGCAGCCTGCACCAAACCACAAAACGGAGGGCGACATGCCTTTAACCAAAGAAGAACTGGAACAAATCGGCAGCATGATCGGCCAGGCTGTTGCGACCAATACCGAAGCGGCTATTAAGCCTCTTGCAGAAAAGGTTGATGCGCTTCAGGCCAATCATCAGAAACTCGCGGAAACCCTGACTGCTAACTCCCGCGCTGAAGAAAAAACTAAGCGTGAAGCGGTGGCGAAAGTCCACGGCGATATCGTCGCCAATGCGCTGTCAGGCGATGCCCTGGACGCAATGTTCAAGTCGCTGGGCGAAGCTGCTCCGCTGGGCGCTAACAATGCTCAGCTGCCGAAAGAAACTGGCGCGCCTGCCGCATCTGAATACTTCAAATAAGGAGCCGGAATAATGGCACGTTATCGTCGCGTCAATATTGACGGTCAGTCTCTGTACAAGACTGAAACCCGTACTACGTCAGCCGCGCTGCTTCCAGGTACTGCGGCAACTATCAACTCATCCGATCAATTTGCTCAGGCCACCGCGCTAACCGGCCGCCTGTACATCATCGATGTTGGTTATCACCAGGGCTTGACCATCACTGAATCAATCCCTGCCGGTGATTCAGCTGTAGGCAACTACGTCGAAGAAGGGCGCGAGTTGGCGTTACGCTGCCTGCCTGGTGCTTACAAGAAAGACAGCCCGATCAAACTTGAGACGGGTGGTCAGTTTACCCTGGCAACCGATGACACTGATTCAGTGATCGGATACAGCCAGGATGAATACACCATTGCGGCCAGCACCACCGACTTCATTCGCGTGCGCATGCGCGTTGGCACCGTCGCCGCAGCTGGCGCGTAACAAAAGGACAAACACATATGTACTTCTCTAAAGAGACGCTGGCGACTAACTCCCGCCTCGGCGGGCACTGGAGCGAGCTGTGGGCAAACCGCAACATGTGGAACCGGCAGAACGATTCCATCATTGCGGCTAACCGCGAAATCATGACTCCTGACATGCTGGCCTGTAACGCAGTTGGTGGTTTCTCCCGTGACTTCTGGGCTGAGATTGATAACCAGGTACTGCAACTGCGCGATCAGGAAGTTGGCATGGAAATCGTGAACGACCTGATCGGCGTTCAGACGGTGCTGCCGGTTGGTAAAACCGCCAAACTGTATAACGTTGTAGGCGACATCGCAGACGATGTGTCAGTAAGCATCGATGGTCAGGCGCCATTCTCCTTCGATCACACTGAATACAACAGCGACGGCGACCCGATCCCGGTGTTTACCGCTGGTTACGGTGTGAACTGGCGTCACGCCGCTGGCCTGAACTCTGTCGGTATTGACCTGGTGCTGGACTCGCAAATGGCGAAGATGCGTAAGTTCAACCAGAAGCGCGTTAACTACTACCTGAACGGCGATTCTAAAATTCAGGTTCAGTCTTACCCGGCACAGGGCATCAAGAACCACCGTCACACCAAGAAGATTAACCTCGGATCTGGTGCTGGTGGCGCGAATATCGATCTGACCACTGCTGACATGACCGCGATCTTTGCTTTCTTCGGTAAAGGCGCATTCGGTACCACCGCACGCACGAACAAGGTCGCCGCATACGATGTGATGTGGGCTTCTCCGGAAATCTGGGCGAACCTGGCTCAGCCGTATGTGGTCAACGGTGTTGTAAGCGGAACTGTACTGCAGGCGGTGCTGCCGTTCGCACCGGTCAAAGAAATCCGCATGAGCTTCGCGCTGAGTGGTAACGAGTTCATCGCGTATGTTCGTCGTCGTGACGTGATCTCTCCACTGGTTGGTATGGCTGTCGGTGTTGTTCCGCTGCCGCGTCCACTGCCTAACGTTAACTACAACTTCCAGATTATGTCTGCTGAAGGTCTGCAAATCACTGCAGATGAGCAGGGGCTGTCTGGCGTTGTCTACGGCGCTAATCTGGCGTAAGGAAACAAGATGGCTAAATACGAAGTGGTGCGCCCATGGTTTGGTGTGAAGGTTGGTGATGTGGTGGAGTTGAAAGAGCTTCACCCGGCGCTGAAGTCAAACGTCCGCCTGATGCGCGGTGAAGCTGGTGGGGAACTCAATCCGGCAACGCCTGAAGGCGGTACCGATAACAAATCTCGTAAAGAGATTATCCAGTCGCGTCTGACGGAACTAGGCATCGAGTTTAAAGGCAACCTTGGTGCTGAGAAGCTCAGCGAGTTGTTGCCTGATGGCGAACTCGAAAAGCTTTTCCCTGCTGAATAACAGCCGCCGCTAAGGCGGTTTTTTTATGCCCCGCTCCGGCGGGGTATTTCACGGAGTCGATAATGGTAACTCTTGAACAGGCAAAGGAGTATCTGGAAGGTCAGGGAATTACCATTCCCGATTTTGTGCTGCAGGCGTTCGTTGATGAGGCGAACAGCATTCAGGAATGCCTTGATGCGCATTACCCGGCATCTACCGCCTTGCTGATTCAGCTCTACCTGTTAGCGCTGATGGGGCTCGGGAGTGGAGATAAATACATTTCCAGCCAGACGGCACCAAGCGGGGCATCCCGATCATTCCGTTACCAGTCATTCTCTGACCGATGGAAGGCATCAGTAAACCTGCTGCGCAGTCTGGATAAGTACGGGTGCGCCAGCGCGCTGATTCCTGCCGATCCAACTGCTGCTCCAGCATTCGCCGGAATCTGGATTGGCAAAGGGGGCTGTATGTGTGGTGGCAACAAATGAAATGGATATCCGTAAAAGAACGCCATCCGCGGTCATTCATCCGTGTCTGGGTGATGACCGATACCGGACAGCAAACAACAGCGTACGTGAAAAGCAATGGCGAGTGGTACATCAACTGCGACCGCATACGCGCCACAGGTGCAAAGGTACTGAGGTGGAAAGATGGCTGAACGATATGACGTACACGCGTTTAAATGCGAAGACAACTGGGTGCTGTTCATCTGGATAAATGAGACCGGCATTAAGTTTATCGGCCGCCATGCTCATAGCTACGATGAAGCCAAGTCTGACTTTTTAAAACAGGCTGATGCTCAACGACTTTCCAGTCAGTCAGGGTTTATGCAGCCTCTCACTGATTTCAAAATCACTGAGAAGGTAGAGGTCTTCACGCTATGAGCAGCGTTGCAAACTGGTCTTACACCGCCACGGCGACTATCTGGCGGAAGTTGGAGGGCAACGACGAATACGGCGACCCGTTGGGCTATGCCGAACCTGAGCAAATCCTCTGTGATTACGAGGGCGGGCTCAGCAAGAAGTTAGCTAACCTGGGCGCCGAAATCGTCGTAAAAAATACGGTGTGGACTGAGTATGAACACGCAGCGGCCGGTGATTATCTGTTGATTGGCCAGTCAACCGAAGCCGATCCGGTTGTCGCCGGTGCCGACGAGGTGCGGCAGGTTATCCGTTACGCCGATACGTTCGAGCGTCTGGCGGATGATTACGCCATTCTGACTGGGGTCTGATTATGGGTATTAAAGTTAGCGGCATTAGTCAGGCCAAAAAACACCTCAATGACACCATCAACGATGTCAGAGGGCGCAAGGTCATTCGTGCGCTTCAGCCTGCGATGATTCTTATCGGTGCGCGGGCAGCCTATTACACCCCGATCGACACTTCTACGCTGATTAACAGCCAGTTCAGAGAAATCGACGCTGGCGGGGTGTTCATCACCGGTCGCATCGGCTACTCAGCCAACTATGCCGCGTACGTGCATGAGGCGTCAGGCAAACTGAAAGGGCAGCCTCGCGCGCACTTTGGCGTGACCAGCAACCGATCAGAGTTTGGCCCGCAGAAGCCGAAAGAGTTCGGCGGCGGAACCGGAACGGGCAACTACTGGGATCCACACGGTGAGCCGCAATTCCTGACAAAGGGCGCGAATGACGAGCGCGATAACGTTGATGCGGTGATGCGCAA
>OGIV01001701.1_pt1 | contig 12349 bp, 10 predicted proteins | sample 1571861 | NCBI WGS metagenome assembly OGIV01 (sample SAMEA2582099, study PRJEB24529) | metagenome | biome: Human gut stool | place: China | collected 2011 | reverse complement strand
GGAGCCGCTGCCTGCGCCGAAGCCGACCCCCGCCCCGCTGCTTGAGGTCAAAAACCTCAGCTTTGGCTACAGCAAGGACCAGCATACCCTGTCGGATGTCAGCTTTACGATCGGCAGGGGGGAGATGGTCAGCATCGTTGGCCGCAACGGTGCGGGCAAATCCACCCTCTCCAAGCTGATCTGCGGCTTTGAGACGCCCGACTGCGGAGAGATATGGTTTGACGGTAAGAATCTCAAAGGCGAAAATATCCGCCGCCGTGCCCGGCACATCGGCTATGTCATGCAGAACCCCAACCAGATGATCTCCAAGACGATGATCTTTGACGAGGTCGCCATGGGCCTGCAGGGCATCGGTCTGTCGGAGGACGAGATCCGCGCCCGGGTCGAGGAAACACTCAGGGTCTGCGGTCTGTACCCGTTCCGCAACTGGCCGATCTCCGCTTTGAGCTTTGGCCAGAAGAAACGCGTCACGATTGCGAGTGTGCTGGTGCAGGAACCGGAGCTTATCATTCTGGATGAACCGACAGCGGGACAGGATTTCCGCCATTATACCGATATTATGGAGTTTCTGCGCGGGCTGAACGCGAAGGGCATGACCGTCGTGATGATTACCCACGACATGCACTTGATGCTGGAATACACGCCCCGCGCGCTGGCCTTCTGCGATGGGCGGCTGATTGCCGACCGGTCGGCAGCGGCTATCCTCTGCGACCCGATGCTCATCGAGCAGGCAGCGCTGAAGGAGACCAGCCTTTACACGCTGGCCAACCGCTGCGGCATTGCCCCGGCGGAGGATTTTGTGGAACGCTTTATCGCAGCGGACAGGGAGGTGCGTGCGGATGGCTGCTAATACCGTTTTAAACTATCTGCCGCGCAAAAGCGTGGTGCATGAGCTGACCGGTACGACAAAGCTGGCCTTCTTTCTGCTGTTTACCTTTGCCAGCATGATCACTTACAACACATGGGTGCTGCTGGGACTGATGGCTGTCAGCTTTGCGGTGTTCAAGCTAAGCAACATCAAGCTGCGCGAGGTCCGCTTTATGCTGGTGTTCATGCTGGTGTTTCTGGCGCTGAACGATCTGTTTATCTTTCTGTTTGATCCGAATCAGGGCACGACCCTCTATGGCACCCGCACGGTGCTGTGCCATCTTTTCTGGCGGTATGACCTGACCGCAGAGCAGCTGTTTTACATGTTCAATATCTCGCTCAAATATTTTGTGGCACTGCCCGTTGCGATCCTGTTTATCTCCGCCACCAACCCCAGTGAGTTCGCCGCCAGCCTGAACAGCATCGGCGTCTCCTACAAGGTTGGTTATTCGGTGGCAATCGCGCTGCGCTACATCCCGGATATCCAGCGCGACTATCACAGCATCAGTCAGGCGCAACAGGCGCGCGGTGTCGAACTGGGCCGCAGTGAGCCGTTCTTCAAGCGGCTGAAAAATGCGGTCAGCATTCTTTTGCCGCTGATTTTGACGAGCCTGAACCGCATCGACACGATCTCCAACGCGATGGAACTGCGCGGCTTCGGCAAGAGCGATAAGCGCACATGGTACACCCGCCGACCCTTCGCGCGCCGCGACTTTATCGCGCTGGGCCTTGGTGCTGTGCTGCTGCTCATCAGCCTGACCGTGACGATCAAATTCGGCCGGTTTTATAATCCGTTTGTCTAAAAGAGCATAGAAATGCAAAAGGCGCCCCTGCGGAAAACAACTCCGCTGGGACGCTTTTTTATGCTCTAAGCCCTGTCAAACACAGCCGCCCGCTCAGGCATCATCATACCTGAGCGGGCGGCTGTGTTATTTTATCAAAAGCTTACTGCATCAATCCGCAGACCAGCTGTGCATACGCAACAGGGTCCTCGATGGGCAGGCCTGCAATCAGCAGCGCCTGATCGTAGAGTAACTCAGCGTATTTGGCGACCTTGTCGGCGTCACCGGCGGCGTGGGCGGCCTTCAGTGCGGAAAAGACGGTGTGATTGGGGTTCAGCTCCAGCACCTTCGTGCTCTCAACGCCTTCGGCGTTCGGCATACGGCGCAGGACCTTCTCCATCTCCATCGAGATGCCGCCCTCGGCGGTCAGCGTGACAGGATGCTCCTGCAGGGTGGGGTTGACCTTGACCTCCTTGACTTTGCCGTTCAGATCCTTCTTGATCTCCTCAAACAGATCCTTGTTCTCGGTTTCGGCGGCCTCGGCGGCCTTCTTCTCGTCCTCCGTCTCAAGGCCCAGATCACCGGCATTGATGTTCTGGAAGGTCTTTTCCTTGTACTCATGCATGACCTGCAGGCAGAACTCATCCACATCCTCGGTGCAGAGCAGCAGATCATAGCCCTTGCTCAGCACAAGCTGGGCATTGGGCAGCTTGCTCAGGCGGTCGGTGTCGTCACCGGCGGCAAAATAGATGCACTTCTGATCCTCGGGCATCTTCTCGATGTACTCATCCAGCGTGACGAGCTTCTTCTCCTTGGCGGAGTAGAACATCAGCAAATCACCCAGCAGATCCTTGTGCATGCCGTAGTCACCGTAGATGCCGAACTTGATCTGGCGGCCGAAGCTCTTCCAGAAGGTTTCGTACTTCTCGCGGTCATTGACGAGCATCGCGTGCAGCTCGTTCTTGATCTTCTTTTCCAGAGCGTTGTGGATCAGCTTGAGCTGGTTGTCCTTCTGCAGCATCTCACGGCTGATGTTCAGGCTCAGGTCCTGACTGTCCACGATACCCTTGACAAAGCTGAAGTAATCCGGCAGCAGGTCGGCGCACTTTTCCATAATCAGCACACCGGAGGCGTACAGAGCCAGACCCTTCTCGTAGTCCTTGGTGTAGAAATCGTAGGGGCGGTGGCTGGGCACGAACAGCAGGGCGTTGTAGTTGGCAGTGCCCTCGGTGCGGCTCACGATGACCCGGGCGGGGTCGGCATAATCGCCGAACTTATCCTTGTAGAAGCTGTTGTACTCCTCGTCGGTCACTTCGCTCTTCTGCTTTTTCCAGATGGGGATCATGCTGTTCAGGGTCTCCAGCTCGGTGTAGGTTTCCCACTCGGGCTTATAGTCCTCGGGCTTGGGGTCCGGTTCGGGCTTCTGACGGCTCTTTTCGCGCTCCATCTGGATGGGGTAGCGCACATAATCGCTGTACTTCTTCACGATAGCCACAATGCCATATTCATCCAAGAAGTTGTCGTATTTCTCAGTGTCGGTATCCGGCTTGATGTGCAGAATGATCTGGGTGCCCACGGTGTCCTTCTGAGCGGGGGTCATCTCGTAGCCGTCCACACCGGAGGACTCCCACTGCCATGCCTCGTCCGAGCCATAAGCCTTGGAGATAACGGTCAGTTTATCGGCTACCATAAAGGCAGAGTAGAAGCCCACGCCGAACTGGCCGATGATATCAATGTTCTCGTCCTTGTTGTCCTTCTTGAAATCCAGAGAACCGGAGTGGGCAATGGTGCCCAGATTCTGCTCCAGCTCTTCCTTGGTCATACCGATGCCGTTATCCTCCACGGTCAGGATGCGGTTTTCCTTATCACGGGTGATGAGGATACGGAAATCGCCCTTGTTCATGCCCACGGAGGTGTCGGTCAGGCTCTTATAGTACAGCTTGTCGATGGCGTCCGAAGCGTTGGAAATCAGCTCGCGCAGGAAGATCTCTTTATTGGTATAGATGGAGTTGATCATCATGTCCATCAGTTTTTTGCTCTCTGCCTGAAATTCTTTCTTGGCCATAATACAAAACCTCTTTTATCACATATTTGGTGCGCCGTGTCCGGCAGGATGCCGGAATACTTAGCACTCATAACTTCTGAGTGCTAATATACAACGACTTGCAGGGAAAATCAAGGCTTTTCATAAAAAGTTAAAATTTGTTCTCCTGTGCGCGAAGCGGCGCTCCGGGATCGTATCTTATATTAAGGGCGAAATTTTTCCTGAAAAGCTTTCCCACTTTTGCGCAGACTGTGCTATAATGGAGCGAGTATGCCGGAAGGATGTGAGAAAATGTCAAAACAGGGCGATGCCGCCTACGCATGGTTCTTAAAGGGCTACAATTGCAGTCAGAGCGTAGTGGCGGCGTTTGCACCCCAGCTTGGCCTGACCGAGGAGATGGCGCTGCGCCTTTCTGCAGGCTTTGGCGCAGGTATTGGCCGGATGCGGGAGGTGTGCGGGGCATTTTGCGGCGTGGTGACCGTGCTGAGCATGGTCTATGCCGACCCCACAGACCCCAAGGACAAATCCCGGATGTACGCGCTGGTGCAGCAGGCAGCAGAGCAGTACCGCGCCCGCAACGGCGGCGGCAGCATTATATGCCGGGAACTGCTGGCAAAGGCAGGCGCTGCCCCTGCCGGTGGCACGGCGGCAGAGGACCGCACCGCAGATTACTATAAAAAGCGCCCCTGCCCGGAGCTGTGCCGCATTTGCGCCGACCTGTGCGCAGAATTTATTGCGGCGCATCCGGAGGGACGGCACGGCTTTTATAAGGAGGATACGTAAATGCAGCTTGAGCAACTGGAACTGACTGGCGGCGGTACGTTGACGCTCTACCTGAGGGAGAGCGTGGAGGCCATGCCGCATTTCCGGCAGCGCCCGCTGGTGCTGGTGGTGCCCGGCGGCGGCTATACCCACGTCAGCCCCCGGGAGAGCGACCCCGTAGCGCTGCAATTTGCGGCAGCTGGCTACCACACTGCGGTACTGCACTACGCAGTAGGGGAGAGCGCCCGGGATGCGCTGCCCATGCGGCAGCTGGCACAGGCCATCGGCCTTGTGCGGCAGCACGCAGCGCAGTGGAATATTCTGCCGGATCAGATCGCTTTGTGCGGCTTTTCTGCCGGCGGGCATCTGGCACTGTCCGGTGCGGTGTGGGAGATCCCCGGCATGGCAGACCAGCCGCGGCCCAACGCCCTGCTGCTGGCCTACCCGGTGGTCACCGCCGGAGAATACGCCCACAGGGACAGCTTTGTGCAGCTGACAGGCACGCAGGATGTTGCCGCCCACCAGCGCTTTACGCTGGAGGATAAGATCACCCCCGCCACACCACCGGTGTTCGTCTGGCATACCATGGAGGACGAGACCGTCCCGGTGGAGAACACCCTGCTGCTGCTGAATGCTCTGCACAAGGCAGGCGTGCCATGCGAGGCGCACTTGTTTGAAAAAGGACGCCACGGCACCAGCATCTCCACCCCGGAGGTGGACGCCGACAGTGCCCACCGCCACTGCTGGGTGCAGCTTGCGGTGGAATGGCTGAACGATACCTTTTCCTTCCACGCTTGAGATAACCGACTGAAACAGGAAAAGCGTGTGTAAATTTTAGTCATACCTACAAAAAATTCACAAATAAACCGTTGACTTGCACAGGCGTATGCCGTATACTGTCCAACGGGGATAAAACCACGAAAGAAGGAAACAAAAATGGTTATGGATCCCACACTGCCGCGCATCAAGGTGCGCGATCTGCTCATGCAGGCATTTCTCACCGGCTGGGAGCGCTCCGATAAGAGCACCTCGCAGGACGAGTATCTGCAAAGCTCCATTCAGGTCATTGAGATGCTGCAGGTAGAGCCGGAAAACCTCTATGCAGAGGAAGGTCTTGGCCTGCCGGACGGCGAAGAGGTGGATCATCTGGACGATCTGCTGCGGGCAGACGGCTTCTGGCTGTACTACGGAGTGGAAGCGGAAAACTTCTTCCTCATCCAGTGGTACCCGGACGAAGCTTCTGCCAATGCAAAGCTTGCACAGCTGGAAGAACTGGGCGACGGCAAGCAGTATCTGGTAGACCTGACCCTCAAGCGGGCAAACCCGTCCGAGGCCGAAAACTTTGGCAATTCCAACCCGGTGCAGCTCCGCTCTTGAATCATGTTTTGAGTTGAAAGGAAATCTTGCTCATGCAGCTTTCTGTTACGGAACGCGAACAGCTTTATGCCATTCTGGAAAAATACGATCAGAACCCCAAGGTGCAGCAGATGCGAGAGTTCATCCAGCACGGGGACGTTACCACCTATCAGCACTGCAAAAACGTGGTGCTGGTCAGCTGCTGGCTGAACCACCGGCTGCATCTGGGCGCAGACGAGACCTCGCTGGCTGTCGGTGCTTTCCTGCACGATTTTTACCTGTATGACTGGCACAAAAAGGGTACCTTCCACGGCATCCGCCGCCTGTTCGAGATGCACGGCTTCTCCCACCCGGGCTGCGCCTGCGTCAATGCAGAAAAAGTGTTCCATATCACCAAAAAGGAACAGAGCATCATTTCCAGCCACATGTGGCCGCTGACCTTCCGTCATGTGCCCAGCTGCCGCGAGGCAATCATCGTCTGCCTTGCCGATAAATACTGCGCTGTGGTGGAAAGCATGTTCAAGCGCAGCCGTGTGGCTGCCGCCAAAAACGCCGACGGCGAATACGACGAGTGGTAAAACTGAATCATTGCAAATAACAGGAGCCGCTGCACCCAAAAAGTGCAGCGGCTCCTTCTGCTTTACGCTCCTACCTCGTGAAGAGGTAGGCCGGGAAAATCCGCAGATTTTCCCGGCCTACAAATAAAATAATCATTCCGCTAAAAATGGTCAGAGCGCAGCGGAGACCATATCCAATCGTTAGCCTGCACCAAGCGGCTGGTTACAGCTTTTTGAACCCCTCCGGTTCGTCTGCGGCGGCGCGGCGCTCCATCAGGTAGGTATCCAGCCAGCGGCCGTGACAGTCCCGTGCAATGCGTTCCCGGCGTCCCACCAGCCGGAAACCGCACTTGGCATGCAGGGCACGGCTGGCGGCGTTATCCTGTAAAACGGTGGATTGCAGCGTCCAGTACCCGGCCTTTTCGGCAGCAGCGCACAGGGCGCTCAAAAGCCGAAAGCCCAGCCCGTGCCCCCGGAACTGCTCGCCTACATAGATGCTTACCTCGGCTACGCCCCGGTAGCACCAGCGGGGGTCTACCCGGTGCAAGGCGCACCACCCCGCCAGCACCCCGCCGGAAAGGATGACCAAGCGGCACTCCTTTGTGTGGGAAGCGTCCCACGCGGTGTAGGGCGGGCATTCGGTCTGGAAGGTGGCGTATTCCGTAGCGATGCCCTCAACATAGATTCTGGAGACCGCGCTCCAGTCCTCCGGCGTCATAGGCCGGATGATGATCTTGTCCATACTTTCATCCTCGGCGGGCCGAAAAATGCCCGCATTCTCTTTCCACTCCCGGATAAATTTCAGTATAGCAGAATTTGCCGGGCGGTACAAGAAGCGGACTGCACAGAAATTGCTTTGACATCCCACCCGTTTGTGATACAATAAGGGAACAAGAATACGGAGCGGGGCAGTGCAGGGGCGTGCTGTCCTCCCATGGAGGATGTATGAAGAAAACTGTACATGTGCTGCTGTGTATGGTATGGCTTGTGCTTTGCGCGGCGCTGCCTGCCTTTGGCGCAGAGAGCGCACCCCATGTCACCGCAGAAACTACGATGGCACAGCTGCGCGCGAACCCGGCGATCCAAGGGACCGGCTATTATACATATTGCCGCGAGATGACGCCGCTGATGGTGGCACGCTGGAAAAACAAGACCCTGCACGACTATTTTGGCGACACCGACCGGGAATCTGGCATTGCTGCACTAAACCTTATCATTGATAACTATAACAAGGGCGTCAAGGTCACCTATCAGGTCTACACCCCGGAAGAGATCGAACAGAATTCCAGTCTGGGCTGTGTGCAGCTGTTTTATTACCCGGCAGAGACGCCCAACGCCAAAACGGCTATCGTGATCCCCGGCAATGCCCTGACCATGACCTCCGAGATGGGCGAGGGCGGCTCCACCGCCTACGAGCTGCATAAACTGGGCTATGCTGTGTTCGTGCTGCGCTACCGCACCTTCTTGGATCTGGGCGATAACGCTCCGCTTCAGGATCTGGCACGGGCAGTGCAGCTGGTAACGAGCCTTGACGAGGAGCTTTCCATCCAGACACAGGACTATGCGCTGGTAGGCTACTCCTCCGGTGGTCAGCTTGCGGGTGTGTTTGCGAACAAGGAGCGCGGCTACGGCCATTACGGCGTTGCAAGACCCGGCGCATTGCTGCTGGGTTATTCAGTTGTGAACTTTTCAGAGGTAAAGATCGCGTATCAGGCGTTTATGGATACCGGCAACTATGGATGGCACTATTACTGCTCCAGTGTGGCAGATCTTATCACGGATGATTATCCGCCGGTATTTTTCTGGTACGGGAAGGATGACAAGGTGCTGCCATGGATGATCAATCAGGTGCAGGGCCCGGCGTTGCAAGTGGCGCTGGAAGCTCATAAGGTGCCTTATGTTGTAAAGGTGTTTGAGTCTGCACCCCATTGCATCGGGGTAGGCGATAACACTGATGCCGAGGGCTGGCTGACGGAAGCCGTAGCTTTCTGGGAGCAGCAGACCGCTGCCTGACCATAAATAAAAAGGAGTAGAGCATGATGGATCAGAATACTTGTTTTGCATACCTGAATATGGAGCTGCCGGACGATATCCGCCGCCTGAAGGAGGCGGGCTATTACGATGCCGCCATTGCGCGTATCGATGCCTGTCTGGCCGAGGACTGGACTGCCAGCCAGAACCAGCCCCTGCACCCGCAGGGTGCGCTGCCTGTAAACCCCACCCCCCACGGCGTGGATGCGTGGCGGCAGGGTCTGCTGGCACACCGGGAAATTTTGCGCCGTCTGCCGCGGGACTACACTCTCACCGCCGACCAGCTGCTGAACCAGCTGCAGGCCACCCTGCGTGACTTTACCGCCGAGGAGTTCGCCGCGCTGGACGCTGCCGGGCAGATGGACTGGCGCTTTGTGGAAGGGCAGAAGCGCTATATCTACCGCGCCGCCGAAACGCTGGTGGCTACCCATCCCGACCTTGCCGCCCGTCAGCTGGACCCGCCCGTCCCGGAGCGCAGCTGGGACCGTTTTGAGCCCCAGCACGACCAGATGGTGCGCACCGGCGCAGTCAGCGCAGACATCACCCTGCGCACCAGCATCGGTATGACCGATGAGACCTTTGCCCGCGCCCTTGCCGCCGCAAAGGCCGAGGGCAGAAACACCGTGCACGTCAAGGTTTGGCTGCCGCTGCCCGCTGCCTGTCCGGCACAGAGCAATATCACGCTGGACAGCTTTACCGCCCAGCCCACTTATATTGCGCCGGAAACTGCACCCCAGCGTACCGCGTACTGGGAGGCAGACCTTGCCGAGAACTGCCGCTTTGGGGCACAGTACAGCTACCGCAGCACCGCGCGCTACGCTGCCCCGCTGGAATTGCACGCCGACCCCGTGCAGCCGGATTTTGACACCGCCGAGCAGCTGCCCCACATCGCCTTTACCCCCTATATGAAGGCACTGGCTGCGCAGCTGACCGAGGGTATCACCGACCCGGTGCAGAAGGCAAAGCGCATTTACGATTTTGTCACCCTGAACGTGCACTATCACTTCCAGCCCATGTATTTTGTGCACGAGAACATCACCGATAATTGCGCCCGCAGCCGCCGGGGCGATTGCGGCGTGATGGCAGCTACCTTTATCACCCTTTGCCGCATTGCAGGCATCCCGGCAAAGTGGCAGAGCGGCATGGTGGCACGGCCGGAGACCGCAGGCTGTCACGACTGGGCCATGTTCTACATCGCGCCCAAGGGCTGGATGTACGCCGATTGCTCTGCCGGTGCGTCCATGGCGCGTGCGGGCAACGAGAAGATGCGCCTGCACTACTTCGGCAATCTGGACACTGACCGCATGGTAGCCAACAGCGACATCTGCGCCCCCTTCGACCCGCCCATGTGCGCCTTCCGCGCCGACCCCTGTGATAATCAGGTGGGCGAGATGGAGGTAGACGGCGTGGGTCTGTACGGCCAGCAGGTGGAGACCACGCAGGAGATCGTAAAGCATCAGGAAGTATAAGCATATCCGGGTCTGCCATTACCGCAAGACCCGGATTTTTGAGTTAAAGGAGAATGTCTATGGAATTTTTGGCAGGACTGTATACGCTTCTGCTGGTGGCCATCTGCCTGCTGCAGGCGCTTTTGCTGTACCGCACCAGCAAGCCCGCCGCCCGGCAGGACGATGAAGCCCTGAAGGAGTGGCTGCGCCAGCAGTTGGAAGCACAGGCGCGGGTGTTGGAAGAAAAACAGGCGCAGCAGGCACAGCAGAATCTGGCCGCCATGGCGCACATCAGCGATACCCTGCAAACCGCAGTGCAGGGCATGAGCAGCACCCTGACGGCGGGGCAGAATGCCCAGCAGCAGACCATGGAGCAGCGCTTGCAGGGGCTGGAAGCCTCCAACGCCCGCAAGCTAGAAGAGATGCGCAAAGCGCTGGCAGACGGTCTTGCCGCCATGCAGGCACAGAATGCCCAGAAGCTGGACGAGATCCGCCACACCGTGGACGAGCAATTGCAGGACGCGCTGCAAAAGCGGGTGACGGAAAGCTTTAAGGCGGTCAACGACCAACTGGAGCAGGTGTACAAAGGCTTGGGCGAGATGCAGAGCCTTGCCGCCGATGTGGGCGGGCTGAAGCAGGTGCTTTCCGGCGTCAAGACCCGCGGCATTCTGGGCGAGATCCAGCTGGGTGCAATTCTGGAAGAGATCCTTGCGCCGGAACAGTACGACACCAACGTAGCCACCATCCCCGGCAGCACCCAGCGGGTGGAGTACGCCATCCGGATGCCCGGCGTGGACGGCGGCAGCGTCTGGCTGCCCATCGATTCCAAGTTCCCCGGCGATACCTACGCCCACCTGCAGGATGCGCAGGCCTCCGGCGATGCGCAGGCGGTGGAAAATGCCCGCCACGCGCTGGAGCTGGTGCTGCGCAGCGAGGCAAAGGATATCCGGGAAAAATATGTGGAACCACCCTATACCACGGCATTCGGTATCTTGTTTCTGCCCTTTGAGGGCCTGTATGCCGAGGTGGTGAACGCCGGCCTGCTGGAGGTTTTGCAGCGGGATTATCAGGTGAATGTGGCCGGCCCCAGCACCATGGCAGCACTGCTCAACAGCCTGCAGATGGGCTTCAAGACTCTTGCCATCCAGAAGCGCTCCGGCGAGGTGTGGCAGCTGCTGGGCGCAGTCAAGACCGAGTTCGATAAGTTCGGGCAGGGGCTTTCCAAAATGCAGCAGCGCCTGCGCCAGACCGACGAGGAACTGGATAACCTCATCGGGGTGCGCAGCCGCGCCATCAGCCGCAAGCTGCGTGCGGTACAGACGCTGGACGAGAACACCGCCGCCGCGCTGCTGGAGCTGGACGCCGAGCTGGGCAGACCGGTAGCGGCGCGTCTGCCGGAGAGCGGGGAAGAGCTTTGATGCGCAGAAATTCCCTGCGTTATCCCTTGCGAAATTTATGACAATGTGGTACTATAGGAATTGTTCTTAGAAATTTTTGCCGCTTCACGGCACGACATAAAACAAAAGGAGTTTGAACGGTATGAGCATGAAAAAAATCAGCGAAGCCATTCTTGGCGTAGGCGTGGACGATACCACCATCGACCTGTTCGAGAGCCAGTATCCGGTGCCTACCGGGGTCAGCTATAATTCTTATGTCATTCTGGACGAAAAGACCACCATTCTGGATACAGTGGACGCCCGCGCCACCGAGCCTTGGCTGGAAAACCTTGCCGAGGCACTGGACGGCCGCAAGCCTGCCTATCTGGTGGTCTCTCACATGGAGCCGGATCACGGTGCCAACGTGGCAAAGCTGGCTGCGCTCTACCCGGAAATGCAGGTGGTGGGCAACGCCAAGACCTTCCAGTATATGGAACAGTTCTTTGGTGCAGATGCCATTGCTCCGGCGCGTCGCGTGGTGGTAAAGGACGGCGAGAGCCTGAGCCTTGGTACCCACACCCTTACCTTTGTGTTTGCCCCCATGGTGCACTGGCCGGAGGTCATGGTCAGCTACGAGAGCACTGAAAAGGTGCTGTTCTCCGCCGATGGCTTCGGCCGCTTTGGTGCGGTGGCAAAGTTTGATGAACACGCCGACTGGGCAAGCGAGGCCCGCCGCTACTACCTGAACATCGTGGGCAAGTACGGCCCGCAGGTACAGGCACTGCTCAAAAAGGCCGCAGCACTGGATATCAAGACCATCTGCCCGCTGCACGGCCCGGTGCTGAACGGTGATCTGGGTAAGTACCTGAACTACTACGATCTCTGGTCCAGCTACAAGGCCGAGGAGCCGGAAAAGGTTCTGGTAGCCAGTGCCTCCATCCACGGCCACACCCGCGCCGCCGCCCACACCATGGCCGAAAAGCTGCGCGCACAGGGCGCAAAGGTGGTGGAGATGGACCTGACCCGCACTGATGTGTCCTACGCCGTCACCGAGGCTTTCCGCTGCGGCAAGATCGTGCTGGCCTGCGCCACCTACGATGGCTTCCTCTTCCCGCCGATGGAGAAT
>OGIV01001686.1_pt1 | contig 12423 bp, 9 predicted proteins | sample 1571861 | NCBI WGS metagenome assembly OGIV01 (sample SAMEA2582099, study PRJEB24529) | metagenome | biome: Human gut stool | place: China | collected 2011 | reverse complement strand
AAGTTATAATACTACACTTATGGAAATGTACAATGATTTGAAGGCTCGTTGGAATACCATTTGGCAAGAGCCTGAAATGACAGACGCATGGAGACGAGTGGAAGCACGTAAGGAGAAAGAAACAAAAGAAAAGGCTCGGCAAGAAGCCGAAGCCAAACGTGAAAGCATGGCTCGGCAAAATAGATACATAGGAGTGCTTGACAAGTTCATCCATGAGGGGCATGAAGCTTTATCATCCTTTGCAAAAACAGACAGAGTCAACTTCAATGAGAAAGAATCGGCTTCCATATACTATGGCATTATGGCATCTGCTGTAAAGCAAAATATTGGATTGGACTCTAAAGCCAGTATAGAATCGGCAACAAAGAGGTTCTTGTCTGATATGTCTTGGCATGGTTTTACAGACTTCAAGCAAGAATGTGTCACCAGTTGGACAAAACTCTTCGCCACGAATGAAGTTCAATTCACTGACAACGCCATTGACAACTTTCTCGCTTTTGTTGACCACATGTCATGTAGCGCAGATACCTACGTTTCGCTTGGTGGCTCCAATGGCTGCGCCGACCAACTTACGAATTGGGACGGAACACAAAAAGTGGGATTGGGTGCGGTTCTAAGAAAAAAGCCAAGAGGCTTCTCACTATAAATTAAAATAATGAGTATAAGAACTTGCTTTGTTTAAAATTAGACAAAGCAAGTTCTTGTGCTCTTTAATCAATTAAATGTAGATGCATCTATTTCCATTGGTTTCAAATCTTCATACTTTCATAACGATAGTTATAATAGACTTTCACTTTTATCAGAATGCAATTTGCTGTTTTCTAATACATATTTTTTGCTTGTATTGGCATAACAATACACACAAAAATGCTTGCAAGTATTATACATACCGATATCTTTGCTAATCATGCAGCCACATACCTTTCTTTGCCCTTTGTCTTTCATACCTTTGGCATCTTTGATTTTGTGTGGCTTAGATAATTGTCCAAACATATCTCTTTCTGGCAGATAACCAGTATTTAGATAGTAGACAAAGTCTTCATCATCTGCAAATAGCTCCTTCATTAACTCACCGTCAATGCAACGATTATGCTCTATGCCATATTGATCCAAATCTATGTTTTCGGCACAAGTTGCAAGAGAAAGATTCCACCCTTGTTCTTTCCAAATGTCACGCAGTTTAACCAATCCCTCAACTATTTCCGTTCGTTGTTGTTGACTCATTTCTGATAAGCCAACATTCTCTTTTGTAAAGCATTTGGTTTCCTTTATCAGATTATTTTGCACTTTACGATATGCCAACACATCGACGAAGCTAAAAACAAGTTTGTCGGTATATCCATTTAGCATATTGCCAACCTTCCATATTCTAGACAAGAGGACTCTTGGAGTTATTTCTGGAGTTAGGATGAGAGGGTCAAAACGCCAAATGACCTTTTCTTTTCCTATCATCTCGGATAGCTGTTTGAACGTTTCGACTCGTTGTTCTACAGATGGAACATTAGGTTCGAATCCTTCTTTCACATAATCATTTAATGTTACTTGGAAGTAATAATGAATGCCACGCTCATCCAACTCTTTCAGATATGGTAGGATTGGCTTGGGATTTTTCGTCCAAAAAACAATGGCCTTTACATTTTTGAAAGAAATATACATAGGCTTCTTGTTGAAAGGGTTGTACCAAACACAATACCCTTTTGCCAAGCGGTTGAAAAACCACTTGGCATAAAAGGCAGGTATATCAGTAGAGCGACTTGCCGAAATTATTATAGGAGCAGTTGCTTCAACGTTGTCTCCTATATCTGTAATGATATTTATTTTATCGAGCATTATAGTATTCTTTGAGTTCCATTTCTACATCTTTGCTAAGACTACCTACAAACACGTCTTTTAAAGATGTTGGTTTTGCTGATTCACCACGTCCCTCTTTATTGCATAAATTGATGAAGTAACGGATGTGCTCTTTTATGTCATTCGGATAAATTTTTCCTGTATATTCCCAATTTTGTCCTAATCGTCTTACCACATTAGCATGAAGCCTTTCAAAACATTTCAGATTAGGGAGACCATATCCTTTTTCCTCAGATGTCATTTTGACAACTTTGTCGATTTTTTCTTGATGAGAACCTATACTTAAGAGTTTCTCTATTTTCTTGTAAGCAGCATCACTTGGCTTCAAAAAGTTATTTAGTATATAGAGAAATGCTTTAGGATCTTGTCTCTTTGCTTCCAACTCGATGATTCTGTCTATTTTTGCAATATTTTCTTGACCACCTTTTCCTTTCGGGAGTTTAGGTCCAACTATAGCCATTATCTTACTTCTAAACTCTGTAGGATGATAAAGGTTTGAATCATTCTCAAAGTTTGCTTCTTTCAATGCTTTATAAGCATTGCTTCGCTTTCCGAGAATATCATCAGCAATGAACATAAACGCCCTTGGACTTTGAACAGCATCCTCCAATCGTGCTGTTTCTTCCACAGCACTTATAATCTTTGCTTGTTTAGATGTTGCAGTCTCTACTTCTACGATATTCTGAATAACCTTAGAACCAATAGAACTTTGACGCAAAGTTGTTGACGATTCTTGGAAAATCGCATTGTTTATTTTAATGTCAAACAGGTACTCATATATAGTGAGCCAAACTTCTTTATAATACTCTTTTACACCATTTATTAGTGCAGAGGTAAATGTCTTGGGCAAAGAGGCAAAACCTCGTGTTGCTCCATATAGTCCAAAGGCAAGCTTATAGTTGCCAATACCATTCTGAACCAAATAATCTTTTAGTCGGTCTATATTATCACCTTTTTGGCAAAATGCAGCAAAGGAAATCGGAACATCATTTTCTATAGAAAACAAATCAAAACCTGCGTTGTCTTGGAAATGACTCAATAAAGAATTGACATAAACACGGATAGGAGAGTTTTTCCAGTTCTCACCCATGATTTGCTGTAAGATGTTTCCACCATTAAATGCAATGGCAAGTGGTTCTTCCACGCCATTTTCTTTCATAATTTTCTTGTATTCCAAGTATAATAAAGACTGCACAAGTTTTTCGTAAAACTCGTGCGTAAAAGAAGGGTCAACTATATGAATGTGCTTGTTTGCGTCAACTTGAATCAAGTTTGCCAAATGCTTCTTTTCTTTCTTAGAAAGTTCGCTTGCCTCTACTTGCAAAACTGCTCTGTTAAGTTTGTCGAGAGCCATTGTATAAGCATCTTGCGTTACATGTTCTACACTTGTCCATAAATCATTTGCATCATAGATGGGAGACAGATGTAACTTATTACAAAAATCATTATAGACGTTGCAATACTCCAAAAAGCGTACTGATTCTTCAATACTAATACCCAAAGGGTTCTGCTTCAAAAAATATACGATTTTCTCTTTATTCTGTTTTGCCGTTTCGTCTTTCTCTTTAAAAATAGCATTAAAACGCTTGATGTTTTCTACCAAAATGTCATCTTGTTTCTCTGTAGGACGATGTTCTGGAGAATTGATAACGGCAGACAAAGTGTTTCTTAAAACTTTTGCAATAGCTTTAAGTTCACCAATTTCTTTGCTAACTGATAAATTAGCACCAATCAAATAACAATACAAAAATCCCTTAAGTCGATCAATGTATGCATCGTCTCTCTTGTCAGAACAAGTAATTGCTTTAGTTGGTGCATAAGTTGCATTCCACAAAAACTCTGTTTGCTCTGTTTTCGCGAACAAATCCCGAACCTTACTCCAAGTTCCTTTCACTTCATGTCTCCATATTTTGAGATTAGGAGAATAAAGTTTGGAAAACTTGTTCTCAAGGCTTTGCTCTGCTTTTGTCAAAACTCCTTGTCGTGCCTCATAACTATCGAAATAGATGAAGCAATGGAATGGATTTAGATAAATCGTGCTTGCGCAAGTATAAGTTTCGATTCCATTATTAGAGCCAGAAAGGTTAAAATTATTCGGCTCATAATCATCGGTATCTATTTCTATAACCATAGGATAGTTTTCCAAGTCGGCATCGTCAACTTGAAATACTGGGTATTTTGAGTACAAAGTAACAGCCAGATCAAGGCTATTTGCCTCAACAGAATAATATCTTCTATTTCCAAAGCCTCTGGTTGCATAGTGTGCTTTAGGAGATATGGATTCTGTGCTGAAGATATTATTGAAATTCAACGTACATGTTGGGATGAAAAGTTTCATAAGTGTTTCTTTTAAAGTTGCAATTTTGTACCACTTGACAGCGTTGTGTCATACACATCTTTTGGCACAGCATCAAACAAACTCGACAAGTTGCCAGAATGCATGATATACAAAGCTCTATATGAACGTGTGATTGCTACATATAGAGGATTCCTATCTTCTTCTCCTTCCACAGTACACTCTGGTAAGAACACATGTTCAAACTGTAATCCTTTAGAACTATGATAAGTCATTAATTTCGGATTGTCTGAATTGAAATCCAGGTCCATGAATTTACCATATTTGGCTTCAACATTCATGCCGTGATTCTTAAAATAATTATATGCTCTTTCAACTTCTTCGTTGTGGCGGAATAATATACCTACATCTTCCATGTTTCTGTTCTGTATCAAAGATATGATAGCATCATATTGTGCTTCTATTGTTTGATATTGAAGAATTTTAGGCTTTTCCGTACCTTCTTCCGTACAACGCTCTTCAAGTTCGTCATTCTCAGAATTGAGATATTGGGCAAGACGTGCTATCTTCTTTGGAAGACGATGATTAAATACCAATTGTTCTATTGGATATTTGGTGAAGTACTGAATGTCTTCCATTGAAACAGTCACCTTCCCTTTAAGAAATTTATAAAGCTGTTGAGCGGTATCACCATAAATAAGGAAAGCTTTGTTTACTTTAGATTTTAGAATATCAATATCCTCACGAGAAAAATCTTGAGCTTCATCTAATATTATGTAATCATAGTATCCCATTTTCCAACCGCCACGAACAAATGAGCCAAATTGGTCTCTTCCCCAACTAAAGCAAGCATCATAATTAACGACATTTCTTGCTGGAAGCCCTACTTGCATGATGCCATCGTTCATGTATTGTCTCAATGACTTTGTATAAACAACATACAGAAAAGTCCCTTTATGTTCGTCCTGTATCTGTTTCGCTTTCCAAAGTGCAAGTATAGATTTTCCACTTCCTGCACAGCCTTTCACTATATAGGAATTGTCCGTCTTCTTATTTATGACTTTTACTTGGTAATCATCAAGTTCAGAGTCTTTTACATAAAAACTTCTTTTAGCCATGTTTAAATGTTTATGTTAAACGAATCTATAAAATCTTTATTTCCTTTGCTGTTATTGCAATACGCACCTTCAACATTCTGTTGGTACCTTATTGGATTTATTATATGAGTTTTACTCTTAGTGAAATTATTCGACATCAAATATTCCTTAAACCCTTTGTGGCATAACATTCGATAAGAGACTCTGCTTTCATCGTCTTTCTTCTGCATATGGGTTACCCGAAACGTTTGTTGGGTAAAACAAGGAATTCTACAATCCTTGTATGTAGCGCATGACAATGGTAACAATGTCTCGATTTCGCTTGATTCCCTCACGAATTTATTGATTTGCAAATTCATCATTTGAGGGTAAAACATCATTGTCCCTTCGCATTTGGTAGTTACATCCAACATCACCAAAAGTCCATCTTTAGAAAGTTTTTTACTCAAGAAACTTGCCAAGTATTCATAGCTTTTTTTATTAACTCCATGCGATATAAATTCACAGCAAACCTTGTCACACAATTCAATGTCAAAAGAACATGACGGAAAATCTAATTTTTCAACATCATCAAAATTTTTAATTTCTTTGTGAATAGATACGAATCTGTATTTATGTCTGGATAGACTGGCTGCTTTATCCATTATTTTATGTAGATAGTCCAATGCCTTTGCATTTCCATCACAAACAATAACGTTTATATTTTTCCCATCATGGAAATATTTATCAAGAGCAGACAGCAATCCTATGAGTTCCCCACCTGTTCCACAACAAAAATCAAAAATATTAATATCTTTCTTGTTTTTGTAGGCTTGATAAATATATTTGTTTTGAAATATATTGTCAAAGATGCAGAAAATCTCTGCATAGCTGCGCGGAAAATATGTACCCAAGTAAACCTTTAACTCATTTTCGTCCAAGTCAAGATTATATTCATATCTTGTATGCTCAGGAGCATATTGGGCGCCCAGTTCTTCAAACAAGTATTTATCCAACCATAATGGCAATACTGTTTTCGACTTACGGAAAGCAACTCTTTTATTGGATTCGTCAATATCTAAATGCTTGAATATTTGGTTGCTTGTTCCTTCGGAATTTACTGCACCAATGTTTTCTCCTTCGGCTAAGCAAATCAAATTTTGATTGACTACGAAAACTCTCTTGTTTGTGAATTTCTCGACTTTTGCAACCTGTTCGAGCACATTTTTTGCTTCTATCAGCACATATAGTTGGTATGGTTTTAAAGCATTAATACTTTCGCTCAACTCTATAGCTTCTTGCTCATCAGCAGAAATCACTCTAACCTTATACTCATAGCCTTTTAAACACGCACTCATCACTTGTCTGACAAATAAAGCCAAACTTCTTTTTTCATCGGTTAAAGAATCTTCAGATTGGGTCCTTTCTGAATGTTCTATGTTACAATGTAAATGAGGTGACAGTACCATCTTTAACAACATTAAAAGCTGGCTACTACGGCTTGTGGATTATCGTTGCAGCTGATACATAAGAAAAAAAAGCGTAGAGCCATTCTGTCACTCGTTCCACGATCGATAGGCCTTCGCATTGCCCTGTAAGTCGAAACGAGCAATGCCGAAAGCCCCACGCCAGTGTAAGTATATAATCTACTCTCCCTACCAACGAATGTATAAAACATCCGAAGACAATGAGAGCTGTATATAATACACCTCATGAGGCGTTCTGCATTGCTTTGTTTTTGACTTACAGTTGAATTTGCGAAGTTCATCGATCGTCAAAACCAAAGCGTACAAAAACGCCTTTTACCATATGTATGTCTGCCCAACCTCTGCCCATCGGGGCTTTCGGTATGGGTATAGACGTTACAAAGGTAATACTTTTACCTTGAAAACCACTTTGCTTGGCTGGCAAAGTATGGCTTTAAGGTCTGATTTAACATTATTAAATATAAATATGCCAAAGAATTCTACTTTGGCATAATTTCTCTTACTAAAAAGTTTGTATTATCAATGATTATTCGTATCTTTGCAGCGTCAGTCCTCGCCAAGCCTCTTAACAATGCTCAAATCGTGCGAGGCGTTTTTTGTTTATACACATTTGAACATGGCGAATCTTATCCCCTTTACAAAACGGTTTGAATCTTCAGAAAACCTCGTTGATTTGCTTGAATCTCGAGGTTTACAAATTTGTGATAGAAACAAAGCTATACAGTACCTTGACAATATTGGTTATTACAGATTGTCTGCTTATATGTATCCTTTGTTGAAGATGCCCAAGACGGCACATTTGTACAAGGAAGGTTCTACATTCAAAAAGGTGATGATGCTTTATCGCTTTGACAAGAAACTGAGACTGCTCATGTTCAATGAGATAGAAAAGATCGAAATTGCTATCAGACGTGCGGTGATGCAAATAACAGCAGATATGACAGGCAATCCTTTCTGGCTTACTGACTCTTCTTATTTCTTGGATAGTTCAAAGTTTAATGAAACAATGCGAGCTATATCCAAGGAATATAGTAAATCTAAGGAAGAGTTCATTCTCCATTTCAAACGAACCTACTCAGAACCTTACCCACCATCGTGGATTTTAGGAGAACTGCTTACTATTGGAAACGTCAATGCCATTTATCGCAACATCAAACAAAATCGCATACGCAAACGCATAGCAAAACGTTTTGGGTTGCCTATCAATGTGTTTGAGTCATGGCTCACGGTTATTGCTGTTACTCGAAATGCCTGTGGCCATCATTCCAGAGTATGGAACAAACAGAATGCTATTCAGCCAGCAATTCCCAATAATCCAGAAGGAGAATGGATAACACTGCCAACAGATTCCATGCGTGCTTACTTTGATCTTTGCATCATCAAGTACTTTCTTAATGTTATATCCCCCAATAATGATATGCAGTCTAAACTAACATGGTTGTTCATTCGGTTTCCCGAAATTGACTTAAAAGCTCTCGGCTTTCCACAGGGATGGGAAACGGAACCATTATGGAGGTAATAACATGTGGAATGGCTGCTGATAATTCACTCCCTTACATGGTCTTCTTTGTTTCGGTTTTATCATATTATGGAGTCGGTTCAAACGACTCCATCCAATCCATATCTATGTAATTTTGATGTAACTGAAAGTTAAATACGTTAAATTTTAGCCATTTCGTATCTATATAGAATCCACACAGTCACTTTTCTACCGTTTAGAGCGTATAATACTGATAATCAACTAATAATAGATACTGTTAGTGTAAATCTCTTACCAGCATAAATATCCCAAATAGTGTTACAACGATTGGAGATTCGGCTTTTGGGGGATGTGAATCTCTCACCAGTATAAATATCCCATATAGTGTCACAACAATTGGAGAGTCTGCTTTTTTTGGTTGCAACTCTCTCACCAGCATAAATATCCCAAATAGTGTTACAACGATTGGAGATTTGGCTTTTGACGGTTGTGAATCTCTCACCAGTATAAATATCCCAAATAGTGTCACAACGATTGGAGGTTTGGCTTTTGGGGGATGCGAATCTCTCACCAGCATAAATATGCCAAATAGTGTTACAACGATTGGAGATTGTGCTTTTCTAGGGTGCAGTTCTCTCACCAGCATAAATATTCCAAATAGTGTCACAACGATTGGGAACGAGGCTTTTCGGCGTTGCGAATCTCTCACCAGCATAAATATCCCAAATAGTGTCACAACGATTGGAAAGGGTGCTTTTTCAGATTGTAGAAACCTTCCCTCACATATAAAGTCTGACATCATTCAACGTTTTGGCGTGGAAGTCTTTAAATAATGATAGTAATAGAATCCAAGCGCAGGAAGCGCGAAAATATACTAAAGAAATATCCTAATGCGGTAATTGCTGATGTCACAAGCCAAGCTACAGACGGGTTGGTGAAGCTAAGTCCGTTCTATCCACACGGCGGTATACCAGTGCCATTCAGCGAGGGCTACACCGCAATGTGCGTTGAAGGGATATGGCAGGGGCTGAAAGTTTTTGAAACGGCGGATGTGGACGTAAATATGTTCGCTAACGACACGATGAAGAACATAAAGCGTACCGTGAGGCGATTCGGTAAACCACTCGGACACCGAAAAGGAGTGAAAGGAACGGAGTTGCTGGGATACATAGAGGCGCGTAAACAAATCTATCTGCCTGCCTACAAGTGGGTACTTGAGAACAAGGTGGCGAACATCATTGAGCGGTTGAGGGAAGCCAGCAAGACGAAAACAATCGTGCTGCTCGACTATACCACAAACTGCGACATTGACAATCCGAAGACGCCATTGTCGCACGCCTTTCTGATAAAGGCGTACGCCGAAGGACTATATCCTTTCGGCGACAAGAAAACACAGACAGAAGCGCCGCAAATGCCGTCGCTATTCTAAACCTATAAACAAGAAACCGTTATGAACAAAAGAAACGATTGGGAGGAGTTCAAGAAACTCCTCGAACAGCATAACATCACAAAGCTGTATCACTTCACAGACCGCGACAACTTGGAAAACATCATCAAGAACGGCGGTCTCTACTCGTGGAAAGACTGTGAGGAGCGTGGCATCGACATCCCCAAGCCGGGCGGTGGCGGAGCAGGTTCGCTGTCGTGGTCGCTCGACCAGCAGGCAGGATTGGAGCATTACGTTCGCGTCAGCTTCACTTTCAATCACCCGATGATGTATGTAGCCATGAACGAAGGCAGAATATCAAACCCCGTGCTGTTGGAAATAGACCCCGAAGTTATATACGATGAGAACACGCGCTATGCCGACCGCAACGCAACACGAAGCGGAGCAAAAATAGGCGGTACACTAAACGACTTCAAGCGGATTCACTTCCAGACCGTAAAGGCAAAGAAGCATTTCGACCTCGACACAGACGAACAGCCTTTCTATCAAGCTGAGATATTGGTAAAGAATTCAATCCCGTTGAAGTATATCACCAATATCGGCAACTTTGGCATACCTATTCCGAGTCAGCCGCAGCAGATGCAGAGCAAGAACGCTTATACTGCACGTGTAGACCGCGAGCATCCTACAGCATTCATATTCCTTGTTGACCAAAGTGTGTCGATGAAGCGCTTAACAACTTTCAATGGAGAGGACATGACGCTATCTGAAGCTGTGGCACGAATAGTGAACTCACAGATAAACGAACTCGTGGAACGTTGCGTGAAGAATAACGAAACACGCCACTACTTCGACATTGCCGTAATAGGATATGGTACGGAGGCTTACAGCGCATGGAACGGATCGTTGGAGGGTAGAGATTTTGTCACGCCTGAAGAAATTAGAGACAATCCGTTTATGAAAAAGGTGGTTAAGGAAGAAGTGCGCACACGCAAAGGCATCGCAATAAAGGAGGTGGAAAAGAAACAATGGATGACGGCACGTCATGATGGCAGCTGGACTCATATGGACAAGGCATTCAAGCGTGCAGAAGGCCTGTTGGAGAACTGGATGAATCAACACCACGACAAGGACTGCTATCCACCGACAATCATAAACATCACAGACGGAGAATATAACGGTGTGTCGTACGACGATATGCAGCAGTTGTCAAACCAGTTGAAGTCGATGTTTACCAACGATGGCAACGTGTTGCTTTTCAATATCCATGTAGTGCCAGGACATACCGAGTCGGTGGTTTTCCCTGCTTCGCTCGACGAGCTGAACGGCAACGGCTATGGCGAAAAGCTATACAATATGGCAAGTCTGTTGCCGCTTAACTACAATGAGCAGATGAGGACCATCTTCGGTGACAAGCAAACCGACATACGCTATCATGCCATGGGTGTGAACACAGGTATGGAACACCTTGTAAAGATGATGAAGATTGGCACCTTGTCAAGCATGTTCGTTAACAATAACCAGTAGGAAGATGTGTAAAAGTGTAAGCATAGCAAAAACTAACGACCACACGCCCAACGAGGACGCTGTGTTCTGCTCACCACTGTGCATAGCCGTATCGGACGGAGCAGGAGGCTGTGGACTCTATGCTGATGAGTGGTCGAGGTATCTGATGGAGCATCTACCAAAGGATGCTCCGCTTTGTTCGTTTGCAGAATTTGATGAATGGGTGGACGGCATTTGGGAGGCGTTCTACAATGAGCATGAAGAACGGGCTAAGGAAGGCGATGGTATCTTGCTTAACAAGTTTTACAACGAAGGCTCGTGCGCCACAGTTGCTGCTGTTTGGAAGTCTAATGATAAAGAATGTAGATGGATAGCGTATGGTGATAGTGTTATTTTTCACTATAATCGTCACACAGGATTACTGGAACATAGCTTTACACGATTGGCCGACTTTAGCAATCCTCCCCGCCTCGTCAGTTGCAAGGACCCATTAGAAGAAGAAGGATTCCGTAGCGGCGTGTTTTCTATTGATGACGTATCCATAGTGTTTGCTGCAAGCGATGCCCTTTCGCATTATGTGCTGATGATGTACGAACTGTCGAAAAGTGAGGAGTTTGAAAGCGAACTGATGGAGCTGCGAATGAAACGAACAAGCAATTCGCAACTGCTTCAAATGGCAGAGAAAGAGGCGCTCAAGTTTTACGATGATGTTCTCAATCCTCTTTTAAGAAGTGTAGACTCAGAAGCCGACTTTAAGGAACTGATGGAGTCTTTGTGTGTAAAAAAACTTATTGACACCGACGATTACACGTTGGCAATATTATAAAACAACAATGCGTAACGGAAACAAATAATTTACGACTTCAAACGGCGTTTTTCTTTAGCCAATGATTTTGTTGTGGTTGCTATCAAGCCACTTTTTGATATTTTGGGAGACAAAACCTAATTTGGGTGACGCATTGACGAAGTCAGGAATAGTGTTCACACGACGGAAGTTGCAATAACTCGCCAAGCACCATTTTCATGACGTGCCATGTAGCCATTGTCAACCATGCGCTTTACAAGTTTCTGAACAGCAGACATGTTGATGCCTAACAGGTTTGTCAATTCAGCAAAAGTGATATTCTAATGTCATATTATTCGATGTCTTATGAGGGTGTGTCAAAACTCAATTTGTGCGGGCTGAAAGCCCAATGATTGTCCTTAGCCCTGGGCAAGCGAAGCGGCACCCAGGGTTAGCGTATGTAGGAACAGTTGCGCCCTGTAAGGTAGGGTGTTCAAAATTGGCATCAAAAGCGCGACCGTTTTTGTTGCATTTTAAGTTGCCCGAAACGCGCTGC